>OLVR01002360.1_pt1 | contig 14543 bp, 6 predicted proteins | sample 1673261 | NCBI WGS metagenome assembly OLVR01 (sample SAMEA3178938, study PRJEB25190) | human gut metagenome | biome: human gut; feature: human-associated habitat; material: faeces | place: Austria | collected 2013 | reverse complement strand
AAATAGTCTGCATGGAATCCATCTGCAGGCTGCGGCGGAGCTTTTCCCTGTGTGATTCATTGGGAATCAATGGAATGTGGGTGGAAGAACCGATAATGTAAGGCGTTTTGCAGATATTAGCTGTCATACATTCCTGCAGGTAAATATCCCGGTTCTGTACATTGTTAAAATACAGGCAGTCTGCCATAAACATAGTATGCTGCCAAAGCCCTGTATCAGCGGTGGAATCCGGTGTGTTCAGAACGGTTTCCGGATACAGATTGTGTCCGCAGTAAAGCAGCACAAACTGTCCCTCTTCCTTCCGGAAATAGTAGGGTAAAGGTCCGTCTGTGATCACGTAGCCGGAGAGTGCAAGTGCCTTGCCGTATTCTTCGCTGTCCGGGCACACCAGAGTAATATTCTCAGACAGTGCAGTGCTGTCAGAAAGATAGCGGTTCAGAAGAGCCTGAAACAAGGCATGCTTCTCCTGAGTCAGGGAGACAATGATCTGGTGCTCTCCAAAATTCCTCAGAAGATGCACAAGTAATTTCAATATCCAGGTAGGAATTTCTTTTCCACGGCTGGCTTCCAGAAGAATCTGCTCCGGATCAGGAGCAAGGCTTCCGGTATAGGCAAAGCCATAAAACTGGGAGGAAGTTTTTTCCCGGTGGATCATCTCAGCAGGCTGATAGCTGGGAGATGTTTTGTGAGAAAGCTTGTAATCCTTTATCCAGGCTTTCTGCTGCTGTACGGTCATTCCGTTGCAGGCCTCTATGAAAGAAATCATTTCCTGTCTGGAACCATAAAGACAGAGCAACCGCCCAATATGTGGCGGAAGTGAATATCGGACATAATGATTGTTCTCCCAGTCCGGAATATTGGACTCCATATAATCGAAAAGCTCATTGATCAATTGCAGCTTCAGTTCTTTCTGGTCAGTCTCATAGTTGGTGAGAAGCTTCCAGAAACGGTAGAAAAAATGACGCACAGCAATGAAATCCAGCTCTGTCTGATATTGTTCAAACAGCCCCAGCTTCTCCATTTCTTCCTTCATAAAAATAATGGCATTCCGGATGTGAAGGGTGGAAGGCGTGAGACGGCTGAGGAATCCTACATTTTTTCTGTAATTATAGAAGCACTGATCCACGTATCCGATGGAACGGGCTTTCACAGCCAGAAGATAGGCCACCGGAAGATCTTCAAACCGGATTCCTTCCGGGAAACAAAGTCCGTTAAACAGATCTCTGTGAATGAACTTGATCCATGGGTATGGAGAAATCGCAGGTAATTCATAAGGCTTGTCTGCAACGCGGAAGTTCTGATTATGGCAGGATGCAATGTATTCCTTACGGACTCCGGTCTCAGAGTCTACATTATAGTAACGGAAAAGAACTAGGTCGTTTCCGTCAGCGGTAGCTTTTTCATAAAGAAGTCTGCAGGCGTCAGGCTCTACGAAGTCATCGCTGTCTACAAACCAGACATATTCTCCATGGGAATGGGCAAAACCGTAATTTCGTGCCCTGCTGACGCCGTGGTTCTCTGTGGAAAATATAAAAAGCTTCTCCGGATTTAACGACTGATAAGCCTGCAGAATCTGCAGGCTTCCATCTGTACTGCCATCATTGACAGCTACGATCTCTATTTCCTCAAGTGTCTGTGCCAATAAGCTGTCCAGGCACGCGCTCAGGTATTTTTCCACGTTATACACCGGTAAAATGATGCTGACTTTAAAAGACTTCATCAAAAACTCTCTACCCCATTCCTAATTCCGATATTTCAAGTCAAAATTGCAGTTATTTCGTCAATCTTTTACCTATAATAGTACCAGTTCGACAGGGGGATTTCAAGGGGAAAAGGAATGGAGAAATTTGTTTATCTTATTTTTCGCACGGAATAAATGGCAAAAATGCCGTAGTTCGCATACTCTTTTCATATTCTAACAGTTGCGAAAGACTAACCCGTGATTTATAATGAGCTATGTCGAAGTCTGTCCATTTCTGATTATTGAACGCAAGGAGCATTCCGCAGAGCGGTTAGTGTTTCCAGGCAAACAGTAATTAACAGGAAGTTTCGAAGATATTATAAAAATATTGAGGTGAAACCATGAACCCATTTTATAATAAAAAGAAAAAAGGATATACATTAGCAGAGGTTCTGGCCACGGTGGCAATACTCCTTATCCTCATGGCCATTGCTGTGCCTGCGATTTTTTCCATAAGGAAGAACCTGCGCCAGAAAGCTCTGGATAATAAGGCAGAGCTGATTTATACGGCGGTGCAGAATAATCTGGTGAAGCTGCAGAGCAATGGTAACAGCAGCCTTTATGACGGGGAAAAAACAGCAAAAGCTATGGGAAGGACGCCCTCAGATGCCACCAAGGAACAGAAGCTTTATTACGCACTTTCCACTGAAAAAGCAGACACAACAAGGGCGGCCAGTGTACTGGTGACAACTGATACCGTAGATGGCGAACTTTACAATAACTACTGGGTGGTAGAATATAACCCGGAAAGTGCTAGCGTATATGCTGTTTTTTATAGTGAGTCAGATAGTATCAAACCATATGATCCAAATGTATATGACAGCTTCCGCTATAAAGACAATCGTCTCAGCGATGGCGCAAGAATCGGATATTACGGCGGAGATGCACTGGACGGCAGCAATACAGCAGTGCTTGCCCCGAAGATCACGGTTACAAATGAGGAAAAACTGGTTGCAACCATTACTTGTATGCGGCCGGGACAGGATGACAAGAAGCTGGGCTTTGACGTAGTTCTCAGCGATGATCAGGGGAATAAGCTGAATTTGTCATACAAGGCGGTTGGAGATAAATTGGTTCATACTGCGGATGACCTTTATCTGGCAGATCAATCTCCAGCGGATCAGGAGAAGGCAGATAGCAATGAAGAAAGTTCAATTGTGGGCAGAAGCTATACTTTGAAAATTACTTTGGATGATCTGAAAAATGAGGCTTCCAGATTTGTGTCAATATATGGTGAAAAAAATCAACAGTTAGCAAACAGAAAGATAACCCCATTAAATGCAGGAACAAATCTTCATATCAAAGTAACAGTTAGAAGTGACAATTACAAGATTGATGGCTTAGCTACAGAATGTACTACCAATAGTCTTTTTGCTGATCAGAGTACTTCCAATCAAGCTGTTGTTTACTATGGAAGACATTTACAGAATCTTGATCTGGCATCTGGCGTAACAGAGGGCATAACAGAAGCTGTTGTGAAAAATCCTGTTCACTTTGAAAAGCAGGAGGATAAAGAAGAAGGGGACACCAGTTCTTGGTACAGTTGTTATGGGGATAAGGCATTTACTCCCATTACAAACACTTATCTTAAGAAATTTTCCGGAGAAAGAACTGCAATAATCTATCACCTGACTGTGAAGGAAGGCGTGAAAATCGCAGGTACAGAAAGAAAAGGCGCAGGTATGTTTGCCGTGTTGAAGGATTCTATGACGGTGGAGAATCTGCGTCTGGCAGGAACCACCATAGCAATTACCGGTGAAGGAAAAGAGAAGGTAAGTGTCGGTGCAATCGCAGGTGAGACCACAGGCTCTGCGAAAATAACCAATTGTGAGGTATATCTGGACACAGAAGATATAGAAGGAAAGAATGAGAACGATGTCTGGATCAGCGGTGCCGGAATTCAGGGTGGATTGATCGGACATACTAACAGTGTGGCAGAATCAGGCTCTTCTGTGACAATAGTCAACAGTTTTGCAGCAACAGTTATGGATGGCAGAGAGAACGGTACAACAGGTGATCTTATCGGTACGGTAGGAGGTCTGATCGGACAGGCGGATTGTGCAGTGAATATAAAAAACTGTTATGCAGATTCTTACCTGACCGGAGATGTAACAGGTGGTTTGATAGGAAGTGTAAACAGTGGCAGCGTAAATGTTGAGTACTGCTATACGGCAGGGTATCAGAATCCAGCCAATCACGGCGGTGGCCTTGTGGCAAGCTCTGTTGACAGTAATGCTCTCAAGATAAAAAACAGCTATACAGTTGCTACTTACCTGGAAAACAGCGAAAGTAACAACAATCCTGTAATATATGCTGTCAGCCCAGGCACTCTGAAAAATGTCTACTATTTAAATAAGGGAAAAAATGTGGAAAATGACAATGGCGAGGCTGTGGATTATTTAACCTTTAGTAATAAAGCTAAAATGGCAGAGAAGCTGAACAACAATGGCAACAATTCCTTTACCACTTCAACCACAACCTATGCCTACAATCTGAGAAACCAAGGTCTCACAAGCTATTCCTATCCATCTTTGAAAGATATTTCTCATTATGGAGACTGGCAGGCAAGCTATGAGGCAGGAAGCCTTGTATATTATGAGAAATATGCAATAAATGAGTCGAATTCCAGAGAATACGGCTTCTTTGGTGGAAATGTCCAGTCCTCTTTATCAGATAGTCTGACTGTCGTTGGAGATGGATACGGTATTGTATATGCGAAGAGTGCGCTTGAGACATTGTCTGGCTTTATTGTCAGTTATCAGAACAGTGAGGATGCAGACAAGCTGAAAGAATGGAAGGTTGACTGCAACAGTACGGAAACTGAGAAGTTCGAAGTTTCTGTAAATGATGGCGATACTGCGCAATCAGAGGAAACTTACGTTATTTTCCCATTGCCAAAAGAAATTATGAATGCTCAGGCAATCAAGGGTGTTTACTACCAGAAGCTGACAGTAAAAGGTGCATCAGATGCGGAACTTAACGATGAGGGGACTGCAGCACAGGCTGACGGTGATGAGACCACAGAGGTGATGACTGGAAAGACATTCTATTTCAATCCCCATTTTGCCAAATCAGTAGAAGCTGCAGATCAGGCTCCGAATAATATTTTAGCTATTTATCTCCGCACACCTAGACAGCTTTATCACATGAGCTTATACTATCAGGATTATGCATCCTTATTAAAGGGAATTTCCTTTATCCAAGAACGGGATATTGATTATGCGCCATATGACTGGAAAAATTATGAAGGTGTTCAGGAAGCGGTAACTGTCCAGAGTCCTGTGGGGGTAGCGGAAGATGGAACAATCACACCTTTTACATCTACCTACAAAGGCGGAGGATATGAAATCCGTGGAATCAGCTTTGCCACAAAAGGTACAGCGGTTGGATTTATTGGAGAAAATCAGGGATCCATACAGAATGTTTTCCTTGTGTCTGACTGGGAGAATAACGATTTTACAGGAACCACAGCGGTAAGTAATCCATACCTTAGCTATACTGGAACAATCGGAAGTAACCGCAACGTTTATATGGGGGCTTTGGCTGGAATCAACAAGGGAACCATTCAGAATTGTGCAGTCTGCGGTTACAGTATGGGTCGTGATGGAATCGTGTATGTCCAGCGAAACGGAACTCTTTACATGGGTGGACTGACTGGCAGTAACCAGGGAAATATCTATAACAGTGAAGTGGATGCTCCGGCAGTGAATGCAAGTGTGCTCTACGGAAATGCTTATCTGGGTGGTTTTGCAGGCGAAAATATTGGTTCTGGTCTGATTCGAAACAGCTATGCAGTTGGAAATGTATCAATTGAATATTCAAAAGGTGCAAACTGTACGATCGGTGGATTTACTGCAAAAAATACAGGTGTATTAAGAGGCGATTATTGTGCGGTTGCGTTGGGCGCAGCCGGAACTTCCAAAACCTATGGCTTTTCACCAAAAGGCGGCGGTGTTGTTTCTTCTGACTGTTATTACCTCAGCGGGGGTACTTTCCGGTATCTGAATAATATGCTTCCGTTTAGCAATGATCAGGGCGCTGGCATCCATGTTACATATCAGGAAATGGTGGAAAAGGCAATGAAAGGAACTATGGCAGACGAGTCCCGGTGCAACGGAGCAACTGATGAAGAAAATTATCCTTTTAATGCAGTAGTAACCCAAGAGGGTAAAAAGGTTCATTACGGCAACTGGCAGATCCCGGTTAACCTGGGAAGCATTGGTGTCATTTACTGGGAACATGAGGAAGGAGGAGCCAATGACGGCTACCATTTCTCCTATATCGGTTATAAAGCCAGCAGTCAGGATCCTACTTCAGTTTTGGACAAGGTAGGAGACAGTACCTTGTGTACTCGTCATGATGATGGCGGAAGAATCACGGAATACGGATATGGATATTACTATGCTACCGGCAGTGCCGAACCTGATCCGACAATGTATTGTTTCCAGGCTGGAGATAGTGAGAATGCCCAGGCTTCTGAGAACCTGACGAATCAGCTGGACGGAGTGACTGTTGTGGCATACACTACCGCCCCAGCGATTGGAATAAGCCGCAGCTCAGATACGAGTTGTTATATGAAAATGACAGCTAACGACCGAACTGCAAACGGTATCTGGCAGTTTAGTTATAACAGCCAGCTGTATACCTTTACTATCAACCCGTTTTTTGCAAATGCAATGCAGTATGGCAGCAATTCTCCAGATTATGATGGAATTCAGTCCGCTACTGTAACCGTTCTGGAAGACGGCTTCGAAGTCCAGGTAAATGCCAAGGAAGCAATGCCCGGAGAAAACGGCAAAGAATACGAAATTCGTTCTGCGGAGCAGCTGCAGTATTTGAACTGGAATTATAAAACTGGGACTGCGACGAAGATATTGGATACGACAGATGATGTGGAGCTTGTTGATAAATATTCGTATCTGGGATATATGACGGGAAATGATGCTCCGGTAAGTGCAGATTACAACTGGATTCAAAGTCATGATGTAGACGCGAATATGACATCTGCACCAGATGGCGGAAACGTTTTCTTTACACAGATTGGTTCTATGTATGATGCGAAAAGCTCTGCGAATGTAGTAGACGCAGATGCAAGTATTTCTTATTTTAATGGTGTTTATAATGGAAATACATATTCCATTAAAAATATTGAAATAAACAGTAAGAATACAGTTACTGGATTGTTTGGAAGTATTATAGGAGCTAAAGTCAGCAATGTAATTTTGTATTCGGAAAAAGGAAATTATATTCAACGATACAGTGGTAAAGAGAGGGGCTGGCATGTCCTTGGTGGTTTATGCGGACTTGCTGCTGTCGGAAAGGGAAATTCTGCTGAAAATGTAAAAATTTCAAATTGTACAGTATCAGGTTATACAATTCAGGATAACAGTGATAAAGGTGCCTATGGTGATTCCAGTATTGGTGGAATGTTTGGAATGAGCACAATGGATTTGCGTGAGTGTACTGCGGTTAATACGATTATAATTAATATGACTGAGAATAACAGAACAGAATCTGTAAGAGTTGGCGGTCTGGTTGGCAGTATGCGCGGTGTGATTTCTAATTGCTATACAGGAGGAGAAATAACCTGTACGGATACCTGTCTCCAAAAGCGAGGAACCAGACTGATGCTGGCAGGAATATCGGGTGGTATTTATATCAAAAACAAAGGAAACCTGTTGGAACTGTTAGGTAATTCTATTCTTGGTATAGAAGGAGCCAGCGATGATACAAGAGGAAATGCTGAGCAATGTAAGACCGCGACAACGATTATCCAAAATTGTTATACATATATTAAGATGCCAATTGATAAAGCAAAGAGAATTACATCCATTGAACCAATTGGAAGTAACGGAGAAACACATGATGAAAAATATAAAGACTGGGGAGAAAGTAATTATCATGTAAGAATACAGATAACTAATTGTTATTATTATGAGGATAACATTCCCGTAATACGTCATGAGTATATGGCTGGTAAGAACTGGAATAATATTGACGACACGGCAATCCCCCTTAGCTGGGCTGAAATGTCCGGAGAGAAAGATGTGGATTCCACAATTGGAGGCAAAACAGGTGAAAATGCAATAAGAGTAACTGGAAGTTTTGTTGAACTTTTGAATCAGTCAGTTGATTCAGAGGACAAATATGCTATTCGAGGTACATTTGCTAAGGTCACTACCGAAGAAAACGATCAGGATGTAGACGGTAAATACTCCTTCCCAGGCAACCGCACCGACCTGGAGGGTGAGAACTATCCGTTCCCAACGATTCTGACACAGAAAACCAAGCGTGGAACCAGCGTAAATGTTCACTACGGTGCATGGCCGTTGGAGGGTATTTTCTGGCGAGAAAGCCGCGCGACTATGGATATTTTCGAAGACATGGATTTGGAGCATACAGATGACAGCAATCAGCCAAGGGCATTGAAAACATTCTATCTGGACAGTAACCTGGTTGGTGACGACAGTCTTGGTAAAGAGCTGACTCTGAATAATGGATTCACAGTGGAATACAGTAATGGAGATGATAAAGATGACACTGCGACAGCGGCAGTTTCACAGCAGTCCGACTGGTCAGATGGCTTCTCTGAAGGCGTTGAGATTTCAGATGGCACAGAAACATTTGTATCCGCCAGTGAAGTAGGCGACAATGTACAGACTGAAACCCAGACCTCTGATCAAAAAGATTATATTGCGCAAATTGTAAAGTTGGAGTACTCTGAAGCAGAGAACTGCTACGTTGCTACAGTTGAGGCCCTGAAAACAGGAACCACGGTTATTACTGTGAGAGCAACAGTACGCAAGACTGTAGATAATCAGGAAATAGAACTGGAATATCAGGCCTCTTTCACGTTGACAGTAACAGCGGATCTTACGGTATACTCTGACTCCGCAGAAATAAAAGGGGAACTTCACCAGACATCAGATAAAATCACGCTTTATGCAGTGCCTACATCACAGGCACTTAGTGTAAAGGAAGCTGGTTCCTCCGGAAGCACAGCAGAAGTGGGTGCGGATGGTTTTTCATCAGATGGCAGTGGAGTGGCAATTGAAGAGGATGCGGCACAAAGTGAAGAAAGCGGTATTTCAATGGAATCTCTGGAAGCCGACGTGGACACAGAAAATCTGGATGATGTAGGTGGATTTGAAGCTGGCGAAGACTACGCAGATATGGTTACGGAATCAGAAGAAGCAAGCTCCTATGGCAGCAGCGATTTTGAATCTGCGCCAGAATCCAATTCGGAAAACAGTGCGGCTGAATATTTTGAGTCAGATCCCGAAACTGCTTCTGGCTTCGAAGTGGAAATCAGTGAAGGTCAGAATGTCCAGACCTCAGGTGACCAGAAAATTGCAGTCTATGTAGATACAGCACCATCAAAGAACTTTGCGTCAATGATGACCTGGACTATAACAGAAGATCCGGTTGGTGCGGTTACTGTATCAGAAATATCAGACAATCAATTTACTGTAACCATTGAGTCTCTTGTTCCGGCAACACTTACTGTGAAAGGAACCTACACGTATAAAGGCGTAGAATATACCAGCTACACTTGGATAAATGTGATAGGATTAGAGAGTGGGCAGACGGTATCCACAGATCCTTCTGACTCAGAAACAGGAGCTGACTGGTCTGGCAGCAGTGCAGACAGTGCGAACTATAGTTCGGATGCTACATCGGGCTGGGAAGACCAGAATAACGATACAATAGACATTATACCAAATGAATCCGCGGATGATTTTTCCGAAGATGATAGCAGCTGGGAAAGCGGAGACAGTGGATTTTAAGAGAAAGGAGGTACCTGAAATGCTGAGAGAAAAAATAAGAAAGAAATTAAAATCAGAACAGGGTACCTCTATCTTCTTTGGGCTGTTACTTTTCCTGGTGGCATCTATTCTGAGTGTGGTAATGCTGGAAGGCGCAGTGACTACTGTGAAAACAGTGGCATCGGATCGGGAGTCGGAGCAGAATCAATTGAGCTGTACCAGTGCGGCACAGGTGTTAAGAGATTCTATTACCAATATAAAGCTGTCCGCAACTGTTACAGTAAAAAAAGATAAAAAGGGTGCAAATACAGAGACAGTCAAAAAATGGAATCCATCTGGATTTCTCAACTCTTCCTTGGCGACTCCATCAGACTTTGCGGATTTGATACAAGGTTACCTAAAAAAATTGGATGATCAAAATAAAAATGTTGCATCAACAGAAAAAATGGATACTCTTACCAAAAAGCTGACATTATCAACTTCAGGATCGGGATCTGAAACGGCGGTTACTCAATTCAATGACCTGGAAAACGTAAATGCAGAATTTACCATTAAGCGTATGAAAAGCACTGACGATACGAAAGCAAATGAAGTTACCTATGATATTACTGTAAGGTTAAGTACTGGTAATGGAAGTGATTCCAGCCGGGTGATACTTAGTTTAACTGGAAAAGTAAAGCAAACCGGACAGTCAGTGACGACAACAAATGATGGTAGCACTGAAGCTACCACGTATGAATACACCTGGGAAGCAAAAGACATTTTTTACGGTGACACAGAACGTACTTTGGGAGATTCACAATGAAAGAATCAGGATTAAGATTAAAAAAGAAACTGCAAAGTAAAGCCGGTGAAACAATTGCAGAGACTCTTGTTACCATGATCATTTTGTCCCTTGCAGTGCTGATGCTGGCAGGAGCAGTTGTGACGACTGCGCGTGTAAACAAGCAGGCGGACAATACAGATACCTCTTTCCAGACAAGACAAACAGGAGCAAAGGTAAGCACAGGAACCAATTCTACGAAAGTGATCCTTTCAGAAGAGAATGCCACAGGAGATGCCGGCGGGGCATCAAGTGCGGAAATTCCGGTGCAGGTATATCAGTCCCAGGCAAACAGTCTGGAAAAGAGTTATATTTATTATAAAATAAATTGAATTTTAAAGCTTTCACAGAAAACTCGTGAGCTGTGGCGCGAAAATATGAGAATGTATAATTTCTGTGCATTGGGAAGCATGTTGCTGTAAACAGGACAAGCAGAAACACATTTACAGGAGAAAGGCATGAAAAATACAGCGAAAATCAAATTGAAAAACCGAATACGAAAACTGCTGTCTGACAAACGAGGCTTTTCTCTTGGGGAGCTGCTGGCGGCGACCGTTATCCTGCTGCTTGCAAGTCAGGTTATGACGCAGGGAATGGCTTTTGCCACTCGGATGTATAAGGAATCTTTGACCAGATCCCACGCAAAGCAGCTATGTTCCACCTTAACGAATGTAATTGAAAAAGAGCTTCGATATACAACAAGTGTTAATAAAGGCAATGATGGAACGGTACTTAAGTATTTCAGTCCGACTTACGGAAAAACAGAAAGTGCTTTTGCTGCTATAGATGAAAATGAAAATAAAATTGATGGAACAGCAGGGGGTGAAATAGCGGTTCAATTAACCGCAGAGGATGGTTCCCGGTACTGGCAGAAACTGATTTCTTCTGCCAGTTACAGTTCCTTTGACCTGAAAGCAACAATTCAAAGCGTGAAAATGGAAGGAACTACCTTCCATGTAATTCTTGAAATCACAGATAAAGATGGCAAAAAGATTGTTACCAACAAATTTGATGTGATAGCAGTAAACGATATAAAATTAGACCAATTATAAAAAAGAAAATAAGACTAATTGCAACTATTCAGCAGGTACTGTTTTACGAAACGTGTAACTATAAAGGCACTGAACAGCTGCAACAAATTTGTTATAGATAGATTTAAACATGAATCACATACTGAATATAAACGCAAAGGAGAGACCCCCACATGGCATACAAACGTCTTGGTGACCTGCTGATCGCGGCGGGGACGATTACACCGGAAGAACTGGATATGGGACTGCAGAGGCAGAAGGAGACCAAGGAACGACTTGGAGCGGCTTTGATTTCAGCGGGAATCATCACAGAGGCAGAGCTGATCGAGGCACTTCGTCTTCAGCTGGGTATTGAATACATAGATCTTTCGAAAACCACTATTCCTATTTCCATGGCACAGGTTGTTCCGAAAAACATTGCGAAACAGTTCCAGGTAGTGCCGGTCCGCATGGAGCGGGACGAGCTTTATCTGGCCATGAGCGACCCTATGAACTTCTATGCGATCGAGGAAGTTAAGAAAGCAGTCCGTAAAAAGATTGTTCCGATGATTGCTACCACAGAGGGCGTGGAGCATGCCATCCTGGTCCTTTACGGAAACGAAGGCGCCGCAAGGGCTATTGAGGCCATGAAGCGTGAGGCTCCGATCGAAGAGGACAATGGCGAAGAAGCGCAGTTTACAGGAAACATCCTCAACGACAACATTAACGATGCGCCGACCATCCGTCTGGTAAACTCCATTATCGAGCGTGCCATTCTGGAGCGCGCCAGTGATATACACATTGAGCCAAAGGAAAAAGAGCTTCAGGTGCGCATGCGTATTGACGGTGTGCTCCGTAAGATTCTGACGATCCCCAAGAACCTTCAGAACTCCGTTATTTCCCGTTTGAAAATCATGAGTGGAATGGATATTGCAGAACGCCGTGTTCCACAGGACGGACGTTTCAATGTTAAGAACAAGAAGCGTGAGTTTGACCTCCGTGTAAACTCTCTTCCTACTGTATATGGAGAAAAAATTGTTGCCCGTCTTCTGGACAAAAGAGCCGGCTATCTTACCCCGGATTCCATTGGTCTTATGGGCGACAACCTGAAGAAATACCAGCGGGCTATCCACTGTACCAGCGGTGTTATTCTGATCGCCGGTCCTACCGGAAGTGGTAAATCTTCCACCATGAACACCATGATTTCCCAGTTAAATACAGAGGAAGTCAATGTAGTAACTCTGGAGGATCCGGTTGAGTACAACATCGACGGAGTGAACCAGGTGCAGATCAATGAGAAAACAGGCATGGATTTTGCCAATGGTCTTCGTGCCATCCTTCGTCAGGACCCGGATATCATTGCCGTCGGAGAGATTCGAGACGGTGAGACCGCCCAGATCAGTATGCGTGCCGCAATTACCGGACACGTTGTGCTTTCCACAATCCATACCAACGATGCTGTGGGAACGATCGAACGTCTGGAGGATATCGGCGTTGAGCCGTACCTGATCGCCACTGCTCTCCGCGCCGTTATTTCCCAGCGACTGGTCCGCCGGATCTGCCCCAAGTGTAAAAAGAGCTATGAGGCGACTGATGAGGAAGTAAGACGCCTTGGACTCAGTACGGAGCATAAACATATTTTCTACCGTGGCGAAGGCTGCGCAGACTGCTTTAATACAGGCTACCGCGGACGAATCGGTGTATTTGAGATTCTGGAAATCACCCCGGAAATCCGCCCCCTCATTTCCCAGCAGGCCGGACGCCCTGCTATCGAACAGGAACTGACCAGTGCCCACAGCGAGTTCAAGACACTGCGTGAAAATGCCATTCAGCTGGTGGAAGAGGGAATTACCACTGCCGAGGAAGTGCAGCGAGTCATTTACGAAACCGGGGATATGAAGAAAGCAGAAGAGGAGTAATCCATTTAGTTAACTAAATTGCTATTTAATGCGTTGAAGTTTCAGTTAATACACATTGTCCAAATGCGTCCGCATTGAAGAACTTTTATCTTGCTAAAATACAGAAAGTCAGGAGACCAAAATCATGTACAACATAGAAGACCTAACCGAACAAGCCCGCCGCAGCGGCGCATCCGACATCCATCTGGTATGCGGTCTGCCGCCGAAATACCGTCTGGATGGCCAGCTGGAGAACATGGCAGAGGAACGCCTTTCAGAAAAAGACTGCGATATTCTTTGCCAGGATCTGGCGAAAGACGCTATGTACGAAAAACTGGAATATACCGGAGAACTTGATTTTTCCCGTGAAATAAGAGGAATCCGCTGCAGATGCCATGTATTCAAACAGCAGGGCAAAGTTTCCGCAGCCATCCGTCTGCTCAGCGAATCCATTCCAAGACTGGACTCCCTGGGACTGCCTCCCTCTGCGCTGGAATTCACCAGCCTCCACAAGGGAATCGTCCTGGTAACCGGTGAGACTGGTTCTGGTAAATCCACCACTCTGGCAGCCATGCTGGACGAAATCAATCACACCAGAAAAAATCACATTGTAACTCTGGAAGATCCGATTGAGTATGTATACACCCCGGATCTCTGTGTCATCAACCAGCGTGAGGTTGGCAAAGACACTGCAAGCTTTTCAGAAGGTCTTCGTGCCAGTCTGCGAGAGGACCCTGACGTAATCCTTATCGGTGAAATGCGAGACAAGGATACCATCGAAACTGCGATCACAGCAGCTGAGACCGGACACCTTGTATTCGGAACCCTGCACACAGGCAGTGCTTCCGACGCTATTGACCGTATGGTACAGGTTTTCCCGGAAGGAATGCAGAACCAGATCCGTCTGCAGCTTTCCATGACCCTGATGGCTGTTATTTCCCAGCAGCTTGTGAAGAAAAAAACAGGCGGCCGTGTGCTGGCAAGTGAGGTTATGGTTGTAACCGACGGTATCCGAAACATGATCCGCGGTGGAAACACCCCTCAAATCGCCAACGCCATTGCCACAAGTGCGGCAATCGGCGGACAGACCATGGACCAGTCGCTGGTAAGCCTGGTACGTTCCAGACAGATCGACAAGGCTGTAGCTGTGGAGTATAGTCATGACCAGGCTTATGTGAAGAAGAATGCATAAAGGACTTTAGATGCATATATATTATTTTTCAGTGTTTCGGAAAGTGAAAATTTGAATTTGAAAAAGCACTTTACTGCATATTGATCAGCTAAAGCGAAAATTCGAATTTGAAA
>OLVR01002344.1_pt1 | contig 14616 bp, 13 predicted proteins | sample 1673261 | NCBI WGS metagenome assembly OLVR01 (sample SAMEA3178938, study PRJEB25190) | human gut metagenome | biome: human gut; feature: human-associated habitat; material: faeces | place: Austria | collected 2013 | reverse complement strand
GCCTTCCCATTATTAAAAAAGGAGATGAGCGCGATGGTGCATGGGCATACAGTGGCGGCGGTTATCGTGGCGGCGGGGGCGTCCCGCCGGATGGGATTCGACAAGCTGGCCTATCCGCTGGACGGCGGCACAGTTTTGGAAAAGAGCGTCCGCGCGTTCGATACGCACCCGGCCATAGACGAGATCCTATTGGTGGCGGGAGAAAACGCTCCGCAGGCAGCGCTGCTGGCCGCGGCCTGTGCCAAGCCCGCAAAGACCGTAGCTGGAGGTGCCACGCGCGTGCAGAGCGTGCGTGCGGGCCTGGATGCGGTGAATGCGGAATATGTGGCCATCCACGACGCGGCGCGCCCGTTCGTCACGCCTCAGGTGATATGGGATGCCCTGGAGGCCGCGTATGAAACAGGGGCAGCTGCGCCGGCCGTCCCGGTGAAGGACACCGTAAAGGTGGCGGCGGACGGCCTCGTGGTGGAAACGCCCGCGCGGGAAAAGCTGTACGCCGTGCAGACGCCGCAGTGTTTTCGCACCGCGCTGTACCGGCAAGTGCTGGCGCAGGTGTGCTGTGACGCAGTGACGGACGACTGTTCGGCCTTTGAACTGGCGGGCCTGCCTGTGCGGCTGACACAGGGCGATTACGCAAACTACAAGATCACTACGCGGGAGGATCTGCCCGCGCCGGAAAAAACGGAGGGAACGGCATGCGCATCGGGCATGGATATGACGTACACAGGCTGGTGGAAGGCCGCGCGCTGGTTTTAGGCGGTGTGACGGTGCCGTATGAAAAGGGGCTGCTTGGCCATTCGGACGCGGATGTGCTGACGCATGCGGTGATGGACGCGCTGCTGGGCGCGGTCGCGCTGGGTGATATCGGAAAGCTGTTCCCCGACACCGACCCCGCCTACGAAGGCGCCGACTCCATGAAGCTGCTCGCCGCTGTTGCCGATTACGTGCGCGATCTCGGCTACGAGATCCTCGACGTCGACAGCGTCATCGCGGCCCAGGCGCCGAAGCTTTCTCCCTACCGCGATCAGATGCGCGAGAACCTGGCGCGCGCGATGGGCATCTCCCCTGAAAACGTGGGCGTGAAGGCGACCACGACTGAGCATTTGGGCTTTGAAGGCCGCGAAGAGGGCATTTCGGCTACGGCGGTGGCTCTTCTCGTTCGATGTACGGATTGAGTTTGCTATAATCCTACTTGAACAGAGGGGTTTGCTATGAATATTTTCAAGACGATCGCCGAAGATGTCCGCGCCGTTAAGGAGCGAGATCCTGCTGCGCAAAGCTCGTTCGTTATCTGGCTCACCTACCCGGGCCTCCATGCGCGTTGGTCGCATGTGGTGGAACACTGGCTGTGGAATCATGGCCTAAAGAGCCTCGCGCGCATATCTTCGCAGTTCACTCGCTTCATGACAGGTGTGGAAATTCACCCGGGCGCCCAGATTGGCCGTCGGTTCTTCATCGATCACGCCATGGGCGTCATCATCGGTGAGACCACCATCATCGGTGATGATTGCACGCTCTACCAGGGCGTCACGCTCGGCGGCACCGGCAACGAGACCGGCAAGCGTCACCCCACCCTGGGCAACAATGTCACGGTGGGCACGGGCGCCAAGGTGCTCGGCAACATCCGCATCGGCAACAACGTCAAGGTCGGCGGCGGTGCCGTCGTGGTCAAAGACGTGCCCCCCGACTGCACCGTCGTGGGCGTGCCGGGACGTATCATCAAGCGCAACGGTTGCCGTGTGTTCGAGGAGAGTTTCGACGCCAAGCAGCATCGCGAGTACATGCCCGATGACGCCGACGAGCAGTCCGCCCTCAACCGCCAGGGCATCACCGAGAATGCCCGCCGCGTCAAGGAACTCGAGCGAGAGGTGGCCGAGCTCAAGGCCCTCGTCGCCAAGCTCGTGGACGAACGCTAGGAACGCAAGCGGCACAAAATGACATCGGCATCAACGCAAAGGCGCGCCAGGGAATTCATCCCCGGCGCGCCTTTTTTCGATGTGACATGTGGGACTGTCCCTTTGTCACATTATGCGAACTGGCTCAGATAGAGGTCGGCATAAGCGCCCTCGGCTGCGAGCAGCTCCTTATGCGTGCCCTGCTCGATAATGTTGCCGTGGTCCATGACCAAGATCAGGTCGGCGTCCACGATCGTCGACAGGCGATGCGCGATCACAAAGCTCGTGCGCCCGCGCATAAGCGCGTCCATGGCGCGGCCGATAGCAAGCTCGGTGCGCGTGTCCACGCTTGAGGTCGCCTCGTCCAGGATGAGAATCGCCGGGTTGTTGAGCAGCACGCGCGCAATGGTCAGCAACTGGCGCTGGCCCTGGCTGATGCTTTCGGCATCGTTGGCCACGCGCGTGTCGTAGCCCTGCGGCATGGTGCGCACAAAGAAGTCAACCTGGGCGGCGCGCGCAGCCGCAACAATCTCCTCGCGCGTTGCCTCGGGGCAGCCGTAGGCGATGTTCTCGGCAATCGTGCCGTCGAACAGCCAGGCGTCTTGCAGCACCATGCCAAACTGCTGACGTAGCTCGCCGCGATCCATGCGGCTCGTATCCACGCCGTCGAGCGTAATACGCCCGCCGTCAATCTCGTAGAAGCGCATGAGCAGGTTGATGAGCGTCGTCTTGCCTGCGCCCGTGGTTCCCACCACGGCAATCTTCTGGCCCGGCTCGGCGGTAAACGACACGTCGCGCATAAGCGGCTTGTCGGGCGAATAACCAAAGCGCACGTGCTCAAAGGAGACGCGACCCTCAACGCGACCCGGCAGCTTGGCGGCCTCGTCCGGCAGCGGATCGGCCTCCATCTCGGGCTCATCGAGCAGGTCGAACACGCGCTCCGCACTCGCCAGCGCGCTCTGCAGCGAGTTAAAGGTAAACGACAGCTGCGTCATGGGTTCGGACGCCTCGTAAATAAACTGGAAGAACGCCTGGAACACGCCGACGGTCATGTGACCGGCAACCAGCATGCTGCAGCCCACAAGCGCAATAACGATCTGCGCCAAACGGCCGATAAAGCGCACCGCGGGGCCGACGGCATTGATCATAAAGTCGGCCTTGGTGCTCACGCGCGCCAGCTCGCCCGAGGCCTGGTGCACCTCGGCAGAGCTCTGGTGCTCGCGGTTGAATGCGCGAATCACCAAACGGCCCGAATAGCCTTCCTCGACGGCGCTCGTAATCTTGGACCCCCACTCCTGGCGCTCGCCCGTCACATCGTGCGTGCGGCGCGAAACGACCTTCGTCACCAGCAGCGACAGCGTCATAAAGAACAAAAAGACGAGCGTGAGCGGCACGCTAAACACGAACATCACGATCACAGCGCCCACCACGGTACCGATCGACACCAGAAGCTGCAGCAAGCCGCGCTGCATGCTCTCGGACATCTTGTCCAAGTCGTTGGTCGCACGGCTGACGACCTCACCGGGACGATGCGCGTCAAAGAAGGCAAGCGGCAGACGGTTGAGCTTTTGCGCGATGCGGTTGCGCAGGCGCAGATTGAGACGCTCAGCGACGCTCGACATCAAAAAGCTCTGGAGCGCGTAGAACGAGGCAGCGGCCGTCCAAATCATAAAGTAGATGAAGATGGTCCTGCCGCAGTTCTCCCAGGTGATGTTGAAGGTGGTATCGTTGGCAAACGCCACCTGAATGTGGCCCCACAGCTCATCGATCACGCGGGCGCTATATGCCGGCGCGGCGGTGTTAAAGATGGCATAGAACACAATGCTCGCGAACACGATATAGAAGCGCCAATGGTCGCCGGCAGCCTCGCTCCACAGGCGGCGCACCGTCGCCCAGGTGTCGCGGGGTTTCTCGTCCTCGTCCTCGTCGTCCACATCGCGCATGCGCTCTGCCTCAGCGCGGGCGCGCTCGTCCTCGGCGCGCTCGTTTTCCTCGTAGAGCGCTTGGCGGCGAGCCTCGCGCTCGGCTGCAGCCTTGGCGGCGTCATCCAGCTCGGATGCCACGGCAGCCGTTTCCTCGACCAGTACCGCGGCAGCGGCGTCATCAACGCCGCCCTGCTTCTTGAGCTCCTCGGTCATGCTACTCACCTCCCTTCATCTGCGATTCCGCGATAGCGCGGTACACCTCGCAGGTTTCCATGAGCTCGTCGTGCGTGCCTAGGCCCACGATCTCGCCGTCTTTGAGCACCACGATCTGATCGGCATGCAAAATAGTCGAGATACGTTGCGCGATGATGAGCACCGCGGCATCGCGCGTCTCGTCCTGCAGCGCATGGCGCAGGGCGGCATCGGTCTTAAAGTCCAGGGCCGAAAAACTGTCATCGAAGATATATAGATCGGCATGCTTCATGAGTGCGCGGGCGATCGCCAGGCGCTGGCGCTGACCGCCCGAGAAGTTCGTGCCGCCCTGGGATACCGGAGTATCGAGCCCCTGGGGCTGATCGAGCACAAAGGTGCTCTGGGCAACCTCCAGCGCATGGAGCATGTCAGCCTCGGTCGCGCCCTCGTTGCCAAAGCGCAGGTTGCTCGCCACCGTACCCGAGAACAGCCACGCCTTCTGCGGCACGTAAGCGATATGCCCGCGAATCTCACCTTGCGAAAGGTCGCGCAGGTCAACGCCGTTCAGGCGAATGGCGCCCTTCGTGGCATCGTGGAAACGCAACAAGAGCTTGGCCACCGTTGACTTGCCCGAGCCCGTTGAGCCTACAATCGCCGTGGTCTGGCCACGGCGACAGGCAAAGCTCAGGTCGCACAGGGTATCCTCGTCGGCATCGTCAAAACGGAACGACATATGGTCGAACACGGCAACCGCGTCGGCACCATCTGCGGACTCAGGCGCCCCGTCGCCCAGCGTTGCCTTGCCGTCCACGATGCTCGGCTCGATTTCGAGCACCTGTTGCGCGCGGTTGAGGCACGCCGCAGCGCGCGGAAGCGTCAGAATCACCATCTGCGCCATCATCACAAAGAACAGGATCAAGATCGCGTATTCCAACACGGCCGAGATGCTGCCGATTTGCATGGCGTGGACGCCCGCGCGGTTGCCGCCCACCCACAGCACCGCCACCTCGGCGATATTCATCAAAAAGAAGCTGGAACTGTCGAGACCCACAAACAGGTGGTTGACCTTGATGGCGTTGGCCGCGTAATCGCTAAACACCTCGTCCAGGCGCTGCTCCTCGTGGCGCTCCTTGTTAAATGCGCGGATGACGCGCACGCCCACGATGTTCTCGCGCAGCACCACGTTCATGCGGTCGATAAAGCTCTGCAGGCGCATAAAGATCGGCGCGGCGTTAGCCACCGTAAAGACCGCCGCCACCAGCACGATCGCAACGACCACACCAAGCAGCGTGCCCATGGCGGGATCGATGAACCAAGCAAAAATGATGCCTGCCACGGCCAAGAACGGCACCGGCAGCACCAACTGAATCGTCTGAAGGACAGCTTGCTGAATCACGTTGATGTCGTTGAGTGAGCGCGTGATCATCGAACCCGTGCCAAAGCGCTCAAAGTCGCTGGCGGACAGCTCGAGCGACTTGTCGTACACGGCATTGCGGATATCGCAGGCCACGTTGGCGGCCAGGCGCGCCGAAAGATAGCAGCCCAACACCGTGCCGCCGCTGGCCATGCCGGTCGCGATAAGCATGTACAGGCCGTTGCGTAAAATATAGTCGATGTCGCCCGTGGTAATACCGGTGTTGACCATGTTCGCCAGCATCGTGGGAACCAACAGCGTACCGACGTTATCTATCAGCACCGCAAACAGCGTCACCGCAATCAGACCGCGGTACGGCCTCATAAACCTCATTAAGAGTCGCATGTGTCCCCCTCGCCCTTATCGTCAGCCTCGTTCTCGGCGGCCACTTGCCGTTTAAATGCCTCGCACTCTTCGTTAAGAACATGGGAGAGCTTACCGACCAAGCGCATGATCTCGCGCTGTTCCCACGGCTCGAGCGCCTCGAATGCCTGTTGCTCGGCTTTTTGCACCGGCAACGCGTAGCGCTTGGCAAACTGCACGCCTTCTTCGGTCAGTCGCACAACCTTGTTCTTACGACTGCCCTCGGCAAACTCCAACGTCGCAAGCCCTCGCGCCCTAAGCGTCTTGATCGCCGAATTGATGGTCTGTTTGCTGTAGAACCATTCACTCGTCAGCCGACTCACGGCAACGCTTCCGCCCGCCGCACTCGTGTCGACGAGCATCCAGTAGGCGCAGTCCGAAAGACCGCAGGCGCGCGCGAACTCCGAATAGATACGGTCAAGCCCGTTGAGCATCCGGTCGAAATCGACCGGGCTAACTGCACTATTCATCTCTCCCACCATTCGATAGTCCGAGTTTTGACCAATTAATATCTCTACATTAGTCCGAGTTTTGACTATCGTCAACAAGCTCGTTGTTTATGGTCGGCTCTACATAAGCATATCGACAAAAAAGACCGCCGGCGCGGGGGCGGCGCCGGCGGTTGCGAGAGAATATCGAGTGTTGGCTGTTAAGCAGCGACGGCCTCATAGACCGTAGCACCCGAGAAGCTGTCATGCAGGCTCTTGCCGGCAATCCACGGCAGCTCGACGACCTCGCAGACCGTGTTGACCAGCTCGGAGCAGTCAGTAAAGTGGCCCTTGTCGTTGAGGGCCTCGCAATCCTGAACACGCCAATAGCCATCGGTGTGCGTGATGTAGTACTCGTGATCGTTGATCGACACGAAAGCGCGCGTCTTGGAACGCAGCAGCTTCAGAAATCCTTCGAAATCGGTCTCGACGACATCTCCAGCCTGGAACATGATGTTACCTCCTGGCCCGGCGCCACCACGGCGCATTGATACACGTTGGTACTCCTTTAGTAAAACCTTTATCAAAGGTTATGCGTTCGTCATTTAGGCAAGTGGTAAAAAAGCGCAGGGTAGACGGGATAAAACGTTTAACCATCCCATTTGTTTGTCACATTCTGAAGGTACTTTTATGCAAACCTACTTTCCCAATTGGAATCTATCCTTTTGGCCGGGCAATTGACCGTCTATCGTTTAAGCCCGACGGGTATGAACGGGGCATCTGCAACGCCACCGCAAGGAGACACCATGGAGACTATCGAAGCACTCATTCACCGCCGCAGCTGCCGCAAATACAGCAATCGTCCCGTCGAGGCCGAAAAGCTTGCACGGATTATCGAAGCCGGCCAATATGCACCGAGCGGCATGGGCCGCCAGCCGGTGACGTTTGTCGCCGTCACCGACCCCGCGACCGTCGAGCGTCTCTCACAGCTCAACGCCCAGGTCATGGACAGCAACAGCGACCCCTTCTATGGCGCCAAGACCGTTGTGGTGGTGCTGGTTGACCGCAGCGTGCCCACACATCTGGAAGACGGCTCGCTCGCCATGGGCAACTTGCTCAACGCCGCCTATGCACTGGGTGTCGATTCGTGCTGGATTCACCGCGCGCATGAGGTCTTTGACTCGCCCGAGGGCCTGGAGCTGCTGGCCAGCTGGGGCCTGCCCGCCGACGGCAACCTGCGCGGTGTCGGTAACTGCATTCTTGGCTACGCCGAGGACACGCCACCCGAGGCAAAACCGCGCCGCGACAACGTCGTCTACGTAAGGTAATTAGTTCCGCCGTTCTACCGAACGGCGGGCTCGTTGACGCTGCGCGGGCCGCATTCACGCCAATCTGACGTTCAATTTCGAGGGCGCGACCAGAAGGTCAGCGCCCTCTCATTTCACGTCACCTTGGCGCAAATGCGGCTCGCTCGCTTTTGGCGACTGACATCGAATGAGCCACTGTCTTGGGCAGCTAAAAAAGCCCCGTCCCAAATTAGCTACCCCACTCGTAACTTATATTGACGTCGCCGTTGTCGTCGTTTCGTTCGTCTGGGTCGTTTCGGCGTCGTTACCTTGCTCGCCTTCGTCCTTTTGAGCATCTGCGATGGTGGAGGCCGCCGCAACGATACCACGCTGGGGCGCGACGCCTGTCTGGGTCTGAGCGCCCTCGATAACTTCTGTGCCTGCATGCGCGAGCTCGGGCGATTTAAACACTGCGTCCAAGTTGGCGCCACCGCCGGCGTAGCCAAGCGCAGCGAGTGCGATGACGATCACTGCAACGACGGCCACGATCGGAACATAACGATGCCAACCAGCCGGATTGAGTCCACTGCGGCGAGCCGCCCCGCGGCTGATGTAACCGAGCGTTCCGTCGTGCTTGAGCTTTGAGCCCACCACGCGTTTGCGGCCCCACAGCGAGGACTCTGCCTGCATTGCCAAGCGGGCGCTTGCCGAAGGATAGCCGTATTTAGTGCGCTTGAACGAGCCATCAAACCCCGAGGCGTGTTTGCCCCACGTCACCGATGTCGTGCGTCGGTTGACCGGCGCGGCACTCCGCCTTCTGCGGCTCGGTTTTGAAGTCTCAGCCATATGCCCTCGCACGCCGTAACCAAATCGAAACAATAACGCTTTGGACTGTAGCACACGCGTCGCGCGCGGTCACGGGCGCCTCGCTCAACGGTCATCGTCCTTCAGCAAGCGCCACAGCGTTGTACGGCTTATGCCCAGCACCTCCGCCGCACGGGTTCGGTTGCCGTGGAGATGATCTACAACCAGATGCGCGATATCTCGCTCGGTATCGGCCAGCGGTCGCAGGATATACAGGTCGCTTTCGAGCGTCGGGGCGCCAAAGGCTGCGGTCTTAATCACGTCCTCTTGGGCGAGCACTTCCTCCGCCACAGCGCGGTCCACCGTGCCCGCCCCCACCAATATATACAGTCGTTCCGAGACCTCGCGGAGCTGCAGATAATTGCGCGGCCAGCGGTAAGCATCGAGCGTCTTCGTCGCCGCGGAAGACAGCGTGGGCGCTGCCGTCCCAAATGCGTCAGCGAGATATTCCAAATAGCGCGCAACCTTCGTCGACGCGGCTCCCTGCTCGGCGATTGCCGGCGCCACGCTCACCGCACAGGCGAAGCGCTCGGTCACAAAGGCGGCTTGATCACTTTCGCTGCCGCCCGGCATGTCATTCGCTGTCAGCACCACATGGCAGCGCGTCGCCAACGCGGTGTCGGTCATCGTGGAGACCAGCTCGCGGAGGCGCTGGGGGCCAACCGCGTTCCAGCCCTCAATGCAAAGGGTCAGCCCCGTTTGGAACAACGGCGATTCGGCGCTTTTGAGCACATGGCGCCAACCGCGATCGGTGAGTTCATCGAGCGCGATGGAAACAAAGGGCTGATCGGCAAAAGGACCGTCCAGATAGAGGCGCTTGGCGATCTCGACCTGACCCGCTCCCAGCTCGCCCTCGAGCATAAGGGGCACACCGCGCGCGTAGCTCTCGGCAACCGGCGCAGCCACCGAGGCCGCCCCCTCAACGATGCCGTACGCGCTCGATTCGTAGCGGGCCTCAACCTCGTCGGCGTTGAGCCACTCGATGCCCGAATGCGCCGCGGCGCCGCGCACCTCGCGGACCACGACGGCCCAAAGGCCCCCGCCCTCTTTGTCGGTAGGGCGAACGGTCAGGCTCAGGCGCGTACCCGCACGCCCCATAACAAGACGCGCGCCGTCTCCTATACGGTCGAGGCGTTCGGCAACAAAAGCCGCCACATCCCGCTCAAGCGCCGCGTCATTCATGGTCGAGATCGCGACGTCCCCACGCGCATCGATTGCCAATGCCGATGCCCCGGCAGCAGCTAGGGCATCGGTCAAGATGTTCAGCTTGGCATCGCTATCCATGATTTGCCCCTGTCTGCAGCGACGTGCAACCGCCGGCGGTCGCACGACCGAGTGTTTCAAAATTGAACGATATTGCTCACCAAACACTATAGGGCAGAAAGCGCCGTCCTGCGAGTATAGGTGTTGCCCCGCATCGCCATCCTGGCGGGGCGATAAGAGCTCTTCGGGACTTATAAACCTGCGGACAAGCCATACCCGCAAGAGCTCCTATCGCTCCACCGCGAGGATGCGCTCACCAGCACGCAGCACGCAAACAAGCTACTTCTCTACCAGATTCCCAGTACGTGTTGCATTCCCAAACTCATGCACGCAATGCCAATCCAGCAGCAAAAGCCCAATGCGATGGGCTTGCCGCCCTTTTTGACCAGCTCGACGATATCGGTATTAAAGCCAATAGCCGCCATGGCCATCACAATAAAGAATTTCGACAGCTCCTTGATGGGCGCCGTAAAGGACGCGGGAAGCTGAAGCACCGTGGTGATCACGCTCGCCAGCACAAAGAACAGCACGAACATGGGAAACGCGCGTTTAAGCGAGAACGTGCTTTTGGCGTCACCGCCGGCCTTGCGCGCCAGATGCATCTGCCAGCATGCGAGAACCAACGTGATGGGAATAATGGCCAGCGTCCTGGTGAGCTTGACCACCGTGGCGCTCTCGAGCACATTGGCGCCGGGATGCATGCTGTCCCAAGCGCTCGCCGCAGCCGTTACGGACGAGGTGTCGTTGATGGCGGTACCGGCAAACAGGCCAAAGCCCTCGTTGGTCAGCCCGAGCATGCCGCCGAGCGTCGGAAACACGAGCGCCGCGATAACGTTAAACAGGAAGATGACCGAAATGGCCTGGGCAATCTCGCGATCGTCGGCATCGATGACGGGCGCGGTCGCAGCGATGGCAGAACCGCCGCAAATCGACGAACCCACACCCACAAGCGTCGCGATCTTGCCCGGTACGTTCATGACGCGGCAGAGCACAAAGGCGATGACAAGCGAGGTCGAGATTGTCGCCACGATAATGGGCAGCGACTGGGCGCCCTTGGACAGAATCTGGGAGAGGTTCATGCCAAAGCCAAGCAGAATAACCGCGTACTGCAAGACTTTTTTGGACGTATAGGTAACGCCGGCGGCGAGCGGTTCGCGACGATTCTTGGGAAAGACGAGCGCCAGGACCATGCCAAAAAGGATGGCAAATACCGGACCGCCGACCACCTCAATTTGTTTGCCGAGCAACGTCGCGGGAATGGCGATGATTAGGCAGAACAAGACGCCTTTCCAGCGCTCGCGTACGATATTTGCCAGTTGCATATGGGATTCCTTCTTTCTATTTCACGTTTGCGACGGCTTATGATACGGCAACATTGAGCGCAGCCTTGCGCAAACACAGGCTAAGATGCCGCAATAGTTCTCAGGCAACAGCCGAATTACCCACCGCGGAGAGCTGATTCGCGGCATAATTAACAACTGACATATGAGTTTGATAGAACAGTTGCGAGGCGCTATGGAAGAATCGATGCACGTCGGCGAGCAGGAAACGAGCCTACAGGACCAGTCCTACCACACCATTCGACGCAAAATCGTCTACCTGGACTACAAGCCGGGCGAAAAGCTGGGCGTCAAGCAACTTTGCGACGACCTGGATATGGGGCGCACCCCTGTGCGCGAGGCTTTGGTTCGTTTGGCGCAGGAAGGCCTGGTGCGCACCGTGCCCCAGAGCGGTACCTACGTCTCACCCATCAACCTCACCCTTGCCGAGAGTGCCTGTTACATCCGCGAGCATCTGGAAAAGCAGGTGATCGTGGAGTGCTGCGCGCGCGCCACGTCGGCTGGCATCGAGCAGCTCGACCGCGCCATCGTGCTGCAGGAAAAGGCCATGGCCGAAGAGGATCGCATCGGCTTCTTTTTGAGCGACAACCTCATGCATCACATGATTTTTAGCATCGCATGTCGCAGCACCGTGTGGTCGTGGCTCGAAGAGACCAATGCCGACCTGGAGCGCTTCCGCTGGCTGCGCGCTGCCACGCAGGTTCTCGACAATCAGGACATCGTGAACGAACACAAGCAGATTCGCCGCGCCATCGCCGGTCGCGACCCCATCGAAGCGAGCTTTTTGGTCAGCAAGCACCTGCATATGATGTTTCGCAACCAGACCGAGGTCCTGGACCAGTTCCCCGAGTACTTCGAGACCAGCAAGCTCCGCTAACCTGCCAAAAAGGGACAGGTTCATTTTGGCAGGTTTTATCTGGGCAAATGCAACAAGGCCCGACTCCGTCTTGATGCGGAGCCGGGCCTTAGTAGCTAGAACGGCGGAACCAACTACTCTACCGTGACGCTCTTGGCCAGGTTACGGGGCTGGTCGACGTCGCAGCCGCGCAGGATGGCAACCTCGCGGGCGAGCAGCTGCAGCGGGACGCTCGCCGTGATGGGGCTGAACACGTCACGGACGGACGGCACGCGAATGATACAGTCGGCAATCTTGTTGATTTCCTCGTCGCCCTCGGTAGCAACGACGATGACCTTGGCGCCGCGAGCCTTGCACTCCATGAGGTTCGACACCGTCTTATCGTACGTTGCGCTCTTGGTTGCCACCGCGATGACAGGGAAACCCGGATCGATCAGCGCGATGGGGCCGTGCTTCATCTCGCCGGCGGCATATGCCTCGGCATGCAGGTAGCTGACCTCCTTGAGCTTAAGCGCGCCCTCATAAGAAATGGCGGCGCCCATGCCGCGACCCACGAACAGCGCGGACTGCGCGTCCTTGCACACAAGCGCGGCCTCGTGCACGGCCTCGGTCTGCGTATCCAGGATCCACTGAATCTGCTCGGCCGTATCGGAAAGCTCGCGGAACAGCATGCGCGTCTGCTTGGTGGTCAGGCGGTACTTGACCTGCGCCAGCAGCAGGGCCAAAAGCGTGAGGCTCACGACCTGACCGATGAAGCTCTTGGTCGAGGCGACTGCGATCTCCTTGTTGGCCTTGGTATAGATGACGCCGTCGCTCTCGCGCGCCACGGGGCTGCCCACCACGTTGGTGATGCCAAAGACCTTGGCGCCCTTGATACGCGCGTCACGAATGGCGGCGAGGGTATCGGCCGTCTCGCCCGATTGGGACACGGCCACGACGAGCGTCGTCGGCGTGATGATGGGGTTGCGGTAGCGGAACTCGCTAGCCGCCTCAACCTCGGTAGGAATACGAGCCCAGCCCTCAATAAGGTTCTTGGCGATGAGTCCGGCGTGGTAGCTGGTGCCGCAGGCAATCACATATACGCGGTCGATATCGTTGAGTTCCTCGAGCGAAAGGCCCAGCTCGTCGATATCGAGCTCACCGGCAGGGGTCATGCGGCCCACCAGCGTGTCGCGCACCACGCGCGGCTGCTCGTGAATCTCCTTGAGCATAAAGTCGGGATAACCGCCCTTTTCGGCCATGTCCAGGTCCCAGTCGATATGGGTGATTTTGGGCTCGATAACGTTGCCGGCCTCGTCGGTATACTCGACGCCTGCGGGCGTGAGCTTGGCAAACTGACCATCTTCGAGCACCACGACATCGCGGGTGGCATCGATAAGCGCGATCACATCGGAGGCAACGTAGGAGCCGATCTCGCCCACGCCGACCACAATCGGGGAGTCCTTGCGGGCAACGGCGATCACGCCAGGTTCGTCGGCGCACACGGCGGCCAGGCCATAGGCGCCCACCACGTGGGTGCAGGCCTCGCGCACGGAAGCCATCAGGTCGCGCGTCTCGGCATAGGCCTCTTCGATCAAGTGCGCGAAAACTTCGGTATCGGTCTCGCTCTTAAAGTGATGGCCGCGGCCCTCCAGCTCTTCGCGCAGCTCGGCGAAGTTCTCGATGATGCCGTTGTGGACGATGGCGATACGACCGTCGCAGCTGGTGTGGGGATGGGCGTTAACGACGGAGGGCTTGCCGTGGGTGGCCCAACGGGTGTGACCGATACCGCAGGTAGCGTCGCTGTCGATGTTGGAAAGCTCGCTCTCCAGGCCCGCGACCTTGCCCACGCGGCGGATGACGTCGAGGTGCGCCGCGGCGCCCTCGCCCACCTCGAGCGCGACGCCCGAGGAGTCATAGCCGCGATACTCCATACGCTTGAGGCCCGTAACCAGGATGTTCTTTGCAATATCAGAGCCGGTGTAGCCGACAATTCCGCACATAGGATAAATCCCTTCGTTCGCGTGACTGCAAGACGTCCACGCACAAGGGGCGCTGAGACGTATAACGTTCGAGTATTGTACTCACGCAAACGCAAGCTGATATACCAGAAGTGGTATCTCAACTTGAATACCACTCGATACACACACCCCACCCCGAAGGGGGCAGGCACCTTCGTGGTGGTTTGGTCTGACAGCATCGTTTGCCCAGATAAAACCTGCCAAAATAAACCTGTCCCTAATAGGCGGGTTTTGACACCTCAGGGGCGGGCGATGCTACAATCTGGCTTGTACTTGAAACGCATCAAAGGGGCCGCTATGGCAAAGGTTAAAATCAGCGACGTCGCGCGCGAAGCCGGGGTTTCGTTGGGCACGGTTTCCAACGCGCTCAACCATCCCGAAAAGTTGCGTCCCGAGACCCTCAAGCTCATTAACGAAACCATCAATCGACTGGGCTACCTGCCCAACCAAAGCGCTCGTCAGCTCGCGGGCGGCGCCACCAAGTCCTTTGGCCTGGTGCTCCCCCGTCTCGATCACGGCTTTTCGCTCCAAATCGCCAGCGGCGCCCACAACGAGGCCCGCAAGCACGGCTACGACCTGCTCATCGCCAACGCCGATAACGACGATATTCTCGAGGACCATTACCTGCGCTACTTTATGGGCACCCAGATGTCCGGCGTCATGGTTCAGCCCATGGCGTCCCCCGACTGGCACCCCGCCATGACCAAGATGCCCGTGCCGATCGTCCATCTGGACATCCATTGGAATGATCACGCTGCCGCTGGCCATAACACCCAGCATTACTGCCAGA
>OLVR01002328.1_pt1 | contig 14690 bp, 8 predicted proteins | sample 1673261 | NCBI WGS metagenome assembly OLVR01 (sample SAMEA3178938, study PRJEB25190) | human gut metagenome | biome: human gut; feature: human-associated habitat; material: faeces | place: Austria | collected 2013 | reverse complement strand
TACCGGAGAATCGCCGGTAGGTCAAACGCCAAGGATTCTCAGGGAGTGCGATAGCACGATCGGTAAGAATCCGACGGCGAGGTAAGAACCCGATTCTCCGGTTTACCGGAGAATCGCCGGTAGGTCAAACGCCAAGGATTCTCAGGGAGTGCGATAGCGCGATCGGCAAGAATCCGACGGCGAGGTAAGAACCCGATTCTCCGGTTTACCGGAGAACCGCTGGTAGGTCAAACGCCAAGGATTCTCAGGGAGCGCGGGTAGCACGATCGGCAAGAAAAAGGCGGCGAGGTAAGAACCCGATTCTCCGGTAAACCGGAGAATCGTAAGAAAAACAGATTCCCAAAGCCGTATACGGCGCTTACAGAACAGATATGTATATGCATAATAGGCGCTTATAAAGACAAGAGCTAAAGATAGGAGATAAGACAAATGTTTAAGAGACTTTCAGACAGACCTGTCGCAGAAGTACAGAATCAGCAGGTCGAAAAATGGAAAGAAGAAGACCTGCTCAAAAAATGTGTAGATGCCAGAGAAGGTAAAACTCCGTTCATCTTTTATGAAGGACCTCCTACGGCCAACGGAAAGCCGGGAATACACCATGTAATGGCAAGAACGCTCAAAGATTCAGTTTGCCGTTATAAGACCATGCAGGGCTATCAGGTCAACAGAAAAGCCGGATGGGATACCCACGGTCTTCCTGTAGAGATAGAAGTGGAAAAGCAGCTTAACATGTCCGGCAAGCAGGACATCGAAAAATACGGAATAAAAGAATTTAATCAGAAATGCAGAGAATCGGTATTCACCTATACAGGTATGTGGAGAGAGATGTCCGAGAGAATGGGCTATCTGGTGGATTTGGATAATCCTTACGTCACTCTCGAAAATGATTATATCGAGACGGGATGGTGGATATTAAAGAAATTCTTTGACGAAGGACTCATATACGAAGGACACAAGATACTTCCGTACTGCCCTCGCTGCGGAACGGGTCTGGCTTCCCACGAAGTAGCCCAGGGCTACAAGATGGTAAAGACCAATACCCTCACAGTAAAATTCAGGAGAGCGGGAACAGAAAACGAATATTTCCTGGCATGGACCACCACGCCTTGGACTCTCGCCTCCAATACGGCTCTGACGGTAGGTCCTGACATAGATTATATAAAAGCGAGAATGACAGAAAGCGATGAAGAAGGAAATATCTTCTACGTTGCGGAACATCTGGCTGATAAAGTCCTTGGAGAAGGCAAGTACCAAGTTCTCGATACGATGAAGGGAGCGGCTCTCGAATACATCGAATATGAGCAGCTTATGCCTTTTGTTAAGGCTGACAAAAAGGCTTTCTTTGTCACCTGCATGGATTACGTGTCCATCGAAGACGGTACGGGAATCGTTCATACGGCTCCTGCTTTCGGTGAAGATGACTACCAGTGCGGACGCAAATATGGTCTTCCTGTGCTTCAGCCTGTCGACGAGAGGGGCTGCTACACCGCCACTCCTTGGGCGGGACGTTTCGTAATGGAAGAAGGACTTGATGTGGATATAATCAAGTATCTGGCGGCAGAGAACAAGATTTTCTCCAAAGAAAAGATAGAACACAACTATCCTCACTGCTGGAGATGCGGAACTCCGCTGGTATACTATGCGAAACCTTCCTGGTATATAGAGATGAGCAAGCTGAAAGATCAACTGGTGGCAAACAACGATACCGTCAACTGGTTCCCTGCCTATGTAGGCGAAAAGCGTTTCGGCAACTGGCTCGAAGAAGTAAAGGACTGGGCTATTTCCAGATCAAGATACTGGGGCACGCCTATTCCTATCTGGAGATGCGAGTGCGGTCATCTGGAATGTGTAGGCTCAAGAGCCGAATTGGTGGAAAAGGCCATGGAACCGATAGACGAGAGCATAGAGCTTCACAGACCGTATGTGGACGACGTTCACATAAAATGTCCTCACTGCGGAAAACCTATGACGAGAATCACCGAAGTAATGGACTGCTGGTTCGACTCCGGCGCGATGCCGTTCGCCCAGTGGCATTACCCGTTTGAACATAAAGAAGAATTTGAAGAAAAGCTTTTCCCGGCAGACTTCATCTGCGAGGGAATCGACCAGACCAGAGGCTGGTTCTATTCCCTGATGGCTATTTCAACCTTTATCATGGGAAAATCGCCGTATAAGAACGTCCTGGTAAACGACCTCATCCTGGACAAAGAGGGAAAGAAGATGTCCAAGTCCAGAGGCAACACGGTTTCGCCGTTTGAACTCTTCGACAAATACGGAGCAGACGCCACCAGATGGTATCTTTTGAGCGTTTCTCCGGCGTGGACTCCTACCAGATTCGATGAAGACGGCCTGATAGATGTAGTCAGCAAATTCTTCGGAACGTTGAGGAACGTGTACAACTTCTTCGTGCTGTATTCAAATCAGGACGAGATAGACCCTGCCGGACTAAATGTCCCTTACGGCCAGAGGCCTGAGCTGGACAGATGGATTCTGAGCAAATACAACAAGTTGATAGGCGACGTTACAGAATACATGGATCAGTACGATCACATGAAGACCGTCAGAGCCATCAACGACTTTGTCAACGAAGACCTTTCCAACTGGTATATCCGCCGCGCCAGAAGAAGATTCTATGCGGAAGAACTTACAGAAGATAAGAAGAGCGTATACGCCACCACTTATGAGGTGCTGGTGGGCGTAGCAAGACTCATCGCGCCTATAGCTCCGTTCATATCGGACGAGATATACGTAAATCTCACGGGAGAAGATACCGTTCACATAGCCGACTTCCCTAAGGCTGACAGAAGCCTTATAGATGAAAATGTGGAAGAGAGAATGGACCTTGTCAGAGCCTTGGTCACTCTGGGAAGAGGAACCAGAGAAAAAGAGAAGATAAAGGTCAGACAGCCTCTCAGCGAAGTACTGGTGGACGGCAAATATGAAAAGATCATAGACGACCTCACTCCGCTGATTCTCGAAGAACTCAACGTCAAAAAAGTAGTGTTTGAGAATGACTTAGAAAAATACATGAACTTTGCTCTCAAGCCTAACTTCAAGACTGCCGGACCTGTCCTCGGCGGAAAGATAAAAGCCTTTGGAGCCGCTCTGGCGGCTGCCGACGCCGCGAAGCTGGTAGCGGAGCTCGAAGCAGACGGTAAGGCTTCCCTCGAGATAGACGGCGAGACCACGGAGATAACCAAAGACTTCGTCGATGTGAGAATTAACGCAAAAGAGGGCTTTGCAGTCGCTATGGAAAACAACATCTTCACCATATTGGACACTACCCTGACGGACGAACTGATTGACGAGGGACTGGCCAGAGAGTTGATTTCAAAAGTACAGCAGCTTCGTAAACAGAAGGCCTTCGAGATGATGGATAACATAGACATTATCGTGGAAGCCGACGATGCTGTAAAGGCTGCGGCTGAAAAGCACAGAAGCTATATCATGAAAGAGACTCTGGCTCTGAGCCTTGATTTTGCCGAGGCGACAGACAAGTACGATCTTAACGGACATAAGACAGGTATTTCTGTGGAGAAAAGATAGAAAAAGCCTGAGGGCGGCCGCTTTTCAAAAGGACCGCCCTTTTAAACTTTAAAAGGAGATACGGGATGACGGGATTGAGCAGCAGAGAAGTAGAAGACCGAATACAGCGGGGACTCGACAATGTTCAGGTCAATTCTTCTACTAGAACTGTCAAAGAAATAGTCAAAGAAAATGTTTTTACATACTTCAACTTAATATTTACGGTACTGGGCGTTTTACTGGTGATAGTAGGGTCGTTTAAAGACTTGTCCTTTATGCTGATAGTCCTTGCAAATACGGTAATAGGAATTGCCCAGGAAATCAGATCCAAGCAGACTTTGGACAAACTTAAGCTTCTTAAAATGCCTAAGAGTCATGTAGTCAGAGACGGGCGTGAGAAGGAAGTAGCTGTCGAGAAACTGGTACTGGACGATATAATAATTCTGAGGGCCGGAAGCCAGATACCGGCCGACGCACAGGTAGTCGAAGGAAGCGTACAGGTAAACGAAGCTCTCATAACGGGAGAATCGGATGAGATAACAAAGCCGGCGGGAGCAGGGCTTCTGTCTGGAAGCTTTGTGGTTTCGGGAGAATGTCTGGCAAGGCTCACAGCTGTAGGCAGAGATTCTTATATATCGAAGCTTACTTTAGAGGCCACCAAAGATAAGAAGACCGAAGAGTCAGAGATGATAAAATCTCTCGATAAGATGGTCAGAGTCATAGGCATAATCATAATTCCCGTAGGGGCAGTACTCCTAGTACAGGAATGGTTTGTCCTGGAGGGAGGATTCAGAGACAGCGTCATATCCATGGTAGCCGCCGTTCTCGGGATGATACCCGAGGGCCTCTACATGACCGCCAGCATAGCCATGGTGATAAGCGCCATGAGACTTGCGCGCCGCGACGTGCTTGTGCAGAACATGAAATGTATAGAAACTCTTGCGCGTGTAGACGTTCTCTGCGTGGACAAGACCGGCACCATAACGGAGAACGAAATGAAAGTGGACGGCTTTCAGATCATGGATGAAAGCGGCGATGAGGACAGGATTGTCAGGATGATAGGGGATCTTGTCGGGCAGCAGAATAAGGATAATGTAACTATGGCCGCCATGCAGAACTTCTTCACGGAGAAGTCAGGGAGAATGGCCGAAATGATCTGTCCTTTTTCTTCTAAATATAAATACTGCGGAGTGAGCTACGGTCAGAATAATTTTGTTCTTGGGGCGCCTGAATTCGTATTGAGAGAAAGCTTCGACCGATATGGAGATTACGTCAATCAGATGAGCGAGCAGGGGTACAGAGTCTTGGCTTTCGCTCAAGTGGGGGAGGCGCCTAAGGGACAGCCTCTATCTACCAGAGCGCATTTGCTTGCTCTCATTTTCCTGACGAACCCAATAAGAAAAGCCGCCAAAGAAACCTTTGGATTTTTTGCCGACAATGGCGTAGATATAAAGGTGATATCCGGAGATAATCCTGTTACTGTCTCCAATGTAGCGCTGGAAGCCGGTATTCTGGGAGCAGAGAATTATATCGACGCCAGACAGCTGGTGAACGAGAGAGCCATATATGAAGCCGTAGACAGGTATACCGTCTTTGGCAGGGTGACTCCGGAGCAGAAGAGGATGTTCGTGAAAGCTCTCAAAAGAAGGGGAAAGACGGTAGGAATGACCGGAGACGGCGTAAATGATATATTGGCCTTAAGAGACGCGGACTGTTCTGTGGCCATGGCCTCCGGAAGCGAGGCGGCCTCCAATGCGGCTCAGCTGGTCCTGATGGACTCTGACTTTGCCAAGATGCCTTCGGTAGTGGCCGAGGGCCGCAGGGTAGTAAATAATATACAGAAGGCGGCCACCCTTTACCTCACCAAGAATATATTTTCGCTGTTTCTGGCGTTGTTTTCGGTCATAAACGTGCTTTCATATCCGCTGACTCCGTCGCAGATAACACTGATAAGCATGTTTACCATAGGCATACCGTCCTTCGTAGTATCCCTGGAGCCTAACAAGAGCCTGATAAAAGGCAAATTCCTCACCAATGTATTTAAAACTGCAGCTCCCGCCGGAATCACCACGTTTATAAGCGTCAGTTCCCTGGTGATATTCGGCGAAGTCTTCGAAATAAATAAGGAGTGTATTTCTACATCCAGCACTATGCTTGTAGCGCTGGTGGGATTCATGATACTGGCGAAGGTACTTTCGCCTGCGAGTAAGCTTCATGTGGCATTGATCGCCGCGATGGTAATAGGAATGGGTTACTGCGTGCTTTTCATGCCGGAGATGTTCGGCATAAGCAGTATCTCAATGCAGGCGGCCATGCTGCTTGTGGTCTTCCTGATAGCTACAGAGGCCGTGTTCAGATATATCTATAAGTTTGTGGGTCTGTTTGCAAATATAGGCGGCAAGAAGAGACGGCGCAGAAAGCATTGATAAAAACTGCGCAGGGAGAGCAAGCCTGAGGCGGCTGCAGACGAAAAGAATACAAAAAAGACATATTTATTGATACAACATAAGTATTAGACATAATTAAAATGCAGATATAAAATATAGGCGGCTTTAAAAGAGCCGCCTGTTTTTTTGCGCAGCAGCAAAAATAGAGAAGAACCTCGGCACATAACTGGGACAGGACTTCATCAGGCCTTGAAAGTCAGCACAGAAGGAAGGAAATCACGTTTGTTTACCGATAAAGAATTGAAAGATCTGATTTTGCCGCTTTTTGTGGAACAATTTCTCATCATGCTCGTAGGTATAGCAGATATTTTTACAGTCAGTTTTGTCAGTGAAGAGGCTGTTTCGGGAGTTTCACTGGTGAATTCTTTCAATACAGTTTTTATAAATCTTTTTTCGGCTCTTTCGGCGGGAGGAGCCGTTATCATAAGTCAGTATATGGGAAGAGGAGATGTTAAAGAGGCGGGACGCTCGTCAAGCCAGCTTCTCACTTCTTCTGCCATATTTTCTATTGTGTCAGCTTTAATAGTGCTGATAAGCGGCGAGAGGCTGATGAAATTGATGTTTGGCAGGGTGGAAGATGAGGTGATGAAAGCGTGTGTGACATATCTTGGCATATCTGCCTGCTCTTACCCGGCTCTTGCCGTCTATAATGCTGGAGCGGCTCTGTACAGGAGTATGGGAAAAACCGGCGCTACTATGTATATATCTGCCGTCTCTAATTTGATAAACGTGACGGGAAACTGCGTCGGCGTATTTGTATTTCACGCCGGAGTGGCCGGAGTTGCATGGCCATCTCTGATTTCGAGAACATTTTCCGCAATACTGATTACGTCTTTGTGCTTTTCAGAAAGAAATGATGTGAGATATACCATAGATCAGATCTTCAGAATAGATAAATCTCTTCAGAAAAAGATTCTATGCATAGCTGTCCCTAACGGTATAGAAAGCGGGATTTTTCAGCTTGTGAAGGTTGCCCTGAGCAGCGTGGCTGCACTCTTTGGAACTTATCAGATAGCGGCTAACGGAGTGGCCCAGAGCATTTGGAGCGTGGCTGCGCTTGTCTGTGTAGCCATGGGGCCGGCGTTCATAACGGTGATAGGCCGCTGTATGGGCGCGGGAGACCTTCGGGCTGCGGAATTTTATTTTAAAAAGTTGATCAGGATCACTGTAACATTCTCTGCAATATGGAACGCATTGATCTTCGCAGCAACTCCCGTAATGATGCACTTTTATTCTCTGAATGTTGAAACTAAGGAGCTTATAGTCTCTCTGGTGCTCATCCATAATATCTTCAGCGCGTCAGCTTTTCCCTTTGCAGATCCCGTCGGAAAAGGACTCAGAGCCGCAGGAGATGTAAAGTTTACGACGATGGTGTCTCTCTTTACTACTATCGGGATCAGACTTATTTTTTCGATGATCTTTGGTATAAAGCTTGGTCTTGGCGTTATGGGGATAGCATATGCGATGTGTCTTGACTGGATAATCAGAGGAATCATTTTTGGCGCAAGGGTGAAAGGGGGCAGATGGAAGGAATTTAAAGTTATCTGAGGAGAGATAAAGATTTCGCTCAAAAGATGAGAACTCCATCGTTTGGCTGATTTACGCCTAAAGGAGATGTAAGGTGGCGGCGAGTGCTCTATTTACACTTTTATATTTGAATCGACAAAGGAAAATTCTTGCAAATTCAGGTATATCAAAGAGAAAAGACGGGAAAAATAGGCAAAGATCAGGGCGGCGGAATAAAAACAGATAGTCGGCATATGATTGCCTCAGGAGAAATTGCCAGCCAGAAACCGGGAAGAAAGCAATAAGTCATTGTAATTATGTATGAATTGATGTAAAATACATATGTATGGCTCTAATTTAAGGAGGAAAGAGAGTGCGAAAGTTTAACTTCTTTTGTTCACTTATACTTGTGCTGTCGACAACTATAATGATCGTCACACTGGGGCAGAACCTCGTCCTGAGAACGACGGCAGGATATACATTCTATTTTAATGACACGAGAGTCGTAAGCAAGATCTCCGGAAATTATACTAATTCGGAGATGTCCCAGGAGATAGTATCATTTATGAACTCCTGGAGGCCTGATGAGTTTCAGGTCTATGAGGATACGGGATATGATCTCGAGGGAATATTCGACGATAAGGACAGTGACAACATGCTGGCGGTGAAAAAAACTGCGGATATAAGTTTCGTATTGTTTTTAGTCAGCGCTGTGATCACTGTGGCGATATATGTATATTTTTTGAAGAATGATTTTAAGTTGGTGCTGAGAAAGCGGCTGATTTTTACCAGCGTTTTTACTGCGCTGTTGTTTGCGGCAGAGATCATAATGCTTAAGACTAAGGCTGGCCTCTCTTTTTTGATGAGCTTTGCAGGGCTTTCTTCCCTCGCCTCTGATTCCGCCCTTAAGACTATACTGGGCGGAGGCTTTATGGATACGGCGGGGAATTTCCTGTTTATATATACGGCGGTCGCATATGTGGCTGTGCTCTATGGTACGCTGGCGCTGACTAAACCGCCGAGAATATTTTACTAGAAGGAAGAAGACATGATACTCATACATTTAGCCAGAGGATTTGAAGAGACAGAAGCGATAACGGTAATCGACGTGCTGAGAAGAGCAGATTTGGACGCCCACTTTGTGTCGCTGGGTGTGTTCAGACAAGTGATAGGCGCTCACGGGATAATGATAGAAGCCGATTACAGATATGAGGAAGTCGATTACGGCTGCTGCGACATGATCGTGCTGCCGGGAGGACTGGAGGGGGCTAAGGCCCTCAGCGTTCATAAGGGAGTGAGAAAACAACTGCTGACTTTTGCCAGAGAGGGCAAAGGATTAGCAGCTATCTGCGCGGCGCCCATGATTCTGGGAGAACTGGGTATACTGGAAGGCAAGAGAGCTACCATATATCCCGGTATGGAAGAACATCTCATAGGAGCCGTACATATAGAAGAAGATGTAGTAAGAGATATAAATATAATCACATCGCAGGGACCGGCGACAGCTATGGAGTTCGCCCTGTCCATAGTAGAGTTTTTTAAGGGAAAGGAAGCGGCAGAAGAGATCGCAGAGGAGCTTCTGATGAAAAGATGAGTTATAAGACTGATTTACATATACATTCATGGTATTCGGACGGGACGATGAGTCCTCTGGACATAGTGGAAAGATATTCACAGGAAAAGTATGATCTGATATCCATAACCGACCATGAAGTCACGGATGGCATAGCAGAGGCCGTAGAAGCGGGAAAAGACAAGAACCTCAGGGTTATACCGGGGATAGAGATAGCTACAGTCTGTAGAGGTATAGAACTGCACATATTGGGATATTACTTTGACGCAGATGATCAGAAGCTGAAAGACCAGCTCAGATTACTGGCTCAGGAACGCCGCCGGAGAAACAAAAGGCTTTTGGCTGTCCTGCAGGATATGGGAATAGATATAGACGAGGCGGATCTGATAAAGGGAGACGGCCGGCAATATATCGGTAAGCCCGATTTTGCCAGAGCTCTGGTAAAAAAAAGATATATAGAAAATATTTCTCAGGCCTTTGAACCGGGAAAATATCTGCAGTCCGATGAAGCTGTCAGGGCTGACAGAGATAAACCCGGTACGCAAGATATGATAGAATTGATAACTTCGGCCAAAGGAATGGCTGTCCTGGCTCATCCATGCAAGATAAAAGGACTGGGAGTGCGGGGCAGCAGCGAATTTAAGTCTTCTTTCGACGGCTTGCTCAGGGAGCTTAAGGCCATGGGACTTAAGGGATTAGAATGTATCTATCCTGAACACACCGATGAAGAGAAATTCTTTTTTATAGATGAAGCGGCAAAATATCATCTTCACATAACAGAAGGATCAGACTTCCACGGGGACAGATAAAGGCGGCCTTTTGATAGATAAACAGGTGAATAACACGAGGCAGAGGAGATTGAGACGCGTTGAAAACAGAGGGATGACCTTTGTTTTTAGCGTGTTTTTGTTTGCGCTTATTTAAGGAGGACATATATGTATAAGACAGCAATCATCGGGGCGGGAGTAGTCGGAGCCATGGCGGCGAGAAGACTCTCATCTTATGATATGGATCTGGTGATCTTAGAAAAAGAAGAGGATGTGGCCATGGGACAGTCTAAAGCCAACAGCGGAATAGTCCACGCGGGATTCGACCCGCTTCCCGGCAGCCTCAAAGCGAAGATGAACGTGCAGGGCAACGCCATGATGGAAAAGACGGCAGAAGAACTGGGAGTGAGTTTCAGAAGAAACGGCTCTCTTATCTTAGCTTTTACCGACGAAGACTGCAAGGCTCTCAAAAAGCTATACGAAAGAGGTCTTGCCAATGGTGTTCCGAAGCTGAAGCTGATCGGCGGAGAGGAAGCGCGGCGGATAGAGAAGAACTTGCCGGAGACCGTGAAAATGGCCTTGTACGCCGGGACTGGGGGAGTGATATGCCCCTATGAGCTTACCATAGAAGCGGTAGGAAACGCCATGGATAACGGGGCCCGGCTGATCAGGAATTTTGAAGTGGTATCTATCTCAAGAGACGGCGGAGCTTTCATCATAGAGGACAGAAGAGGACGTAAGATAGAAGCCGAGTATGTCATAAACTGCGCAGGACTTTATTCAGATGAAATAGCCGCCATGATAGGAGACGACTCTTTTAAGATAACGCCTCGGGCCGGTGAATATATGCTCCTGGACAAAGAAGCCGGCTGGCTGACGGACGCTACTATATTTAAAGTGCCTGACCATATGGGAAAGGGAGTGCTGGCTACCAGAACTGTAGACGGAAACATACTTTTAGGGCCTACTTCCGTAGACAGGGATGATAAGAAGGATGACAAGGTGACTGTATCTGGCCTTGAGACTGTAAAAGAAAAGGAGAAGCTTTTTTTCGGCGACATTCCTTATGACAAGGTGATAACTCAGTTTGCAGGACTCAGGGCTCATGGAGATAAGGGCGATTTCATAATAAACAGTCCGACCCACGGATTTATAAATGCCGCAGGAATAGAATCGCCGGGATTGACCAGCGCCCCGGCCATAGCTCTCGAGATAGAGAGACTTCTTATAGAGTCGGGATTTGAAGCTCCAAAGAAAAAGAATTATGAACCAAGACGCTCAAAAGAACCGGTTTTCAGAGAAGCAAGCCCGGAAGAAAAGGATCGCCTGATAAAGAAAGACCCCGATTACGGACACGTGGTGTGCAGATGTGAAGAAGTTACAAAAGCAGAGATCATACGAGCCATAAGGCGTAACCCTAAGGCAACGGATGTGGACGGCATAAAGAGACGGACCAGAAGCGGTATGGGAAGGTGCCAGGGCGGATTCTGCATGCCGCAGGTACTTGAGATCCTGGCTCAGGAGACAGGTAAAGATCCTCGTGATATAACTAAGAAAGGCGGAAGCTCCCGCATATTGTATGATAGAGTAAAGGGAGGACAAGAGAGATGATTTATGCCGACGTAGCGGTGATAGGAGGAGGACCGGCCGGAATGAGCGCCGCCATATCTGCAAAAAAGGCAGGTGCCCAAAAGGTGGTTCTCATAGAGAGAGACGAGAGAGCGGGAGGTATTTTGCAGCAGTGCATCCATAACGGATTCGGGCTGCATAAGTTTAAAGAAGAACTTACAGGCCCGGAATACGGCGAGAGATACGAACAGATGACTTTTGAAGAAGGGGTGCAGCTGCTTACCGATACTACGGTCACAGATTTGTCGAGAGACAGGATTGTGACATGTATAAACGAGACCGGATGTTTTAAAATAAAAGCTGAGGCAGTAGTGCTGGCTATGGGATGCAGAGAGAGACCAAGAGGCGCTCTCAACCTGGCGGGGGACAGGCCTTCCGGAGTGATGACTGCCGGTACAGCACAGAAATTCGTGAACATAAAGGGATATATGCCCGGGAGAAAGATAGTCATCTTAGGATCAGGAGATATAGGTCTCATCATGGCAAGGAGAATGACATTAGAGGGGGCAGAGGTAAAGGCTGTCTGTGAGATCATGAAAGACTCAGGAGGACTGACGCGCAATATAGTCCAGTGCCTCAGAGATTTCGATATTCCGCTGAGGCTCAGACACACCGTGACCCAGGTCCACGGAAGAGAAAGAGTCGAGGGAGTGACCATAGCCCTGGTAGATGAGATGCTAAGACCTGTAGAAGGGACAGAAGAATATATAGAGTGCGATACTCTGATGCTTTCCGTAGGTCTTATACCGGAGAATGAGCTGAGCAAAAAGGCGGGGGTAGAGATAGATCCTAAAACTAAAGGTCCTGTGGTAGATGAGAACAGGCAGACTACATGCGAAGGTATCTTTGCGTGCGGAAATGTGGTCAAAGTACACGAACTGGTGGACTTTGTATCTGAAGAAGGAGAAACAGCCGGATATGCTGCAGCCTGTTATGCCGCAGGCCGCCCTTTGGAGACGATACATCATTCTGAAAAGAGGATTTCAGAAAAGAAAGGTGTAAAGAATCTGGCGGACGAGACTGATCCTGCAGTGATATGCACCGTGTGTCCTATAGGATGCAGAATAAAGGTGGAACGGGTAAAGGACGGATACGTCACAGAGGGAAACAACTGCAAGAGAGGAGAGGCTTATGCTATAAAGGAAGTGACTTCCCCGGAAAGGACTTTGACTACGATCATGGCCTCAGACTGCAAAAAGATGATTCCAGTCAAGACTGACAGACCTGTGCCAAAGGAAAAAATAGAAGAGCTGATGAAAATAATCAATGAGAAAACCTTGCTGTTGCCAATCTCCCTCGGAGATATTATAATAGAAAATATAGGGGGAACAGGAGCCAACGTAGTTTGCACCAGATCCTTCAATATATGATAGACAGGAGATGAAGGAGAGATGTCTGTATTCAGCAGCAGAAAAGTTGCGGCGGCAGTTAGAACAAGGGAGGATTTTGAAATCGCTTTAAAATCCAGAGTGGATGTTATCTTTCTGCTGTATTCCAGCATAATGAACATTAAAGGTTATATAGACAAATGCCATAAAGCAGGTAAAAAAATATTTATTCATATGGATTTCGTCGAAGGTATAGGCAAGGACAGAGCCGGCCTCGAGTTCCTGAAATATCAGGGGGTGGACGGCATACTTACCACGAAGACCAATATGATACGCCCCGCCAAAGATCTGGGTCTTATTACGGTACAGCGGTTTTTTATAGTCGATTCACACTCGGTGGATACCGCTGTGGAATCCATAAGGATAGCCAAGCCTGATGTGGTGGAGATCATGCCCGGGGTAGTAAGCAAGAAAATAAGAGAATTTTCCGAAAAGGTTTCCAACGACATACTGGCCGGAGGTCTGGTAGAGTTTAAAGAAGACGTGGACGAGGCTATAGCCGCGGGAGCTACGGCAGTATCGACTGCGGACAGAGAATTATGGAACTATAGATAAGATATAAAGGCAGGTAGAAATATGAAGATCAAATTTTGCGGAGCGTCCACGGGCGTCACGGGATCGTGCCATATGATAACTACAGATAAGCACAAGATACTGCTTGACTGCGGACAGTTTCAGGGCGGAAAAGCGATGGAGGCCATGAACAGAGAGCCTTTTCCCTTCGAGCCTTCAGAGATAGAGTGTGTGGTGCTCAGCCATGCCCATATCGACCACTGCGGACGACTTCCTCTTCTCGTAAAGAGGGGATTCAGAGGGAACATATATTGTACTGACGCTACTGCGGATCTTCTTGCGGTGATGTTAAAGGACAGTGCGTATATTCACGAAAAGGACGCGGAATGGCAGAGCAAGAAGAACGCCAGAAGCGGCAAGGGACCCGTTGAGCCTCTCTACACCATAGATGATGCAGAAGACGCTCTGAAGCTTGTCAGGCCCGTACTTTACGATCAGCTGATAGAGCTGAACCCGGAGATAAATATAGTTTTCAACGATGCCGGGCACATATTAGGTTCGGCTATAACAGAGCTGTGGATAACTGAAGGCGAGAACACTTCGAAGATAGTATTTTCGGGAGACTTGGGAGTTACTGACAGACCTATACTCAGAGATCCGGTAAAGATAAAAAAGGCCGATTACGTCATAATGGAGACTACCTACGGAAACAGGCTTCATCCGGCCAATGCCACCAGCATAGACGAGCTGATAAAAATAACGCTGGCTACTATAAAGAGAGGCGGCAGCGTCATAATTCCGTCTTTTGCCGTAGGAAGAACACAAGAACTAATATATCAGTTCAATATGTTCTATGAGCAGCACCCTGAATATCAGAAACAGCTGGAGAATGTAAATGTGTATATCGACAGTCCCATGGCGACTACAGCCACCGAAGTATTTAAGAGAAACGCTCAGGTATTCGACGAGGAGACTAAGCAGTATATACTCAGCGGAGATAATCCGCTGGATTTCAAGAATCTGAAATTTACCAGGAACACTCAGGATTCTCAGATGCTCAATTCGGACAGATCCCCTAAGATAATCATATCTGCCAGCGGAATGTGCGAAGCAGGAAGGATTCGTCACCATCTGAAACATAACCTCTGGGACAGCCGCAACAGCATAGTCTTTGTCGGATATCAAGCTGAAGGTACTTTAGGAAGGATGCTGGTGGAAGGCGCCAAAGAAGTGAGACTCTTCGGCGAGACTATAGTAGTCGGAGCCCAGATCCACAATCTGGAGGGATTTTCCGGCCACGCCGATCAAAACGGACTTTTAGATTGGTTGGGCGGATTTAAAG
>OLVR01002311.1_pt1 | contig 14795 bp, 15 predicted proteins | sample 1673261 | NCBI WGS metagenome assembly OLVR01 (sample SAMEA3178938, study PRJEB25190) | human gut metagenome | biome: human gut; feature: human-associated habitat; material: faeces | place: Austria | collected 2013 | reverse complement strand
GCCAGACACTGACCGGAACAAAAGAAGGCGATCTGAAAGTTCAGTTTGCAGAAGTGATGAGCCAGATGACAACCCAGGTTGGAGGCGGTTACAATTATGGTGGACAGAACAGCAGACAGGATGTGGCAGCTGTAACCGGAAACAGTAGTGTGGCAGATGATTATGAACGTTATCAGAATGCTGCGGGCAGTATAAAAGATAATTCAGCAGGCAAAACGGACATTCAATCAGAAAATGCGGATGAAAAGTTAGCTGCATTTGATGAGGATGTGAGACAGGTTTTGAAAGATAAACTTGGTGTGACAGATGAAGAAATCGCAGATGCCATGCAGAAGTTAGGACTTACTGTTGCAGATCTGATACAGCCGAATCAGCTTGCGCAGCTTACAGCTGAACTCACAGGATGTGAAAATGTTGGAGAACTGCTGTGCAACAGTTCATTTATGGAAATTGTAAATGAAATTGGAGAGTTGTCACAGAACCTGTTAGATGAACTTGGAATGACACCGCAGATGTTTACTGAGATGGCTGCTGCAACAGACACAAATGTGAATGCAGAGCAGTTATCGGCGGATATTCAGGTGCCGGAAAATGACAACGCAGTACAGACGGCAGCAGATGCTGTGCCGGAGCAGATGATTTCAGATGCAAAAGATGATAAAACAGTACAGACAGTTTTAAATGCAGATGAAGTGGAAACACAGAAGCCGGAGGACAACATTGTTCTGCAGAAAGAAGTCGCAGATAATGTGAAGGATACCGATGACGTGAATGATGGTCTGATGCCGGAGAAAACAGAAGAACCGGATGTAAAGACAGAGTCAGATAAGGGACAGCAGACAGGCAGTAAAAATGAATCTGGGAATGCATCGGGTCAGACAGCATTTGTGAATCAGGAACATGTGGCAGATCCGGCAGCAGTAAAAACACCGGAAAATGTGCCGGAATTTTCAAGACAGCTTGACACTTTAGATCTGATCCGTCAGGTAACAGAATTTACAAAAATCACTGTCCGTGAAGCACAGACGACGATGGAGATGCAGTTGAACCCGGAACACCTTGGCAAGATTTATATCGAAGTAACGACCAAGGAAGGAAATGTATCTGCTCATATTATGACACAGAACGAACTGGTAAAAGAAGCGTTAGAAGCGCAGATGGCAGAACTCAAACAGAGTATGAACCAGGCAGGTGTGAAGGTGGATGCCGTAGAAGTTACGGTTGGAAGCCATGAGTTTGAAAAAAACTTAGAGCAGAATGCAAAACAGGAAGAGAGACAGGCAGAGGAGCAGGAAAAAGCTTCGCCAAAGACTAGAAGAATCAACTTAGATGAGTTAGATGAACTCTCCGGAGTCATGAGTGAGGAAGAAGCCCTTGTGGCGCAGATTATGGCAGATCACGGTAATTCCGTAGATTATACTGCTTAAAACAAAAGAAAGGAGAAAAAAATGGCATTAATTCAGCCCGTTGTAGACGGAAAAATACCAAAGGATACCAGTACTACAAGCAAATCGGATACCAGCAATGACCTTGGCTATGACCAGTTCTTACAGCTGTTATGTGCAGAGATGCAGTATCAGGATCCGTTAGAGCCTACCAGCAATACGGAGTATGTTGCACAGCTTGCTACATTTTCACAGATGGAAGCAACACTTGGTATGCAGAGTACAATCGAGAGCAGCAATGCAAATGCACTTGTTGGAAAATATGTTATTATCAAGACAACATCTTCGACTGGAGAAACAACAGCAACAGAGGGATTTGTTGATTATGTACAGAAAGAAAACGGTGAGCAGAAGATCTGTGTAAATGGGGTGTTATATTCACTTTCTGATGTATATCAGGTTGCAGATACCGAATACATGGAGGCAGAGACACTTGCTAAGACGTTTGCAGCAGCGGTTGCTAAATTGCCATCCGCAGCACAGCTTACATTAAGTGACAAGGATGATGTCAAGAATTTAAAGACATATTACGATAATCTGAATTCTTATCAGCAGTCAAAGATCGATACAGATACTTTGAAAAAATATCAGGAACTGCTTGCACAGATGGAAAAACTTGCAGGAAAAGACTGGTATAAAAGTACTTCATCATCGACAGGTACAACAACAGATACAAAAACAGATACAGATACAAAAACAGATACGACAACAGGAACAGATACAACAACAGACACAAAGACAGATACAGATAAAACCTGATATCTGACAGAAGGGAAATGCGATTATGAATAAGATCAGTAACCAGTTTGCTTCCATTGAGCAGGTAACTGACCAGTATCTGACTCGGAAAAGCACGGATGCGGTAACTTCGAGCGGTGTCTCCTTTGAAGATATTTTAAAGCAGAAGCAGGATGCAAAAGCAGGTGGGACACTTAAATTTTCCAAGCATGCCACGATGCGCCTGATGGATCGTAATATCAATTTGTCCAAAGAGCAGAATGAACGACTTGAGACAGGCGTTTTTAAGGCTGGTGAAAAGGGAATCAGAGAATCGTTAGTAATTGTTGATTCACTCGCTTTTATCGTAAATGTTCCGAACAGGACAGTCGTTACAGCAATGGACCGGACAGAGTCCGATGATAATATTTATACCAATATTGATGGTGCTGTGATCACGTAGCCGGACCGAAATGGAGGCTAGATTCCCGGAATGACAGAAGGGAAGGCAGCACAAAAGAACTTAGGAGGTCAATTTCAACTATGATGAGATCAATGTACTCTGCTGTGTCAGGTCTTAAGACACATCAGACAAAAATGGACGTTATTGGTAACAATATCGCCAACGTAAACACAGTAGCTTTTAAATCATCCTCAGTTGTATTTCAGGATGTTTTATATCAGATGACAAGTAATGCATCCGGTGCGAACGCAGCAACAGGTACCGGTGGTGTGAATGCAAAACAGATCGGTCTTGGTGTTACGACCGGTGCAACAAACTTAAGCATCACAACTTCCGGTGCGGCTGAAACAACCGGACGTGCATTCGATATCCGTTTATCGGACCAGTCTACGACAAACTTTTTTGTAGTTAACAACGGTTCTGAGAACCTGTTTACCAGATCCGGTTCTTTCTATGTAGATGGTGCCGGTAACTTATGTATGACATCCACCGGTTATACAGTTATGGGATGGCAGGTAGATCCGACAACAGGAAATATCAAGAAGGATACCGTATCTGCACTTCGTGTCATGCAGACATCCAACCTGACATCTGCTCCGGAGGCAACCACACAGGCAAATGTTTCCGGTATTATTGATAAAAATGATAAGGATGTATTGTCAGACAACGGACTTGTCAAAACACTGACATTTTTTGATAATCTCGGTTATTCCTATACAGCGCGTTTTGCAATGAAATCTACCGGAACAGATGGAAAATATACGGTGGAACTGGAAAAGATTCTAAATAGTGATGGGACTACTTTTTATGATCCGGCAACAGAGACAGATCCAACTAAATCTCTGGATAATATTTTCGGAGTTAGTTCGAATGCTACAATTGGTACTTATACCAGTGTACAGAGTGGATTTTATTATGATTCAGCAACGGATTCATTACATGTTGGAAATAATGCACAAGGTACAACAATTACGTGGAAGAATGTTACTGACAAGAAAGATGCTGATTATCCGGGATATTTTACAGATAATACCAAAAATTACAGTCTGAAAGAAGTATATGGTGTAGGTGATGGTATTATTAACCAGATGAAAAACAGCAAAAATGTGGGGGTTGCCGTCACGAAGGGAGTACTTACGATTAAGGCGGATGTTACGGATTATGGAATTGACTTCAGTACAAAAGACGGAACATTTAAGGGAGTCGGCAGCAGAAATGCCCAGACGAAACCAAATAGTGTTACACTTAATATGAGTAAACTTGGAAACAATCCGACACAGTTTGACAATATTACCATTGATTTCTCCGGTCTGAAAGATGCAGACAATGGTGGTAAATCCACAGCGGTTATGTCTACAGGATCTATAGATGATGGTGTGACAGGAAAAGGAAAGAAATTAGGTGCCATGATCGGTATTTCCATCGATAACAATGGTCTTATCAAAGGTACCTATGATAATGGTAATACAGAGACACTTGGACAGATCGCTGTTGCACAGTTTGCAAATGCATCCGGTCTTGAAAAGGTTGGAGAGAACTGTTACCGTACAACCTTAAACTCAGGTGAATTTGATGGAATTGGTGTTGAGATTTCTGCGGACGGAAGTTCCATGACATCCGGAGAACTTGAAATGTCTAACGTAGACTTGTCCACGGAGTTCACACAGATGATCATCACACAGCGTGGTTTCCAGGCAAACTCCCGTATCATCACAACATCAGATACCCTCTTAGAGGAACTGGTTAATCTGAAACGTTAATGTAAAGTAAGAAAAAGATAATATTTGCGTAAAACCTGTCTTAAAATGTTGAAACAGGTTTTACACAATCAGTTACATATGTTATACTGAACATTGTGACCGGTTTTTGAAAAAATCGGTCACAATAAAAACTGTTGATTAATAATGGAGGAATGATTACTTTATGATCGAAGTGACACGATTGAATGGAACAACAGTATTAATCAATTCGGATCTGATTGAAACGGTGGAGGAGACCCCGGATACAGTTATTTCTCTTACAACAGGTAAAAAGTTTATTGTAAAAGAAAGTAGACAAGAGGTCAAAAATTTAGTAAAATCATACAAAAGGGATATTTTTACAAATGGCCTTTTAAGAGAAGAATAAGTCCCACGGATGGGATTTTATAATCTGAAAAATCAAGGATGGTAGGTGGAAAAAGTGGATATAGCATCAATAGTAGGTATGTTATTAGGCGTTGTAATGTTTGTGTTTGGTGTACTTTCCAACGGAGGTGTTGCAAGTTTACACTCCATGTGGGATACGGCATCATTCATTATTACAATAGGAGGTTCCATTGCAGGTACGCTCGCATCTTTTAAATTGGCAGATTTTATCAATGGTATAAAGTCAATAAAGCTGATTTTTAAGGATGAGGTTCAGGATCCGGCAGTTGTCATCAACCAGATTATCTCACTGTCGAATACTGCGAGAAAAGAAGGACTTCTGGCATTGGAAGAAGCAGCAAACGGGATTGAAGATGATTTTCTGAAAAAAGGAATTATGCTTGTTGTAGATGGTACAGATCCGGAACTGGTAAGAGGAATCATGGAGACTGACTTAGCCTGCGTTGAGAGCAGACATAAAGCTAAAATTGCTGTCTGGGAGAAATGGGCTGAATTAGGTCCTGCCTGGGGTATGATCGGTACACTGATTGGATTGATCCTCATGTTGAAGAACATGGAAGATGCATCCACAATCGGACCGGCGATGGCAACGGCGCTTGTTACAACATTGTATGGTTCATTACTTGCAAACTGGTTATGTAACCCGATTGCAGGTAAGTTAAAACTGAATAATGATAATGAAATGATGATGAAGGAAATTTCCGTGGAAGGTATTCTGTCGATCCAGGCAGGAGAAAATCCACGTGTTATAGAAGAAAAACTGAAATCATTCCTTGCACCTTCGGCGCGTAATACAGCGCAGGAAAGCGAGGCTGGAGGTGAAGAATAGTGAAAAGAAAGCCTGATGAACCAAAAGGATCACCGGCATGGATGAATACATTTGCAGATCTGATGAACCTACTGTTATGTTTCTTTGTATTGTTATTCTCTATGTCAACGGTAGATGCAGAAAAGTTTGAAAAAATGGTGGCTTCCTTTCAGAATACATTTAGTATTCTTCCCAATGGAGGATCTTCTATTGGAGATGGAACTCTGATATCATCCGGTGTGAGCCAGCTTGAAATGTTAGATTCTTATTATAAAGACAAAGCGAACTCTGAAACGGATCAGGAAACAGACGAAGAGAATGATGTAGTGGAAGAATATAAAGAACAGGCACTGGAAGAATCAGAAAAAATGTCTGAACAGCTGGAGGATGCCATTGCAAGATATGGAATCCAGGATCAGGTGGAAGTTGATTTCAATGCACAGTATGTCATGCTCAATATGAATGGAGCTCTTTTGTTTGACTCCGGGCATGCTGAAATCCGATCAGAGGCGTATCCGCTGATTGATAAGCTGGGTAAGCTGATCGAACCTTATCAGGATAATATCATAGAAGTAGAGGGACACACGGATAACGTGCCGATTCATTCTGCAAAATATGAAGATAATGATGTGCTTTCATTTTACAGGGCACGGGCGGTTACAGATTATCTGAGAGATATTACAACAGTGGAGCCCGCACATTTGAAGGCATCTGGAAGAGGTGAGTATGTACCTGTTGCAGATAATACAACGCAGGAGGGAAGATCAAGAAACCGCCGCGTTATTATAAAAATATATAATTCTTATAGTTCAGATTTTAATTGAACAGGAAGGTAGCATTATGAAAAAGAATTTGATAACCGTAATTATTCTGGCACTGGTTTTAGCAAATCTTATTTTAACTGCAATTCTTGTGTTCACGATTATTCCGCAGACAAAAAAATCGAATCAGCTGATCGATCAGGTATGCTCTGCTATTAATCTGGAACTTCAGAGTGGAGAAAATACGCCGGCTACACCGGAGGTGCCGATCGAAGATGTTGAGACTTATGCGATCACCGATGGATTTACCGTGAACTTAAAACAGGGCGAAGATGGCAAACAGCACTATGCTGTATTTTCAGTCAGTTTATCTTTGAATACAAAGAGTGACGGATACAAAACCTATGGTGGATCCGAAGGACTTGCTGCAAAAGTGACGATCATTCAGAGCGAGATTAATACCATTGTAAATGGATATACATTGGATGAGTTTAATGCAAATGGCTATCAGAATGTAAAAGATGATATATTGAAAACATTACAGGATATGTTTGGAGGTTCAGACTTCATCGTTGGTGTAAACTTCTCAAGCGTTCAGACGGAATAGACCCAAATATTGTGTTAGGTGGTGAGAAAGAATGGGTGAAGTCTTATCTCAAAATGAGATAGATAGTTTGCTCAAAGCGTTAAGCAGTGGTGAACTTGATGTAGATGAAATGAAAGATGAAGATAAAAAACAGGTCAAAAATTATGATTTTGCCCGTCCTGCAAAGTTTTCAAAGGAACATCTGCGAACGCTGGAGATTATCTTTGAACATTACGGAAGACTCTTGTCAACCAATCTTCCTGTTTATTTACGGAAAAATGTTCAGGTTGAGGTGATGAACTCAGAAGCAGTTACATATTCAGAATTTTCAAATGCGTTATCGAATCCTGTATTACTTGGAATTGTAAATGCATCTCCATTGAATGGAAGCATTGTCATTGAGATGGCACAAAATCTTGGATATGTTGTAGTAGACAGAATGTTAGGTGGAAAGGGAGTGCCTCTGGATAAACCGAGGGATTTCTCGGAGATAGAATTGCTGATCATTGAGCGGATATTTAATGTGGCAGTAGATCTTTTAGTGGAGCCGTGGGAGAATGTATGTGAGTTAGAACCCCGGTTAGAGCGTATTGAGACGAATTCGCAGTTCGCACAGATTATATCGCCGACGGAGATGATAGCTCTGGTAACGCTCAATGTTAAGATTGGCGATGTGGAGGGATTACTGAATGTATGCCTTCCATATCTGACTTTAGAGAGTATTATGGACAAACTGAATACCAAATACTGGTATTCGAGTCTGCAGGAAAAAGATGAACAACAGTATACAGAAACGATCGAGGCACTTATTTCAAAAGCACCAATGCCGATCAAAGCTGTACTTGGTAACAGTTCCATTTCAGTAAATGATTTTTTGGGACTGCAGGTAGGAGATATTATCCGGCTGGATACGAAGGTTGATCAGGAACTGAGTGTCTTTGTTGGAAGTATAAAAAAATTTACTGCTCTGCCGGGAGAAACCGGTGATGACTATGCAGTAAGAATTACATCAGTGATTAGGGAGGAGCAGTAAGATGGATGGAACGATGTCACAGGAAGAAATCAATGCTTTACTGAACAATCCTTCAGGTACAGATGAAAATCCGGAAAATACATTGACAGAACAGGAAAAAGATGCGATCGGTGAGATCTCGAATATCAGTATGGGAACAGCGGCAACTACACTGTTTTCACTGGTAAACCGTAAGGTTGAGATTTCCACCCCAGTGGTTGCGTTTGCAAACTGGAGTGATATATGTGACGCATATGAAAAGCCATGTGTATTTATACGAATTGCGTATACCGTGGGATTAGATGGAAGCAATATCCTTGTGTTAAAGGAACATGATGTAAAAGTTATCACGGACCTGATGATGGGCGGTGATGGAACAAATACGGATGGAGAACTTGGAGAACTTCACCTGAGTGCAATCAGCGAGGCAATGAACCAGATGATGGGCTCGGCAGCAACATCATTGTCTTCCATGCTGGACAAGGTAATTGATATCAGCCCGCCAAGTGCAGATCTGATAGATTTGCAACAGACAATTGATGAGAGTCAGATTGATGAGTTCCTTGCAGGTGAATTTGTAAAAATTTCATTCCGGTTAGAGATTGGTGATCTTGTTGATAGTGAGATCATGCAGTTATATCCTGTTTCTTTTGCAAAAGAAATGTGTGCAAATGTAACAAGCAATATGGAAGAAGACAGTAATTCCACTGCAGGAATGAGTGAAAAAGAGAACACCCAGAGTACACCGGCAGCTCAGCCGACACCTGCACCGCAGCCACAACCTCAGATGGCAGCACAGCAGCCAATGATGGGACAGCCGATGATGGGGCAGCCAATGATGGGTCAGCCGATGATGGGACAATCAATGATGGGTCAGGAGATGTCGCAGATGTATGGACAACAGCAGGTAAATGTACAGCCGGCACAATTCCAGGCATTTACTGGAGCAGTACCGGGGAATTTTCAACCGGAAAATATTGATTTGATTATGGATGTACCACTTGAAGTTACGGTAGAACTTGGAAGAACTTCCAAATCAATTAAAGAAATACTTGATTTTACACCGGGAACCATTATAGAATTAAACAGGATTGCCGGAGAACCGATTGATGTTCTGGTAAATGGTAAATTCGTAGCCAAAGGCGAGGTAGTAGTAATAGAAGAAAGCTATGGTATACGAATTACTGAAATTATAAAATAAAAAACAAAAAAGAAGAGTTAAAGATAGGAGAGAAAATTATGGCTAAGGTTATGATTTGTGATGATGCTGCATTTATGAGAATGATGATTAAGGACATTCTTACAAAGAATGGTTATGAGATTGCAGCGGAGGCTGAAAATGGTGCTATTGCAGTGGAGAAATATCCTGAAGCAAAACCGGATCTGGTATTAATGGATATTACTATGCCGGATATGGATGGTATCCAGGCATTAAAGAAGATCAAAGAGATTGATGCAAATGCAAATGTTATCATGTGTTCTGCAATGGGACAGCAGGCTATGGTTATTGAAGCAATTCAGTCAGGAGCAAAGGATTTTATTGTGAAGCCATTCCAGGCTGAGCGTGTACTTGAGGCAGTAAAAAAAGTAGTGGGTTAGTATGATTTTATTAAGCGCTTCTTTTCGAAGTCTGATGCAGCTGATTGGAGTACTGATCATATTTGTGTTTGTTTTGATTATTACCTACTTCACGACAAAGTGGGTAGGTGGTTTTCAAAAAATACAAATGTCCAAAGGAAATCTTATGGTTCTCGAAACAATCCGGATTGCAAATGGTAAATTTTTACAGCTTGTTAAGGCAGGAGAACAGTATTTTGTAATCGCTGTGGGTAAGGATGAAGTAACAAAAATTGCGGAACTTACAGAAGATCAGTTATCAGTCCAGACATCGGATGATATGAAAAATTCACAGGAAAATTTTCAGGAGATATTTAGTAGACTGAAAGATCATTTTCCGAAAAAGCAGGATTGATGGAATTATGACAAAATTAAAAAAGACATATTGTATACTGTCATTAATATTTGCAATAGCAGTGTTTGTGGCAGTGTTGTTTGCCTCACAAAACAGAACGACTGTTTATGCAGCTTCCATGGATCCGGACAGCATTGATTCGCTGGATAATACAGCAGCGAATACCAGCACAGGTTCAGGTAGTGAGTCAGACAGCAAAGGTGGTCTGTCCATCTCGATAAATAATGATGAGGCGGGGGTTGCTTCAGAAGTACGTGCATTATTGTTACTGACAATTATTGCAGTGTCACCATCGCTTTTGATTATGCTTACATCGTATACCAGAATTGTAATTGTACTTCATTTTTTAAGAACGGCAATTGGAACACAGACGGCACCGCCAAACCAGATTTTGATTGGACTGGCATTGTTTTTGACATTTTTTATCATGTGGCCGACGTTTCAGCAGATCAATGAGAATGCAATCCAGCCACTGGATAATGGAGATATTACCATAGAAAAGGCATTAAAAGAAGCGAGCCTGACCCCGGTTGCCTTAATGGAAAAGATATTGGATGCATTAAACAGGTACAGCGAAAGGATGTCAAGCTTTTCGTGGATATGGCTGGTGACAGTTATGATATTGACAGTGCTGCACTGGAAAAGGAATATGAGGAATCCGGGCAGAGTGCATATGATGCGATTCCGATGACAATTATGATTCCATCATTTATAATCGGAGAACTGAGACAGGCGTTCATTATGGGATTTCTTATATATATCCCGTTTATTGTAATTGATATGGTAGTTGCATCCGTGCTTATGTCGATGGGTATGATGATGCTTCCACCGACAACAATCTCTTTGCCGTTTAAAATATTACTGTTTATACTGGCGGATGGATGGAATCTTGTAATAGGAAGCGTAGTAAAGACGTTTTATTGATGATAACAGAATGTTCGAAGAATGTGCATTCTGTTATAGATACAGATTAAAATGTATATAGATAGCAAAGAGGTGAGAACAAAATGACAGAAGGACAGGTACTTGATGTAGCAAAAGAAGCAATTTATACGATTATAATCTGTTCGGCTCCAATGTTGATCATTTCACTGGTTGTTGGTTTGATTGTCAGTATTTTCCAGACGGTTACATCTATTCAGGAGCAGACGCTGACGTTTGTTCCTAAAATTATTGCAGTATTTGTCGGACTTATGATTTTTGGATCATGGATTTTGACAAATCTGACAGAATTCGTGACGACATTATGGTCGAATTTTAGTATGTATCTCGGTTAGGACGATCTATGTTAGAATATACGTTTTCATTGGCTAATTTTGAAATACTGATATTAATATTGGTTCGCATATCCTGTTTTGTCTATATTGCACCTTTTTTTGGAACAAAAAATGCGCCCTCGCAGGCAAAGATAGGTTTTTCTTTTTTTGTTGCACTTCTGGTGTATGGTTTTGTTGATAAGACAGCAATCGAGTATACAGGTTTGATTGGGTATGCGATAATAGTGTTAAAAGAAGGAATTACAGGGTTGCTGATAGGGTTTGCTGCAAACATTTGTAATTCCATTATTTTATTTGCGGGAAATATTATTGATATGGATATTGGATTATCCATGGTGACTGAATTTGACCCGACAATGAATACGCAGGTAACAATTACCGGAAACCTGTACAATTATTTTATACTTCTTCTTTTGATTGCAACAGATATGCATCATGTGATTTTACAGGCTGTGGTAGATTCTTTTACCGTAATCCCAATCAATGGTCAGATCTTTAACTGGGATTCACTTGCGGGTTCTATAACACAGTATATGACAGATCTGTTTGTAATAGGTTTCAGGATCTTTCTTCCAATATTTGCCTGTATGATGATTTTAAACTGTATTCTTGGTATTCTGGCAAAGGTTGCACCACAGATGAATATGTTTGCAGTTGGTATGCAGATGAAAATACTGGTTGGTTTTGGAGTTTTATTTCTTACAATTTCACTTTTGCCTGGAATCGCCAGTTTTATATTTACCGAAATGAAAAAGATGATGGTTTTATTTATAGAGGGAATGTACTAAGGTGGAATGGAAAGACAGATTACTATTTGCATATGACCTTCAGTGGTTCGCAAAAGATGGACCCGGAGGGGAAAAAACAGAGCCGGCAACAGAAAAGAAGTTAAGAGAAGCACGAGAGGATGGTAAGGTTGCAAAGAGTAAGGAACTTACCGCAGCATTTGATCTGATAGTATTGTTCCTCGTGTTGAAGGTTTTTATTTCGTTAATTGGCAATGGCTTTTTGGAAGTTTTTTATTATGTATATAAGCTGATGCCTGATTTTGTAAGTGTTAATGCGATGGAATCATCTACAAAGGAGATTACTTCGTTTTTACATAATGTGTATATAGAAATGTTCAAGATGGCTGCCCCGTTTTTTGTGTTTGGTGTTGCGGTGACAGCCCTTGTAAGTATCCTTCAGGTAGGGTGGAAAGTCACGGCTAAGCCGTTAAAACCTAAGGGGGATAAATTTAATCCGATCAATGGATTTAAACGTATTTTTTCAAAAGATTCATTATTTGAGCTGCTTAAATCTATTTTAAAAATAAGTTTGATCATATATGTTGCTTATACATCCATAAAGGGTGAGGCAAATGATATTTTTATTTTATATGACATACCGCTGAATCAGGCAGTTGTATTATGCGGGAATGTTATCATTAATGCAGGTTTTAAAATCAGCCTTGTTTATCTGGTGGTCGGAATTGCAGATTTTGTTTATCAGAAACATCGTTTCAATGAAGATATGAAGATGACCAAGCAGGAATTAAAGGATGAGTATAAAAATACTGAGGGAAATCCTGAGATCAAAGGAAGACAGAGACAACGTATGAGAGAAGCTTCTCAAAGGCGTATGATGCAGGATGTACCAAAGGCAGATGTGGTTATTACGAACCCGACACACCTGGCAGTTGCAATCAAATATGATGCCGAGGTGTCAAGAGCTCCGATCGTTATTGCAAAGGGAGAAGATTATCTTGCACAGAAAATTCGTGAAAAAGCAAAGGAAAACCACATTGAAATTGTTGAAAATAAACCGTTGGCAAGAATGTTATATGCGAATGTAGATATAGGGGCAGAAATACCGCCGGAATTGTATCAGGCAGTAGCGGAAATTCTTGCTATGGTATATAATCTGAGAAACAGGGAGGAGAGGTCATGAAGAAAGCTGACATAGGTGTTGCACTGTATCTACTGGCTGCAGTCATCTTTTTTATAGTGCCAATCAGTTCCAATTTACTCGACGTTATGCTGGCACTGAACATTTCAATCGCATTGATTGTTCTTTTTAATACATTGTTTGTAAAAGAAGTACTGGATATGTCTTTTTTTCCGACTTTACTTTTGTTTACGACAATCTTTCGAATTTCTCTGAACGTGTCTTCAACACGACTGATCTTAACAACCGGTAATCCGGGTAATGTCGTACAGACATTTGGACAGTTCGTCGGTGGTGGAGATCTGATCGTTGGTGCCATCGTATTCATTATTCTGGTTATTATCCAGTTTGTTGTTATTAATAAGGGTTCTGAGCGAGTTGCTGAGGTAACAGCAAGATTTACACTTGATGCCATGGCTGGTAAACAGATGGCTATTGATTCAGACCTTAATACAGGTGCTATTACTGATAAGGAAGCTGCAGAGAGAAGAAAGAAGCTGCAGCAGGAAAACAGTTTCTTCGGTTCTATGGATGGTGCTACCAAGTATGTTAAGGGAGATGCTACAGCCGGTCTTATAATTACTGGTATCAACCTTGTTGGCGGTATCGTTATGGGTATGGTGTACGGCGGATTGTCAATTAATGATGCTTTATCTAAGTATACTATCCTTACAATTGGTGATGGTTTGTGTTCACAGATGCCTTCGCTTCTTATTTCTTTAGCAACAGGTATTCTTGTTACTAAGGCTTCAAGTGATGGTGAGCTTGGAGATGAGATTGTCGGACAGCTTTTCTCAATGGACAGGGTACTTCTTATGGTTGGTGCTGCACTTATACTTTTGGGAGTAGCAACACCTCTTCCATGGTATATTTTTATTCCATTGGGTGCAGCACTTATAATTTGCAGCAGAAGACTCAGCACTAAGGCTGGAGAAACTGCGATAGAAGAGAGTGCTGAACAGGAAGAAACAGAAGCTTCTGAGATAAGAAAACCGGAAAATGTTGTTTCTTTACTTAATGTTGATCCGATTGAACTGGAATTCGGATATGGAATAATTCCATTGGCAGATGTTAATCAGGGTGGTGATCTGTTAGACAGAGTTGTTATGATAAGAAGACAGATTGCTCTGGAACTTGGCGCAGTTGTGCCTATTATAAGACTTAGAGATAACATCCAGCTTAATCCTAACCAGTATGTAATTAAAATCAAAGGTATCCAGGTCAGTGAAGGTGAGATACTTTTCGACCATTATATGGCTATGAATCCTGGATATGTTGAAGAAGAGATAACGGGTATACCTACATTTGAACCATCTTTTCATCTTCCGGCTATATGGATAACTGAGAGCCAGAGAGAAAGGGCGGAATCGCTTGGATATACGGTTGTTGATCCACCATCAATTATAGCAACACATCTTACAGAAGTTATAAGACAGCATATAGCAGAACTTCTTACAAGACAGGATGTTCAGAATCTTATAAATAATATTCAGGAGGCAAATACAACACTTATTTCTGAACTTGTACCTAAACTTTTAAGTGTAGGTGAGATTCAGAAAGTGCTCCAGAATCTTCTTGAAGAGGGAATTTCGATAAGAGATCTTGTGACGATATTTGAAACGCTCGCCGACAATGCGGCAACGACAAGAGACACAGATGTACTTACGGAGTATGTAAGACA
>OLVR01002308.1_pt1 | contig 14803 bp, 9 predicted proteins | sample 1673261 | NCBI WGS metagenome assembly OLVR01 (sample SAMEA3178938, study PRJEB25190) | human gut metagenome | biome: human gut; feature: human-associated habitat; material: faeces | place: Austria | collected 2013 | reverse complement strand
AAAGTTCCGAAAAGGTAAAAAGCTGTTCAAAGCGACACTTTTATCCCTCTCCCCCAGCCGTGTCCCGCAGCAAAATATAGGGGAGCTGTCCAAAGGACGGAGGGGTTAAATATACAAACAAAAATCCTTTCCTATCTTTTCACCTCCATCGAAGGAACCATCGTTTCTTCGGTCTCTCCCCGTCGTCCCCGACGCCGCTCCATACCCCTGATTTTCGGTTCATAATCCTTTGATAATATCTAATATATAGATTAATATCCTTTTTACACTATTAAAGGAAATCGTTTGGAGAAGGATATGACAGCAGTGATTATAATTTTACGAATGGGATTTTGGGTTGGAGACAGAGAAATATTCTTAAAAAGTTTTTGATAAAATAGATATATATAAAAAAGAACGAGGAGTATAAATACTCCCCCTTCCAAATGTTTTCACAACGGAATAATCCTTATTGTGATTTGCTTTCAAATTTGTGTTGACAAATATACATATAATTTTTTAATACTATTGTATTTTTCGATAAATTTTTTTATGTTTACATATTAAATATAATAATACCATAAAATATATAGTAGGCATGAAAAACATTTTGGGATTGGATTTAGGCTCGAATAGTATAGGTTGGGCTATTGTAAAAGCATTGAAAAATGAAGATGGAAAGGAAATCTTACAAAGCATAGATCTTGCAGGAAGTAGGATTATTCCTATGGATCAAGCAACTTTGGGCAATTTTGAAAACGGAAATTCTGTGTCTCAAACAAGAGAAAGAACAGGTTACCGAAGTGCTAGAAGATTGAGGGAAAGGTATTTATTGAGAAGAGAAAGGCTGTTAAGAGTGCTGAATTGTATGGGATTTTTGCCAGAACATTATTCTCAAAATATTGATAAATATGGTAAATTCTTTCTTGATAATGAGGTAAAACTTTCATGGAAAAAAGATAAGATGGGAAAGAACGAATTTATTTTTTTAGATTCGTTTAATGAAATGTTGGAAGATTTTAGACACTCACAACCGCAATTATTGTTAGATGGACGTAAAGTGCCTTATGATTGGACAATTTATTATCTTCGTAAAAAAGCTTTGACTGAGAAGATATCCAAGGAAGAGCTGGCATGGATACTCTTAAATTTTAATCAAAAGCGAGGCTATTTTCAACTTCGTGGAGAAGATGAAGAAGTTCAGGGTAAAAAAATAGAATTTTATGCCTTGAAAGTTGTTCGAGTGGAAGACACAGGAGAGAAAAAGGGAAAGGACACATGGTATAATGTGTATTTAGAGAGTGGTTTGGGAGATACGGATGATTATTGGGTATATCGTAGGGCTAGCAGTGTTCCCATTGATGAGTGGGAAGGGCAAGTTAAAGAGTTTATCGTAACGACAACTCTCGATAATAACGGGAGTCCTCAGGTTGATAAAGAAGGAAAGGTGAAGCGTTCTTTTAGTATCCCGAAACCAGAAGATTGGATGTTAGTCAAAAAGAAGACAGAAGTAGATATTAAATCATCTGGTAAAACAGTGGGGACTTATATTTATGATACGTTATTACAAAAGCCAGATCAAAAAATTAAAGGAAAATTAATTCGAACCATAGAACGAGAAAACTATACAAACGAGTTATCTCTAATTTTGGAAAATCAAAAAAAATTCCATCTTGAATTACAAGATAGGGAATTGTATCATCAATGTATAGAATTGCTTTATTGTAAAAATGAGGCACATAAAAGAGTTATTGGAACTTGGGATTTTACTTCGTTATTCATAAAAGACATATTGTTTTATCAACGACCATTGAAAAGCAAAAAGGCTTTGATTGATAATTGCCCGTATGAAGAATCCTTTTATATAGAAAATGGGGAGAAAAAAAGTAAACCAAGGAAATGTATTGCAAAATCCCATCCTCTGTTCCAAGAATTTCGGATATGGCAGTTTATTTCCAATTTAAGGATTTATCAAAAAGTGAAAGAGGTGGACGGCAAATTGCAGTTTAACGTTGATGTAACAAGTGATTTTTTGAGAGATGAAAGCGCTTATGTGGAATTGTTCAAATGGCTTAATGAACGGGCAGAGGTTTCGCAAGAAGATTTGTTGAAGCATTTAGGCCTTAAAAAGACGAAGACGGAAGATACGGTGTCTTTATATCGATGGAATTATGTAGAGGATAAAAAATATCCCGGTAATAAAACTCGTAGTTCTATTTTGAAAAAGTTATTGAACGATGAAAAAGAAGCTCTTTCGGAAGATATAGAATTAAAAATATGGCACTTGCTTTATTCCGTTTCAGCACAGTCTGAGATAGATAAAGCTCTTAGTTCGAAAAATGTGTCAACAAAAGGGATTTATTCTGGATTGAGTGTATATTTTTCCGATGAGACGATACAGAAAATAAAAAATGTGAAACTGGAAAGTGGGTATGGCTCGTATTCGGCAAAGGCTATTGGCAAGTTGCTGCCTTTAATGCGAAGAGGAAAATATTGGAATTTAGAATCTATTGATAATCATACAAAGGAGCGTATCGAAAAGATTCTTAATGGAGAGTGTGACGAGACTATCAGAGCAAGAACAAGAGAAAAATCAATTTCTCTTACCGATATTTCTCAATTCAAAGGGTTACCACTGTGGCTCGCTTGTTATATCGTTTATGATCGCCATTCGGAACTTAAAACAATTAAAAAGTGGAATGGCCCTGAAGATATTGATAAATTCTTGAAAGAGTTTAAACAACACACGTTACGTAATCCTATAGTTGAACAAGTGATTATGGAAACACTTCGTGTAGTTCGGGACATTTGGAGACGAGTAGGTTCCATAGACGAAATTCATATCGAAATGGGGAGGGATATGAAACAAACAGCCCAAGAACGGGCAAGACGCAGTGCTATTATCAGTAGGAATGAAAATGACAATTTACGCATCAAAGCGTTACTCCATGAATTTATGAACCCGGAACTTGGAATTGAAAATGTTCGTCCATATTCTCCTGCACAACAAGAAATTTTGCGTATCTATGAAGATGGAGTGTTGAGCAGTGTTTCTGAAATAGAAGATGAAATAAAGAATATACTGAAAAAATTCAATGAAAGTGAAGAGGGAAAGCGTCCGACCAAGAACGAAATAATTCGTTATAAATGTTGGTTAGAGCAAAAGTATCGTTCTCCCTATACAGGCGAAATAATACCATTAGGAAAATTGTTCACACCAGCCTATCAGATAGAACATATAATTCCGCAAGCTCGTTTCTTTGATGATTCATTTACCAACAAGGTTATATGTGAGGCCGAAGTCAATGCCAAGAAAGGCGATTTGTTGGGATATGAGTTTGTTAAAGAAAAAGGTGGCGAAATTGTAGAATTAAGCGGAGGACGGAACGTGAGAATCTTTTCGGTAGAAGAATATGAAGATTTCGTAAAAGAGCATTATAAAAGTAATAAGCAGAAAATGCAACGTCTTTTGGCCGAGGATATTCCTACTGAATTTAGTCATCGACAGTTGAATGACAGCCGGTATATAAGCAAATATATTCGGAATCTGTTATCCAATATTGTGCGTGAAGATGATGAACAAGAATCTGTTTCTAAGAATGTAATCTCTTGCAACGGTGCGATTACCGATAGATTGAAAAAAGATTGGGGTGTGAATGATGTATGGAATCATATTATTTTGCCTCGCTTTGTGCGGTTAGAGGAAATAAGAGCAGATAATGGTGAAAAATTTACAGCCTTTAATCAGGAAGGACATCGAATTCCAAGTATGCCATTGATACATCAAAAAGGTTTCAATAAAAAACGTATAGACCATAGACATCATGCTATGGATGCTATTGTCATAGCTTGTACCACTCGTGATCATGTGAATTTATTGAATAACGAATGCTCAAATCCTCAAAATAATGTTAATAGGCATCAATTGTCAAGAAAATTACGTAGATATGAGAATGTGTCGTACAAACAAGATGGGAAACTAAAAGAACGGGAAGTACCGAAAGAATTTCTAAAACCGTGGGAAGGATTTACAAGAGATGTTGAGTTCGCTTTAAAAAATGTGATAGTGAGCTTTCGCCAGAATCTGAGAGTGTTGAATAAAACAGTCAATTATTTCCAACATTGGAAAGATAATTCCTCCGAAAAAGAATGGAAAGAACAAAAGTCTGCCGATCATTGGTCGATAAGGAAGCCTTTACATCAAGAGACTGTTTTGGGAGAGGTTTTTTTATGGAGAACTAGATTTGTTTCGTTGAGGGAAGCATTGACAAAACCAAAGAGAATTGTAGAAAAAGATTTAAGGTCAAAAATATTAGAGTTGCAGCGTAAAGGCTATGATATTGAGCGAATAAAAAAATATTTCGAGGATAATAAAGATGTTTGGCAAGATGTGAATCTGTCGAAAATAGAGGTGCGTTATTATTCTCGTGAGATAGTAGATCCTCGAACAGGATTACCTAAAAATCGTTATTTTGCAACTCGTTTTGGAAACGATCTTATTAGTTTGTTTAGTGGGGTTTCCAATTTTGAGAATGCTAAAAAAATAATAAAAAGCATAACCGATACAGGTATTCAAAAGATTCTGTTTAGGCATCTTGAAAATAAAGGTAATGATCCGGTACTTGCATTCTCCCCGGAAGGTATAGATGAAATGAACAGAACAATAAAGACATTGAATAATGGGAAAGATCATAAGCCTATATATAAGGTGCGTATATACGAGTGTAGTACGATGAAATTCCCGTTAGGCTCAGTAGGAAATAAGTCCAAGAAATTTGTTGAGGCAGCAAAAGGCACCAATTTGTATTTTGCTGTTTATGAGAAAGAAGTGGAGAACGATCGTGGAGAGTGCCATAAAGAGCGAGCTTTTAAGACTATTCCGTTGAATGATGTTATTCGTAATTTGAAACAAGGACTAAGCATTGCTCCTAATGATGAAAATGGAAATCCTCCGGCATTTATATTGTCTCCGAATGATTTGGTCTATTTGCCGACAAAAGAGGAATTAGAAACTGGTTCAATAAGCCAACCGTTAGATAGAAATAGGATATATAAGATGGTAAGCTGCACTGGAAATGTGGCTCATTTTATACCTGCTTTTATTGCCATACCTATTCTTCAAACAATAGAACTTGGCAGTAAAAATAAGGCTCAGAAAGCATGGACTGGTGAGATGATAAAAGAGAGTTGTATCCCCATAAAGGTTGATAGATTGGGAATATTAATATCCATAAATGGGAGAGCGGTATGATCAAACGCACATTATATTTTGGGAATCCCTCGTATCTGAGTTTGCGCAATGCACAGCTAGTACTGCGTCTGCCTGAAGTGTCGAATAACGACACATTACCCGATACTTTCAAAAAGGAGGCGGAACGGACGATTCCTATCGAAGATATAGGAGTGGTCGTACTCGATCATTCGCAGATAACAATCACACAAGGATTGCTTGAAGCCCTTCTCGAAAACAATTGCGCTATTATCACTTGCGATAAAAGTCGTTTGCCTGTGGGACTCATACTACCCCTTTGTGGGAACACGACACAAAACGAACGGTTCCGAGACCAACTTAATGCTTCGTTACCTTTGAAAAAGCAACTTTGGCAACAGACAGTGCAGCAGAAGATTGCCAATCAAGCTGCAATTTTGGAGAGCCGGGGAATTGTAGCTAAAAATATGCGGGTATGGGTGGGCGAAGTCCGTAGTGGAGACATCGATAATATGGAGGCACGGGCTGCCGCCTATTATTGGTCGAGTATATTCCCTCACCTCGATAGTTTTCGCAGAGACAGAGACGGCGATCCCCCCAACAATCTACTCAATTATGGCTATGCTATTCTTCGGGCTGTTGTCGCTCGGTCGCTCGTTATTAGCGGGTTGTTACCTACTTTGGGCATACATCATCATAACCGTTATAATGCATATTGTTTGGCCGATGATGTGATGGAGCCTTATCGCCCCTATGTCGATGGCTTGGTCTGTGAAATCATGGAAAGTGGAAAAGACTATTCGAGGTTAACAACCGAATTGAAAGCAAAGCTATTGTCTTTACCGGTGGTAGAGGTAGGCATTCAAGGGCGGCGTAGTCCTTTGATGGTCGCAGTCGCCCAAACTACCGCCTCTTTATACAAATGTTTTAACGGGGAGTTACGTAAAATCATCTATCCAGAATTATAATTAATATGGATAGATTCAGCGAATATCGTATTATGTGGGTATTGGTATTTTTCGATTTGCCAACAGAGTCGAAACGGGAACGTAAATTATATGCCGACTTCCGTAAGAAACTGTTGCAAGATGGATTTACTATGTTTCAATTTTCCATTTATGTACGGCATTGTCCTAGTCGGGAGAATGCCGATGTACATATCCGCCGGGTGAAGCTTTCTTTACCGCCGTTTGGAAAAGTAGGTATTCTCTGTGTTACTGATAAACAATTCGGTATGATGGAAATTTTCTATGGGAAGAAAGAGGTAAAGTCACAGGTTCTACCTCAACAGCTCGAACTCTTTTGAAAAACAAAAAGCCGGTTTTTTAACCGGCTTTTTGATGAAATACAGCTTTAATTTTTAATTCTAATTGGTTGTGTAATTGTTTGACTATTAAATGACTATACAAATTGTGCTGTATTTAATATGTCAAAGATACAAATTTGAAAGCGAATCACAACGGCTTCGGTAATGATACGTTGGAGGCTTAGCTGTATTTAATATGTCAAAGATACAAATTTGAAAGCGAATCACAACTATGCTTTGAGTTCGCAAAATGTGCCCGAAGGCTGTATTTAATATGTCAAAGATACAAATTTGAAAGCGAATCACAACATTGCAAAATTGAACTCTATACCGAATATGGCTGTATTTAATATGTCAAAGATACAAATTTGAAAGCGAATCACAACCTCACTACTATGCTATCCCGGGGAACCGGGGCTGTATTTAATATGTCAAAGATACAAATTTGAAAGCGAATCACAACTAAAAAGAAAATAGCTCTTGCCTCCCCAATGCTGTATTTAATATGTCAAAGATACAAATTTGAAAGCGAATCACAACTGTAAATTAACTTTTGCAATCTCCTTTGATGCTGTATTTAATATGTCAAAGATACAAATTTGAAAGCGAATCACAACCAACAACGCATCCGAATGACATTCCTGCTGGCTGTATTTAATATGTCAAAGATACAAATTTGAAAGCGAATCACAACTACTCGACTACGAATTTATAACCCTTGTATGCTGTATTTAATATGTCAAAGATACAAATTTGAAAGCGAATCACAACGACTTCGGAGGTAATTTCTTATACGCCTCCGCTGTATTTAATATGTCAAAGATACAAATTTGAAAGCGAATCACAACTCGACGATATCAGGTATTTCATCGATACAAGCTGTATTTAATATGTCAAAGATACAAATTTGAAAGCGAATCACAACACGCAAAGAGACGGGTCCGAACGCCATAATGCTGTATTTAATATGTCAAAGATACAAATTTGAAAGCGAATCACAACCGGTGGGAACATTCCTTACAAAACTTTGAGCTGTATTTAATATGTCAAAGATACAAATTTGAAAGCGAATCACAACCAAACCTATGTGGAGGGAAAAGTGGACTGGGCTGTATTTAATATGTCAAAGATACAAATTTGAAAGCGAATCACAACGAAATTTGACTTTACCCATATCCAATCCTAGCTGTATTTAATATGTCAAAGATACAAATTTGAAAGCGAATCACAACACTCTCATTGACGCTCTTCCTCTCGCATTCGCTGTATTTAATATGTCAAAGATACAAATTTGAAAGCGAATCACAACCAGACATAACACGTCTAGGTTTCATATTGAGCTGTATTTAATATGTCAAAGATACAAATTTGAAAGCGAATCACAACAACTGGAAAGCATCAGCGCCGGGAGAGGTGGCTGTATTTAATATGTCAAAGATACAAATTTGAAAGCGAATCACAACTCAGGTTGCTCCGTTCATCGTCCAGCCAGCGCTGTATTTAATATGTCAAAGATACAAATTTGAAAGCGAATCACAACATCACGGCAACACGCACAGTGTCCGCAAGGGCTGTATTTAATATGTCAAAGATACAAATTTGAAAGCGAATCACAACATGAACATCTGCTTATTCTTCAGTAGGTTGGCTGTATTTAATATGTCAAAGGTACAAATTTGAAAGTGACTCACAACGATGAGGTGCAAACTTTGGCTAAATACTACGTCGTCAAGGCAAATGTTTGTGTATCGAATGGGGTTAAATTAATGCTAACTACTTTGTTTCCAAATTGATACAATAGGGAATGTTAATATACAGTTTCCATGCCTATATCCGAGACTCATTCGGTGTCACACCTATCGCTTTCTTGAATATTCGTGTAAAATGCTGGGAATATTGAAAATCAAGAATGACGGGTTAAATATTGGTACAAGATAGGAGGAAATTTTGACGTGGGCAAGTTGTGGAAGATTGATGTTTTTCCCGACGAGGATGTTCTTCGTGATTGAATTGCCTTTCTTCTCTGACAATCTCTTGGCTGACCAATTTGGAATCGACAAAAGTAAAAGCTGTCGTGACGATGAACCAACTTCCCCGATATAAATCTTCTTTATAAAACAATGTTTCCCTTTTGTGCTTATCGTAAGTATAAGCCATTTCTTTGTTAAACGGTTTGCCAAACTTTTGGATAAACTCATTTTGGCTCATACCTAATTCGACTTGTGTGCCTGAGAATTTACTTACTAATTGGGACGTATAGCAACTACTCAGGAAACATAGACATAGCAACGGAACTAATATCTTGAATTTCATATTGCATTTATTGATTTGGTTTGCGAAGATAAGGAAAATCACGGAGCGGTACAATAGCTGTAAATGCTGTTTAAGAATTACTAAATGAATATGAATTGCTTGTTTTGGATGTAGACAATGGCTTTCTGCTTGGAAAGAATTTCATAATCGATAAGTCCGTCAGCCGTATTTAATATGCCAGAGCTGCAAATTTGAAAGCGAATCACAACCTTAAAGGAGTACGGCTCTTACCAGCAGCAGCTGTATTTAATATGTCAAAGGTACGGATTTGAAATTAAATCATAATTAATTTAGTTGGATTTTAAACTGTTAATTTCTTATGTGTTGAGAATACCACGGATAAATACTATTGAATTACAGTGTTGGTAGGTGTGTTTTGTGTGGAAAAGCGTATCTTTGATAGCTCAATCAAAGGGATAATGAATGTATGGAACCGTTGGGTATTTGTCGTACGGCTTTTTATGTGTCTAAAAAGATCATGTGTGCCGTACTTATCGTATTTTCATTGAGAGGCAGAGCGCAGAGCAGTGTAATGATGGAGAAGGAGACTTGTGCGTTTCTTCAATCTTTGCCTGCGGGTTTACAAAAGACACAGGCCGATGCCGTGCGTCGCGCCATAAACGGGGATTGTACCGCTTTGATATCTGTGCGTAATTCGCGTAATACGAACCCTGAATCGAAAAGTGGGGTAGTGGCAACGGATATCGGAGGGTGTTATCGTTTGTATCGCCCTGCCGGATTCGATACTATTCCGTTGCCTGTGTTGATTTACTTACATGGGGGTGGCTGGTGTTTCGGGAGTATCAATAGTTGCGCTCATTTTTGTGCGGAGTTATCGTATAGGGCAAAGATTGCTGTGTTGGCCGTGGAATATCCCTTAGCACCCGAACATGCTTATCCTGCCGCCCTCAATGCTTGTACCGAGGCCGTCGCATTCGCTTTCGAGCATGCCGGGGAGTATGGCTTTCTTCCCGATCGGATATCTATCGGCGGAGATAGTTCGGGCGGGAATCTTGCTCTTGCTACGGCTCTTAACCTAATTCTTGCAAAGGATTCTCACTCTTGCCGCATGGACAGTGGAACGATGTGCTCTTCACTTTGTTCGCTCGTGTTGTTTTATCCGGTGACAAAAGCTTGGGCAGACGGTTCGTCTTCGTGGAAAAACTATGCCGAGGGATATGGTCTCGATGCCCAATTGATGGAGGCTTTCAATGCCGCATACATCGGTACAGGAGATGCTCGCCAGCCTCTTGTCTCGCCGGGCGTAGCCGATGACGAGCTACTGAAACAGCTACCGCCGACGCTTATCGTCAATGCCGAGCGGGATATTCTTTTATGTCAGGGGAAGGAATTGGCGGCCAGACTTTCCGGGCTCGGCGTTGCCGTGAGCCATACGGTTTTGCCTCATACGGTGCATCTCTTTATCACCGTGCCGGGACAGCCTGCGGCATTCGGGGAGTCTGTTCGTTTAGCCGCCGACTTTCTCACGTTAGAGTAGGGGAATCATTCCGTATCAGAGAGGTGGCTTTACAACTATATCGGGATTGAGACTCCTTAGATGATCGATGAGTGCTTGCCTCTGTTTGGGAGACAAGACGAGAGTCTTTTTGTCGGCGAAGCGGATTTCTATCCTGTCCATCGATAAGGCTGGTGCGCTTAAACAACTATTGGTTTTCGAGATTTTCGTTATTCGGTCGATCGGGAAGGAGGACGACAAGAATATGCCGCATTTGATATGCAGCGTGCCGTTGTCTATGGTGTAGCTCGTGTTACAGAACGGGTCGGCAATGAAAGCGGCCGTGACGACCAATAAGGCGAGGGCTATCCAAGAGAATTCGAACAGGAGCGGCAGGTAGGACAGAAGGACAATTGCTATAATGGCGATTAGCAAGCCTTTATCGACCTTTGATTTGTAAACAGTTTTCATTGTCTCGTAGGAGATTAAAATATCCCTCCACCAAGCATAAGGCGCAGTATACCCAAAACGATAGATACGATGCAGAGGGTTTTGCCATTGTCTGATTTGAGAATGGCACAGATGATGAGGAAAATGACCGATATGGGTATGGCCACCCAGTTGAGAAATCCCAATAGGGGAATAAATGCGACAAGGGTGATGAGCAGTGCTACGATACCTAAGAATGTTCCCATTGTTTTATGCTTTTTGTCGATTAACAAATGTATTTTGTGATTTGTTCCGGGGGATCGATGTCTTGTCAATCCATTCGGGTTTTATAGTCGTAGTAGTCGTATTCCCGCCAGATTTCCACTTTCCCGTCGCTTTTGAGGCAGGCTATGGAGGGGTGGGGGATTCCGTTGAACATGGTTGTCTTGACTGTCGTATAGTGAATCATATCCTCGAATATGATTCGGTCTCCTATTTGCAATTCGTGGTCGAAATGCCAGTCTCCTATATAGTCGCCGCTCAGACAGGAGTTTCCTCCCATACGATAGGCGTATGTGCCGAGAGCGGGTTCTACCGAGCCTCGTATCGCCGGTTTATAGGGCATTTCGAGACAGTCGGGCATGTGACAGGCAAAAGAGACGTCGAGAATGGCTGTTTTGATACTGTGGTTCTCGACTATATCGACTATGGTGGATACTAATGTACCGGTCTGCCAAGCGAATGCGCTGCCGGGTTCGAGAATGATTTCGAGGCCGGGGTGTCTTTGTTTGAAGCCCCGGAGGAGGTTAATCAAATGTGCGGTATCGTAATCCTTGCGGGTCATGAGGTGACCGCCTCCCATGTTCAGCCATTTGATATGGGGGAGCAGATGCCCGAATCGGTCTTCGACCTGTGCCAAAGTCTTTTCGAGGTCGTAGGAGGTGGACTCGCAGAGGGTGTGGAAATGAAGCCCCTCCACTCCCTGCGGAAGTTCAGGCAGCTTGTCGGCGGTTATTCCTAATCGGGAACCCGGTGCGCAGGGATTGTAGAGGTCGGTTTCTACCTCGGAATATTCGGGGTTGATACGCAACCCGCACGATACCCGATTGCCGTCGGCTACTACTTGGGGGTAAAACCGTTCGAATTGAGTCAGGGAGTTGAAGGTAATGTGGCTGCTGTATTTGAGTATTGTCGGGAAATCCCGCTCGGTATAGGCCGGTGAGTAGGTGTGTGCCGGACTGCCCATCTCCTCGAATGCCAGCCGTGCTTCGTGTATGGAGCTGGCTGTGGAGTGCGGAATATATTCCCGTATGACGGGGAATGATTTCCAAAGGGCATAGGCTTTGAACGCCAGTATAATATTTACTCCGGCGGCTTCTTTGACGGAGCGAATGAGAGCGAGGTTGCGGCGCAATAGTTCTTCTTCGAGAACATAGCAGGGCGATGGTATTTGCGATAGCGTATCGTGCATGACGTATGAAAATTATTCTATGATTGTGAACTTGGCGAATTTGAGCAGGAGCTGTTTGCGCCCGACGTTTTCAAATTCGACGGTTATTTTGCAGTTGTCTCCCGTATCTTCTATGGCTGTAACGGTTCCGTTTCCGAAGCGGGCATGGCAGATGAGTGTTCCTATTTCTACCTGCCCGGCAGCGGTCGCGACTGTGGATTGTGTCGTAGAATGGGTTTCACCTGTGGGTTTAGAGTCTATCTTGGTCAACCGTTTGCCCGGAGACGGAGCAGCGAATGGTCTCGGTGCAGGTGTGCGATCCGTATCTTCTTCGTTCCATCGGGAAGTTTTGCGCGGTCTTTCCGCATCGAATGGAAATCGGTTCCACGATATGGTTTCTCTGGGAGACTCTTGTTTGGTTTGTACCGGCATATCGACGTATCGAGAATCGAGGTCTTTGATGAACCGGCTTGGAGGGGAGGAGACCGTTTGTCCGTTACGATAGCGGGAGAGGGCATACGTGAGGGTGCAGTTTTCTTCTGCGCGGGTGATGGCCACATAGAGCAGACGTCGTTCTTCTTCAATTTCCCGTTCACTGTTTTTACTCATGGCCGAAGGAAAGAGGTCTTCTTCTACTCCAACAATGAAAACTTGTTTGAACTCCAATCCTTTCGATGCATGGACCGTCATCAAGGTCACTTTGTCTTGCTCGGTTTCATCGCCGTTGTCTTGATCTGTCGCCAAAGAAATTTCGGCTAAGAAGTCGGATAGGGAGGTTTGTTCTTCTCCGGCTTCTTCGCGCAGGGCGCAAAATTCACGGACACCGTTCAAAAGTTCTTCGATGTTCTCTTGCCGGCTGATGTTTTCGGGGGTACGATCCGAGGAAATTTCTCCCCAAATACCCGACCGCTTGATAATCGTTTCCGCCAGTTCCGGTGTGTTCTTTTTATCGGCTTCGTAGCGTAATTCGTCTATGAGGTCCTTGAAGGTTTTCAACTTGTTCAATGTGCCGTTGTTAACGGCCAAGTTGTGGCCTATGGGGTCGGAAATCACATTCCATATACTGGATTCCTGCGAGTGTGCCCGTTCGATGAGTTTCGAGAGAGTGGTATTTCCGATTCCTCGTGCGGGATAGTTGATGACTCGTTTGAGCGCTTCTTCGTCATCGGGGTTTATCGTTAATCTGAAATAGGCGATGGCGTCCTTGATTTCTTTCCTTTGGTAGAACGACATACCTCCGTAGATGCGGTAGGGTATATTGCGCTTGCGCAGAGCCTCCTCCAATACACGGGACTGTGCGTTCGTACGGTAGAGGACAGCGAAGTCGTTGTAATCACAGTGAGTCGTGAGGCGCATTTCGGCAATACGGTTCGAGACGATAAAGCCTTCTTCGAAATCGGAATAGGCACTTATTACTTGTACTTTGTTTCCTTGTTCTTTTTCGGAGAATACTTGTTTGGGTATTTGCTCCTTGTTCTTGGCGATGAGGCTGTTGGCCGTATTGACGATATTTTGTGTGGAACGGTAGTTTCGTTCGAGTTTGAATATTTTCAATCCCGGGTACTCTTTACTCAGTCCGAGTATATTGTGGATATTCGCTCCCCGGAACGAGTAAATGCTCTGGGCATCGTCGCCCACCACGCAGATGTGGTTGTGGTCTTTTCCCAACTGGCTGACAATGAGGTGTTGGGCGAAATTGGTATCTTGATACTCGTCTACCAAGATGTAGGCGAACAGGTCGCGATAGTGTTGCAGCACGTCGGGGTGATCCCTGAAAAGTATATTGGTATTGAGCAGCAGGTCGTCGAAATCCATTGCCCCCGACACGAAACAGCGTTGTCGGTAGATACGGTATATTTCGTGAATGAGGGGTCGTTTCGAACGAGTATCCATCTCGATAAGTTCCCGGTTTCGCGCATAGGCTTGCGGTTCGATGAGGGCGTTTTTCGCATGGGAAATAATCGCCTGCACGGTTGAGGGTTTGTATGTCTTATCGTCGAGTTGAAGTTCTCTGATAATACTTTTTATAAGCGACAGGGAATCGGAGGCATCGTAGATGGTGAAGTCGTGACGATAGCCGATCCGGTCGGCATTGGCTCGGAGTATGCGGGAGAAAATGGAGTGAAACGTCCCTGCCCACAAGCGTTGAGCTGTCTCTGTCCCTACCAATGCGGCGATGCGTTCTTTCATTTCGTTGGCCGCTTTGTTGGTGAAGGTGGGTGCCAGCAGCCGGTAGGGTGGATATCCCATTTGCAGCAGGTGTGCTATTTTGTAGGTAAGTACTCTTGTTTTACCCGATCCGGCTCCGGCGATAACCAATTCCGGTCCATCGGTATAGAGCACAGCTTCGCGTTGCTGGTCGTTCAGACTGTTCAGAAAATCTTGTTCCACTTTTCTTTTCCTTTGCTTCGTGCAAAGATAGTGTAAAGGGTTAATAGAAACAAGCCTCGGTTTTGTCTGTGTGTTATCTATTTTTTTGAGAATCATACTTTCGTCATTGCAGAATCGGGTTTTATTTCTTCTTTTCAAGTACTGTATTGGTGGTGGCGGAGTTTTATTCTTTGTTTATTCTTCTCAGCAGCAAGAAGAACGAACCCGGAAGGGTTTTTTATTAACCCCTCCGTCCTTCGGACACCTCCCCTATATTTTGCTGTGCAAAAC
>OLVR01002306.1_pt1 | contig 14822 bp, 15 predicted proteins | sample 1673261 | NCBI WGS metagenome assembly OLVR01 (sample SAMEA3178938, study PRJEB25190) | human gut metagenome | biome: human gut; feature: human-associated habitat; material: faeces | place: Austria | collected 2013 | reverse complement strand
ATCGGGACCACGGCGCACCGGAGGCTCCGGAATCTGCCTGTCAGGAAGTCAGCCTGGAGATGGAAGTCTCCGCGCCGAGTTTTCTCCTGGGGTTCAAGGCCGAACCGGGCGGCTCCCTGCGCCGCAAACTGGCGGGAGAACTGGCGGCTGAGCTGCTGGCCGGTGAGTCCAGCCCTCTGTACGCCCGGCTCTATCAGCAAGGGCTGATAGATAAGAGCTTCGGCGTAGAGTATGACGCCGGACCGGAGACCGCCCACTTCATCTTTGGCGGCGAGAGCCCCGATCCGGCGGGAGTGTCTGAGGCGATCCTGAGTGAAGGGGTGCGCATTGCGTGGAACGGCTTGGATGAGGCGCTGTTCCAACGGGTGCGCAAGGCGCTCTATGGGGCCAAGGTGCGGGCGCTTAACTCGTTTGAGCACACCTGTATCCAGATGGCCCGGGGCCACTTTGAGGGCTATCAGTATCTGGATTTTTCCTCTGTCTATGAACAGATCACCCGGCAGGAGGTGGAAGAACTGCTGCGGGAGTCCATCACCGGGGTGCGCAGCGCCCTGTCTATCGTCAAACCCAAAGGAGCGTAAACAATAGCTATGAATCCCATTGTATTTCCCGGCCTTGGGCTGGAACTGCACATCCCGCGCGTGGCCTTTTCCATCTTTGGAAAAGATGTCTACTGGTACGGCATTATTATTGCCTTTGGCTTTCTTGTGGCCATCGCCTACTGCTACCGCTATGCGGGACAATTCGGTGTGCCGAAAGACCGGATTTTTGATTTTATCATCTTTGCCGCCCCCGGCGGTATCATCGGTGCGCGCATCTACTATGTGCTGTTTTATCAATCCCTCTATCGCAATCCAGACGGCTCCTTCAACTGGGGGGAGACCATTGCCATCTGGGACGGCGGCCTGGCCATTTATGGCGGCGTAATTGCCGCGGTCATTATCCTGATTGTTTTTTGTGCTGTCACCCACATCAAATTCTGGGCTTTTGCCGACGTTGGGGCCTATGGCCTGTTCATTGGCCAGGCCATAGGCCGCTGGGGCAACTTCTGCAACCAGGAGGCCTATGGAGCGGAGACGGCATTGCCCTGGCGGATGGGACTGACTGTGGCCGGGGAGTACATCGAGGTACATCCGACCTTTCTCTATGAATCCCTCTGGAATGTGATCGGCTTTGCCTTCGCCCACTTTGTGCTGCGCAAGCACAGAAAATTTGACGGTGAAATATTCCTGTTTTATCTCTCCTGGTACGGGCTGGGCCGGATGTGGATCGAGGGCCTGCGCACAGACAGCCTCTATCTGTTCAATACGGGCATACGGGTATCCCAGCTGGTGGCAGGGCTGTGCTTTATCACTGCCGGCGCGCTGCTGCTGGTTTTGGTCGTTAAATTGAAGCCGGATCCGGCGCGGCTGTATGTCAATCAGGTTGCAGCCCCAGCGGCGGAAGCCCAGGCAGAGGCATCGGTACCTGAGTGTGCTGACGCAGATGCAGATGAAACGGCAGAACAGGAGAGCTCCAATCCGGCAGAAGAACCCCAGGGAAATGCAGAAATGGAGGGAGAACAACATGGCGGCAGTTCTGATTGACGGCAAGGCGTTGGCGGCAAAATGCAAAGCCCAGGTGGCAGAGCAGAGCAAATCGTTTCGATCCCGGCCTGGTCTGGCGGTGATTCTGGTGGGCGATAATCCTGCCTCCAAAGTCTATGTGGGCGGCAAGCGCCGGGATTGCGAGGAATGCGGCTTTTACAGCGAAGAGTTTGACCTGCCTGCCAACGCAGGCCAAAAGGCCCTGCTGGAGCTGGTGGATGCCTTGAACCAGCGGCCGGAAATCGACGGTATCCTCTGCCAGCTCCCGCTGCCGGAGGGCTACGATTACGACGAGCAGGAAGTGCTGCTGCATATTGATCCGGGCAAGGACGTGGACGCCTTCCATCCGGTCAATGTGGGCAAGATCATGATTGGCAATTATGATTTTCTGCCCTGCACGCCTGCCGGCGTTATGCGGATGCTGGACGCGTATGGCATTGATCCCGCCGGAAAGCACTGTGTCGTAGTGGGTCGTTCCAATATTGTGGGCAAACCCCAGGCTATGCTGCTGCTCCACAGGCATGCCACTGTCACTATCTGCCACTCCCGCACGCCAGATCTGGCCGCTGTCACCCGTCAGGCGGATATTCTGGTATCTGCGGTGGGGAAGGTAGGGTTGATTACCGCAGACATGGTGAAGCCGGGAGCGGTGGTCATCGACGTGGCCATGAACCGCAACGAGGCCGGAAAACTGTGCGGCGACGTGGATTTTGCCGCCGTGTCCGAGGTGGCCTCCTACATCACCCCGGTGCCCGGCGGCGTAGGTCCCATGACCCGGGCGATGTTGATGGAGAATACCCTGACCGCCGCCCGGCTGCACGGGAAAGAGTAAAGCAAACGAAGCGCAGTGATTGCATTGACACAGCGCAGGGAAATAAACATTTCCCTGCGCTGTAGATTTGCCAAACAGCGTCTTTTACCTTGACCGATTTGATATATGTCAAGGCGATGCTTCTTCTTCGCTGGATGAGCGATAATCGGCTGCTTCATCTGCGTTCTCTCAGCGCATAGATGTATGAAAACCGGCGAGATAGGTGTGGTATTTTACAGTAAAATATGCTATTCTAGTTGGTAACTATGGAAAGGCGGAATGACTATGCTGCTGCTGGCCCTGGATGGAAACTCTATTGTAAACCGCGCCTTTTACGGTGTGCGGCCCCTGACCACTCGTGATGGGCTGTATACAAACGCGATCTATGGCTTTTTGAATATCCTGCAAAAGCTGCTGGATGAGGTTGCCCCCGATGGGGTGTGCGTCACCTTTGATAAAAAGGCCCCCACGTTCCGGCATCAGGCCTATGAGGCCTACAAGGGCACCCGAAAGCCCATGCCCGAGGAGCTGGCCATGCAGATGCCGGTGCTGCGGCAGGTGTTGGAGGCCATGAACATCCCCTACTATGAGCTGGACGGCTGGGAGGCCGATGACCTGCTGGGGACCATTTCGCGCCGCTGCGAGAGGGAAGGCTGGGACTGCGACATCGCCACAGGGGACAAGGACTCCCTCCAGCTCATCACCGACCACACCACCGTGAAGCTGGTGACCTCCCGGATGGGCCAGACCAGCTGGAAGGATATGACTCCTGAGGCGTTTCGGGAACAGTACGGTTTCGACCCTATCCATATGATCGACCTCAAGGGGCTGATGGGGGACACTTCGGATAACATCCCCGGGGTCAAGGGAGTCGGCGAGAAGACCGCCATGAACCTGATCCAGACTTACGGCAGCATCCAAACGCTCTATGAGAATTTTGACTCGGCCGACCTCAAAGGGGCGCTGCGCACCAAGCTGGATCAGGGCCGGGAGATGGCAAAGATGTCCTATGATCTGGCGACCATCCGTTGTGATGCGCCCATTAAGTTCAAGCCTGAAGATGCTCTGCGCCGGGAGCCCAATCGCGAAGCGCTGTATCCCCTGTTTCTCAAGCTTGAATTCACCAAGCTGATTGAGCGGTATCGTCTCTCTCCGGAGGAGCACTCCGCCGCAGAGTATCAGGATGCCGCACAGCCGGAACAAGTGGTCACCACAGCGCGTTGGGGCGAACTGTTCGCTGGGCTTCAGGCAGCGCCGGGCGTGGCGGTGCTGGTGCTGCCCGGCTTGGATGGTGTGGCGCTTCGGACGGAGGATACACTGGCCCTGGTGTTGGAAAACAGCTATGAGGGGGAGTTTGGGGATGTGCTGCGGGATGTGTTCGGCGGCAAACTGAAACTGGTTGCACACCGGGTCAAAGAGCTCACCCACAGCTTGCTCAGCGCCGGCTATCCAGCGGAAGGTTTTATCTTTGATACAGCCATTGCCGCCTACCTGCTTTCGCCTACGGACGGCAGCTATGATCTGACCAAACTGGGCATGACCTATTTTAACAGGGAATATGCCGATCCCAAGCTGTATAGTGAAGAGGACGCCTTTGCCCCGCTGGCAGACCAAGCGGCCGCAATAGCCGCCTGGAGCTCTCATACCAGTCTGATTGCCGCCCTATGGAAGGAATTATCCCCCAAAATCCACAATTTAGGGATGGATAAACTGCTCTATGAGCTGGAATTGCCCCTGTGCCGGGTGTTGGCAGAGATGGAACTGTCTGGTGTCTATATTGACCGACAGGCGCTGCAATCGTTCGGGGTTATGCTCAGCGAGAAAATTGATGAAACCCAGGCGGCGATTTACGAGCTGGCCGGCGGAGAATTCAACATCAATTCCACAAAACAGTTGGGGGAAGTGCTCTATGAGCGGCTTCAGCTGCCCGCGCTGAAAAAGACAAAGCGGGGGTACTCCACCAACGCCGATGTGTTAGAAAAGCTGCGGCCCTATCATCCAATCGTGGATCAGATTTTAGAGTATCGAAAGTACACGAAGCTGAAAAGCACCTATGTGGATGGCCTGGAAAAGGAGATTGCCCCGGATGGGCGTATCCATACCTTTTTCCAGAATACTGTCACCGCGACAGGACGGCTGTCCTCCACTGAGCCCAACCTGCAAAATATTCCGGTGCGCACTCCGCTGGGGGCGGAAATGCGCAAGATGTTTTTGGCCCAGGAGGGCAGGGTGCTGGTGGATGCGGACTATTCCCAGATTGAGCTGCGGCTGCTTGCCCATATTGCCGGTGATGAAGCCATGCAGGAGGGATTCCGCACCGGGGCGGATATTCATGCCATCACGGCCTCCCAAGTGTTCGGTGTACCGCTGGAACAGGTTACAAAACAGATGCGTTCTGCAGCGAAAGCGGTAAACTTCGGCATTGTCTACGGCATTTCGGAATTTTCCCTGGCCGGGGATATTGGGGTCTCTCTCCAGGAGGCAAAGGAGTATATGACCCGTTACTTTGCAAAGTACTCCGGCGTGCGCCGCTATCAGAAAGAGGTTGTGGAACAGGCCAAGCGGGATGGATATGTATCCACGCTGATGGGACGCCGCCGTTGGCTGCCCGAGCTGAAATCTTCTAACTACAATCTGCGCTCCTTTGGGGAGCGGGTCGCGTTGAATATGCCGATCCAGGGCACTGCGGCCGATATTATCAAACAGGCTATGCTGGCCGTCTGGCGCCGACTGAAGGAGGAGGGATTGGCGGGGAAGCTGATCCTCCAGGTGCACGATGAACTGATCGTGGAGTGCCCGGCGGCGGAAGGAGACCGCATCGCAGAGATTCTGGAAGAAGAGATGGAACATGTGGCAGAGCTGACGGTTCCCCTTGTGGCTGAGGCCCATGTGGGCAAAAGCTGGGCGGATGCCCATTAAATATGGCGCTGCAAAGGAGAAATGAGTATGAGTGAATGGACCCGTGTCACCGGAAGTATTCCGGCCGGTGCGCCGGTGCGCTACAAGCTGGTCCCTATGTCCCGGGATAACGTGGGACAGATTGCCGATATTGAACAGGAGTGTTTTTCCCACCCCTGGAGCAGGTGGATGCTGGAGGAGGAGCTGGATAACCTTTCAGCCTCCTTTATCGCCGCCCAGGCGGAGGACGGTACCATCCTGGGGTATGCAGGGCTTACTGTGGTGTTGGACGAGGGATATATCAATAATATCGCTGTCCGGGAGGAATACCGCAAACAGGGCATTGCCTCGGCGCTGCTGGATGTTTTTGTGCGTTTTGCCCAGGCGCATCAATTGGCCTTCCTGACCCTGGAGGTACGGGCCTCCAATTCAGCTGCGATTGCGCTCTATCAGAAGCACGGTTTCGAGCGGGTGGGAGAACGGAAAAACTATTATGAAGCGCCCAAAGAGGATGCCATTCTGATGACCCGGACATTTAAGAAGGTGGAAGCATGATCATTCTCGCAGTGGAGTCCTCCTGTGATGAGACTGCGGTGGCGGTAGTGCGGGACGGCAGAGAAGTGTTGTCCGACGCCATCATCTCCCAGATTGAGATGCATAAGATCTACGGCGGTGTTGTCCCCGAGATTGCCTCCCGCAAGCATCTGGAGGCGGTGAGCCTGTTGGCTGACCGGGCGATTCGAGAGGCCGGGGTACGGCGCTCCGACCTGGATGCTGTGGCCGCTACCTGTGCCCCGGGGCTGATCGGCGCGGTGCTGGTGGGGGTTAATTTTGCCAAGGCTGCGGCCTGTGCTCTGGATGTTCCGTTTATTCCGGTGCATCATATCCGGGGACATATTGCGGCCAATTACATCACCTATCCGGAATTGGAGCCGCCCTTTGCCGCGCTGTGTGTGTCCGGCGGCAATACCCTCATCGTAGATGTGCGGGATTACACGGATATGCATTTGATGGGGGCCAGCCGGGATGATGCGGCGGGGGAGTGCTTTGACAAGGTGGCCAGGGTGCTGGGCATCGGCTATCCCGGGGGAGCTCCCATGGACAGACTGGCCCAGGGCGGAGATGACAGCAAGTATGAGCTGCCCCGCAGCCATGTCACCGACGCCCCGCTGGATATGTCCTTTTCCGGCCTGAAGACGGCTGCGCTGAACTTGATACACAACGCCAGCCAAAAAGGAGAAGCGCTGGACCTGCCGTCTTTTGCGGCCTCCTTTGCCGCGGCGATCAGCGACACCCTGGTGCCCCGGATCGATCAAGCAGCTCGGGAACTGGGATACGGCAAGATTGTGGCCGCCGGCGGAGTGGCTGCAAACACGCGGATCCGGCGGGATCTGACTACACTGTGCGAAAAGCGAGGATATCGTCTCTATCTGCCGCAGCTCAGTCTCTGCGGCGATAACGCCGCTATGATCGGCTGCCAGGGCTTCTATGAGTATCAGGCGGGTGTGCGGGGAAGTTTTGCTCAAAATGGTTTTGCCAATATGGACATCGGCAGTGCGTTTTGATATAAGGCATGATAATAAAGGGCCTGTGATGTATAAACATCACAGGCCCTTTCTTTGCCGAGGATGAGTATGGCGCGCTTTTCAGAAGTGTACTTCCTCGGGTTCCACGCCAAATCCCTTTCGCATGACCCCCAAGGCCTCGCCCAGGTCATGGGCACTGACCAGAATGGAAATATCCACATCCGAAGTCGTCACCAGCATAATCTGGATGCTGGCTTCCGAGAGCAGGGAGAACACCTTGGCCGCCACCCCCGGGGTGTTGACCATGCCGGCGTCATAGAAGGCAATTTTGCTGTTGCCGGGCAAAATCTCCGGGGAAAGATTGTTCTCCTTGCCGCTGAGCTGTCCCAAAAGGGTCAATACCTCTCCCAGATCCCGGTCGGAAACAGTAAAGCTTAACCGGACCGAGCCGCCCTGGGGGGCTGTCTGAGAGATCATATCCACATTGATACCCTGCGCCGCAAAGGCTGTCAAGATCTGAGAGACGGTTTTACCGCCGGGCAGCGTGGAGAGGGTAATGAGGGTAATCTCATTGGCATAAGAAATTTTTGTAATCTTTTGTTCCATGACCAGACCCTCTCCTTTACCGATCTTCCACCAACATTGACATATCGTAGATACCGGGCTGTGTGACCCCGGCCAGGAATTTGGCTGCCTTGACGGCGCCGTTTGCGAAGATTTCCCGGCTCATGGCGGTGTGCTTGATTTCAATGATCTCGTCCCGGCCGGCGAACATAATCTCGTGGACGCCAACAATGGTACCGCCCCGCATTGCACTGATGCCGATCTCTTTCTTTTCACGGCTCTGGCGGATGCTGTGGCGCTCATAAATATATTCCGGCTGGAAGTTTAATGCGCTTGCGGCGGCATCGGCGATCATCAGAGCTGTGCCGCTGGGGGCGTCTACCTTGCGGTTGTGGTGCTTTTCCACAATTTCGATATCGTAACTGTCCCCCAAAACGGCGGCCGCCTTTTTTACCAATTCCAACAGCACGTTGATGCCCAAAGACATGTTTGCGCTGCGGAAGATAGGCACCGACTGACTGGCGCGCTCAATTTGGGCGATCTGCTCGTCGGAGTAGCCTGTGGTGGCCAGAACCAGCGGGATTTTGCGCTCGGTGGCAAAGGACAAAAGTCCGTCCAGTGCGGCAGGGCTGGAAAAATCAATAACTGCATCTGCCTCCCCGGTAAAATTTGCAGGGGAGACATAGATGGGATAGTCCCGGCTATCCTGGGTTATGTCAAAACCGGCCACCACTGTGACCTCAGGATCCCCGGCGCAGATGTTTTCCACCACCCGGCCCATATGGCCGTTGCAGCCTGAAATGATAATCTTTTGTGCCATGGCAGCTGCCTCAGTTTTTCAGGGAAATCCCGTGGGCGGTGAGCACTTCCCGCAGCGCCACATGATGCTCGGGGGTCATCTCACACAGGGGCAGCCGCAGATTGCCGCTGCACAGCCCCATCATCTCCATCGCAGCCTTGACGGGAATGGGGTTGACTTCCATAAACAGAGCATTGCACAGGTCAATGGTCTCAATCTGGATTTTGGCAGCTTCCTCAAACTTGCCGTCCAGGCAGAGGTGGCTCATTTGGACCATGACTTCGGGGAGAATATTGCTCACCACGGAGATCACGCCCTTTGCGCCCAGGCTCATCATGGGCACCACCTGGTCGTCGTTGCCGGACCAGATATAGAAGTCATCGCCGCAGCGCTTTCTGGTCTCGGTGATGAGGGCGAAGTTGCCGCTGGCCTCCTTGACCCCGCAGATGTTGGGGTGCTGGGAGAGCTGCTCGTAGGTGGCGGCGGTGAAGGAACAGCCGGTACGGGAGGGGACGTTATAGAGGATAATGGGGGTGTGCACCCGGTCGGCCACAAACTCGTAGTGCCGGATCAGTCCCAACTGGGTTGCCTTGTTATAATAAGGGGTGACCATCAGCAGAGCGTCTGCCCCGGCGGCCTCAGCGTGCTGGGCCAGCATCAGGGCGGCGGCGGTGTCATTGCTTCCGGCACCGGCCACAACCTTGACCCGACCGGCCACCTTCTTGATGCAGTACTCCACCGTTTCCATATGTTCTTCCAGAGACTGGGTGGCAGATTCGCCGGTTGTGCCGCAGACACAGATGGCGTCAGTGCCGGCAGCGATCTGCATCTCGATCAGCTTGCCGAACTGGTCAAAGTCCACTTTGTTGTTGTCGGAAAAAGGGGTGACAATGGCGACACAGGCGCCGGTAAAGACGGGTTCACGCATGGCAATCAATTCCTTTCCATATAGCCCTCGGCGCACAACAATTCAGCCAGCAGGACAGCGCCGCCGGCGGCGCCCCGCAGCGTGTTGTGAGAGAGGCAGACAAATTTGTAGTCGTACTGAGTATCCGCTCGCAGCCGGCCGATGGAGACGGCCATACCGCCCTCCAACATCCGGTCCTGCTTGGTCTGGGGCCGGTTGTCCTCCTCAAAGTAGTGGAGAAACTGCTTGGGAGCGGAGGGGAGCGCGAGTTCCTGAGCGCGGCCCTGGTAGTTTGCCCAGATGGTGCGGATTTCCTCCACAGAGGGCTTGCTGCCCTCGGGGAAGGACATAAACACCGCGGCCATATGACCGTTCGAGACAGGCACGCGCAGGCACTGGGCGGTAATAGAGGGGGTGTCCGTATTCGCAATGTGGTCGCCATCCACTTTGCCCCAAAGCTTCATGGGCTCCTGCTCGCTTTTTTCCTCTTCTCCGCCGATGTAGGGGATCACGTTGTCAATCATCTCAGGCCAGGTCTCAAAGGTTTTTCCGGCGCCGGAGATGGCCTGATATGTGCACACCAGCACTTTGTCCATGCCGTACTTCTGGCGCAGAGGATGGATGGCGGGCACATAGGACTGGAGGGAGCAGTTGGACTTGACGGCAATAAAGCCGCGCTTGGTTCCCAGGCGCTTGCGCTGGGCCGGGATAATCTCCAGGTGTTCCGGATTGATCTCCGGAACCACCATGGGCACATCGGGGGTAAAGCGGTGGGCGGAGTTATTGGAGACCACCGGGCACTCGTGTCTGGCATACTCCTCCTCCAGGGCGCGGATTTCATCCTTCTTCATATCCACCGCGCAGAAGACAAAGTCCACGCTGGAGGCAATCTTGTCAATATCCGCGGTGGCATCCATAACCACCAGTTTTTTGGCCTCTTCCGGGATGGGGGTGTCCATAGCCCAACGGGAGCTGACCGCCTCCTCGTAGGTCTTGCCTGCGCTTCTGGCGCTGGCAGCGACCACTGTGAGCTGGAACCACGGGTGGTTTTCCATCAAGGTGACGAAGCGCTGACCGACCATGCCGGTGCAGCCGACAACGCCGACTTTGTACTGTTTCATGACACGATACCTCCTAAAAAAAACTGCCAGCGGGTTGAAAAACCGGCTGGCTTTGTACTATAATGTCCGGGTGACGTGCAACCGGCCAATACACCAAAAACAGCGACAGCTCAACATCAGTATTCTGATGACAGTCACAGGGCTGTTCGCCCCTGTGCCCAGGCGGCCTTTCTGCCGGCAAAAGACCCCTTCGGCGGAAAACCCTTTCCTGCGGCTTCTTGGGATGTCCGGTATCCTCTGCCGTGCTACTGATGTGTTCCGCGCCTCTATCACTTTCTTTTATTACTCTACCATAAGTAGTAGAATGCGTCAAGCGGCAACTGGACTTTCTGCAAGAAATCAGACCGTTTTTACTGTACCTGCTGAAAAGGATGGAATGATCTTTCATGAAGACAAGCGATTTTTACTATGATTTGCCCCAAGAGCTCATCGCTCAAACTCCGCTGGACCGGCGGGATGCCTCTCGTTTGCTGACGCTGGACAAACACACCGGCAACATCATCATTTTTATGAGCTGCCCCAATTTCTGCGCCCGGGGGACTGTCTGGTTTTGAACAATTCCCGGGTGCTGCCGGCCAGACTGATTGGTCACCGCCCCACCGGCGGGGCAGTGGAGCTCCTTTTGCTGGTGGATCGAGGCGGTGATGTATGGGAATGCCTGGTCCGGCCCGGCAAGAAGCTCCGGGAGGGAGCCCGGGTGTCGTTCGGTGACGGTCAGCTGCAGGCCGAAATTCAGAGCGTGCTGCCGGGAGGCAACCGGCTTGTGCACTTTGAATATCAGGGTATTTTCCTGGAGGTGCTGGAGGAGTTGGGCAGAATGCCGCTGCCGCCGTATATCAAGGCGGAACTCCAGGATCAGGAGCGCTATCAGACGGTCTATTCCAAGGTGGTGGGTTCTGCGGCGGCGCCTACAGCGGGGCTGCATTTCACGCCGGAGCTGCTCGAGCGGATCGAGGAGATGGGAGTCAAATTGTGCTATGTCACCCTGCATGTGGGACTGGGTACATTCCGGCCGGTCAAAGAGGAGGAAATTACCGATCACGAAATGCACTCAGAGTACTGTGTCATTCCTCAAGAGACAGCGGATATCATCAATGAGACCAAGCGGCAGGGGGGGAGGGTAATTTGCGTTGGAACGACCTCTTGCCGTACGCTGGAGAGCTGGGCGGGAGAGGATGGCGTTGTTCCCGCAACCGGAGGCTGGACCGACATCTTTATTTACCCTGGATACCGCTTCAAAGTGATGGACGCCCTGATCACCAATTTTCACTTGCCCGAGTCCACGCTCATTATGCTGGTGTCGGCCCTGGCCGGCAGAGAGCACATTTTAAGCGCCTACCAAGAGGCTGTACGGGAGCGCTACCGCTTCTTCTCCTTTGGGGATGCGATGCTGATCTATTGATTTTGAATGGAGAATGATATGTTTCGTCTACTAAAAACAGAGGGAAAGGCCCGTCGGGGCGAATTCAGCTGTGCTCATGGCACCGCGCAGACTCCTGTATTTATGAATGTGGGCACCCAGGCGGCCATCAAGGGCGGTCTCTCTGCCCACGATCTGGAGCAGATCGGCTGTCAGATTGAGCTGTCCAACACCTATCACCTCCATGTCCGCCCTGGGGACGGCGTGATCAAACAGATGGGAGGGCTGCACAAATTCATGGATTGGCACGGCCCTATTCTCACCGACAGCGGAGGCTTTCAGGTCTTTTCCCTGGCCAAGCTGCGCAATATCCGGGAGGAAGGGGTCACATTTGCCTCCCATGTGGACGGTCGGCGGATTTTTATGGGGCCTGAGGAGTCTATGCAGATCCAATCCAATCTGGGCAGCGATATCGCCATGGCCTTCGATGAGTGCGTGGAAAACCCCGCTGCCTTATCTTATGCAGAGCAGTCCTGCGCGCGCACCTACCGCTGGCTGGAACGCTGCATTGCCGAGCATAAACGGCTCAACGCCGCGCCGGATTGCGTCAATCCGCAGCAGATGCTGTTCGGAATCAATCAAGGCTGTACGTTTCCGGAGCTGCGGATGAAGCATATGAAACAGATCGCCCAGTTGGACTGTGACGGATATGCCATTGGCGGTTTGGCGGTAGGGGAGCCCACCCAAACGATGTATGAAATCATAGAGGCGGTGGAACCCCATATGCCGGTGGATAAACCGCGGTATCTGATGGGGGTCGGCACCCCCAGCAATATTATAGAGGGTGTGGCCCGCGGGATTGATTTTTTTGATTGCGTCATGCCCGCGCGCAACGCCCGTCACGGCAAGCTGTTCACCTGGAACGGCACGCTTAATATTAAAAACGAAAAATACAAGACAGATCCCCTGCCCATTGACCCGCAATGCCAATGCCCGACCTGCCGCTCCTATTCCAGAGCATATCTTCGTCATCTGGTCAAGGCGGAGGAAATGCTGGCCATGCGGCTGTTGGTGACGCATAATCTGTGGTTTTACAACGAGCTCATGCAGCAGATCCGGGATGCACTGGATCAGGGGCGTTTTTCCGCATTCCGGGCTCAGTACTCAAAACAGCTGGAATGCCGCCTTTGAGAAAAAAGACTTGCCAAATGGGCGGAAAGCAGGTACAATAGCACATATCATGTCTTGCGCTTGCAATGTAAATTGGAGGTAATTATTTTGGAGTGGATTTCAACTATTATCATGGTCGTCATTCTGATTGCCATCTTCTACTTCTTGCTGATTCGGCCTGAGAACAAGAAGAAGAAAGAGGCACAGAATCTGCGCGACTCCTTGGCTGTCGGCGACGAAATCACCACCATCGGCGGTATTGTCGGGACCATTTGCCATGTCAAGGAGAACAGCATCGTCATCGAGACCGGCGCTGACCGCGTCCGGCTGGAGATGATGAAGTGGGCTGTCGCCAACAAGGGAGCCCAGGTCGACGAGACCAAGAAATAAGTTTTTCGTATATTCAACACCCTCTTCACATAGGCTTGAGTGAAAAAGTCTGTGGGGAGGGTGTTTGTTTTATGTCAGAGCAGAGAAAAAAGAGTGCTCCAAAACCAGGGGTTCTGGCGGCTGTGCTGCTGATGGGGCTGGCCGTTGGCCTGCTGGTGCTGCTGGCGGTCGGCCTGCTGGCGGCGTCCATGGTGGTTCGGGGCGTTCTGGGGACGGAGCAACTGGGTATGTTTGTGATGGCGGCGCTGTTTCTGTCTGCGCTGGCAGGGGGATTGTTTGCTGCCCGTAAATTGGAAGGCATGCCGCTGGTATGGGGGATTTGCATTGCAGCGGAGATCGCGGTTGTGACGCTTCTGAGCGGCTGCATTGTCTATGGCGTTATGCCCCTGGGCGCTGCTGCGCTGCGGACTTTGGCCGCGCTGCTGGGGGGCGCGGCGGCCGGGGTTCTCTCCGCGCTGAGGAAAAAATAGAAAAACAATTGAAATAGGCAGAGTGATATGCTATAATGGCAAAAAGAATAGACAAGGAGGAGATTGCTTTGAAGCATATCAAAACGCTGAATGGCGCCACTCTGAAGAACAGCGCCGCCCATGGCGGATGCGGTGAGTGCCAGACTTCCTGCCAGTCTGCTTGCAAGACTTCTTGCACGGTCGCCAACCAGAAGTGCGAGCACAATAAGTAATCCATCATATTTTTTGAAAGGGTGGGCCTGCGCCCGCCCTTTCTGCTGTCTTTTAGGAGGTGCTGATTTGGTACATACCTTTGAGGCGCTGGGCTGTTATATTGCGGTGGACGTTAACAGCGGCGCCGTCCATGTGCTGGACAAGATGATGTATGATCTGCTTCGGGAGGTGGAGGGCCCTCTGGGGGCCGCCTGTCCCCAGGCGTTGAAGGACAAGCTGTCCCAGTATTCTGCCGAAGAATTGGATGAGTGCTGGGCTGAATTGCTGGAGCTTCAGAATCAGGGGCTGCTCTTTGAGAGCGACGACTATGTCAATCCGGCTATGGCTGTGATTCAGAATGCGCCGGTCAAAGCCCTGTGTCTGAATGTGTCTCACGACTGCAATCTGCGTTGCAAATACTGTTTTGCCTCCACCGGAGACTTCGGTTTGGGCCGCAAAACCATGAGCGTGGAGACGGCAAAAAAGGCCATCGATTTTGTCGTCAAGCGCTCCGGTATCCGGCACAATATCGAAGTGGACTTCTTCGGTGGAGAGCCGCTGATGGCCATGGAGACCGTCAAAGAAACGGTTAAGTACGCCCGGTCTATCGAAGAAGAGAAGGGGAAGGCGTTCCGCTTCACCATGACCACCAACGGTGTGCTGCTGAACCAAGAGAATATCGATTATATCAACGAAGAGATGTCCAACTGCGTACTCTCGCTGGACGGCCGCCCGGAAGTGAACGATGCCCACCGCCCCACCGCCAAAGGAACCGGAAGCTATGATCTGATTGTTCCCAAATTTCAAAAGCTGGTGGAGGGGAGAGGGGATAAGGATTACTATCTCCGGGGTACCTTTACCCGGGATAATCTGGACTTCGCCTCTGACGTGATGCATATCGCATCTCTTGGCTTTGAGAGCGTTTCGGTGGAGCCTGCGGTGGGTAAACCGGATGATCCCTTTGCAATCCGGGAGGAGGATGTCCCTGGTGTGTGCGCGGAGTATGACCGGCTGGCGCACTACCTGTT
>OLVR01002284.1_pt1 | contig 14954 bp, 10 predicted proteins | sample 1673261 | NCBI WGS metagenome assembly OLVR01 (sample SAMEA3178938, study PRJEB25190) | human gut metagenome | biome: human gut; feature: human-associated habitat; material: faeces | place: Austria | collected 2013 | reverse complement strand
TCAAATGAAATCTCTTTAGCAGATTGGAGACGTGATAACGTAAATCGACTTGTATCCGGAATTTATAAAGCTGTAAAAGAAATCAACTCAGATGTTACTTTTGGAATCAGCCCTGCCGGAAATTTAGATAATCTACGGAGTGATTTAGAATATTATGTAGATATTGATACATGGGTATCCCAAAATGGATATGTCGATTATTTAATGCCACAGATATACTGGGGATTTACAAACGAAGTGGCTCCTTTTGATAAAGTGACTGATGCGTGGTGCATTCTTATGGAGGACTCACCAGCAAAACTTTATATTGGACTCCAGCTTTATCGGATGGGTAGTACTGAACCAGGACAATCGGATGAAAAAGAACTTCAAAAAGCCTCCCTGCTGAAAAAAGAACTTTCCTATCTAAAAAAGCAGAAAAAAATAGAAGGCTACTGTCTGTTTAGCTATCAGTATCTTGATTGTCAGAATAAAAAATATCATTTTGATGCAGAGCAATTTTCTGCAAAAAGGAAAAAAATTTTAAATCAGATTGTAAAATCCTTTAAAAACAATTCATAGGATCTGTTTGAAAAACAAAAAACGACATCCTTCAACAAATTTCATTCCACTATTGGTATATCTATGATATATTGAAAAAGAGAAAATATATTCGGAGATGTCTATTGCAAAGATTGCGGAATACTGATTTCTTCTGGAAAAGTAACTAAGAAATATGACCATGACTGGGATAGAGGTAGAGTTACAAAAGAAGCTACCTGTAAGGAAGAAGGATATACGGGAGATATTTACTGTAGCATTTGTGATGCTCTTTTAGAAAAAGGAACAATCCTCTCAAATCTGGAACATCAGTGGAGTAATGGTAGAATAACCAAAAAAACTACTTATAAAGCCGAAAGAGAACTCACATATCACTGTAGAAATGTGCTACCAAAAAGATTCTTTCCATAAAAAAATTAGCTTATCCAAAGGCAGGTACAGTATATACCATAGAAGGTTAAAAAGAATTATACAAAGATTTTTAAAGACCTGAAAGTGAAATAAATAATACGAAGATCTCTAAAAGAGAAAAGGGCCAGAAATTCTGGCCTTTTCTCTTTTAAAATATTTCTAAATTTCTGAACAAGAGTATTTAGATTCATTGAAAATTATCATAAAATCATAAGAGTAAAAATGTAGGAATTAATGGGAAGGAGATATTATTTCTCCATAACTATTCGTTAAAGTTGGATTTCGCGAATAGTTAAATTACTCTTCTAATCTATTTTAAATGTGGCTAAATTGACGCTTCATATCAATAAAATAATCACTATCTGTGACTTTCATCGCGGCGCGTTAAATGTTTGCTTAAACGCTCACCTCCAACCTCCCAAGCCACAGATAGTGATTATTTTATTGATATGAAAGTACGGAATCTGTGGATTATGCCCGAAGTATTCTATTACCTTTATAAAATGATTTATTTAATCTTCCTTGCACCATTGTTTATACTCACTCAATCTCCTTATAAAACCATCGAATTCAGGGACAGTAAAATCTAATTCTTTGTATCGAATTGGATAAATAATTCCTTTATTAATTAACTGCGCTCTGATTGTAGAAATAGAGTTTACATTTTTGTGTAAATTTTTTGCTACATTTGATATTGTGCAAGGTAATTCACCACATTTAACCATTGCAAATAAAAATCTTTTATCGCTTTGGGAACATCTTTCATATCTTGTTTTAAAAAATCCAACATCAAGTATCGAAAAAAAATCATTAATGCTTGAATCAACTAATTCTTTATCTATTAAATGATCATTCATTTTATTATATACAATCTGGCATAATTGCTGGATAAAAAAAGGATATCCTTTTGTTATTTCAATTATTTCATTGACAGCTGCTTTACTATACCTGACGTTAAATTTTTTAGCTGGTTCTTCAATCGCTTTCTGAGATTCATCAGGAGTTAATGAACCGATTTCTTTGTACATGAATAATCTTTCTGAGTAGGATTTTTCCTCAGATAACATTTTGTATATTTTAGGAAGTCCTGCACCAATTATCATAATAGGATAACCTAGTTGGTTTGCTCTATGCAAGGCAGCAATTAGAGCTCCTAATTCTTTTTGCTTCATATATTGAATCTCGTCAATAAAAAAGCAAATTGGTGTTCCTGTTTTTGCTCCTAACTCTCCAATACTTACGAATACCTCTGTTAAACTCTGCGTTAAATTTCCAGATGTATACAATTCTCTTTCCTGCATAGATACAGAAAAAGTATTATCGTTTGGATTGAAGGATATGATTAAGGATTTAATAGCATCTAATGGTTTTTGTATTAAATGTTTAAATTTCTCTATTGTGCTTACCTTTCGGAGAAATGCCTGTGAACATTCTGCAATCTGTGAAATAAAATCATTTCTTTCTTCAATTTCGATATGTTTACAAAAGATTTTCTTTTCTGCTGCAATCGACTCTAATTTATTAATCAAAACAGTTTTTCCAACCCCTCGTAATCCACTGAAAATAACAGATTGAACAGGTATATTCATTATTAATGCATCAAATATTTGTTCTATATTAGTAATATCTTTTTCTCTTCCAGCTATATACCCTGGCATTAATCCTGCACCTGGGCGATAAGGATTAATTTTAAACATGATTAATTCCTCCTTATTACGGGAGTAGCGTTAGCTACGGAATAATTCGTGACATCAAATTAGGGGCAAAATTCCTTTTGACCCTGACATTATTATATCATGTCATAGTATGGCTTTCAACATTCTTACGCAAATATACGCTTGTAAAATAATATAACGTCACTTTACGTTATATTACGCAAAAATAATCCTATATTTAAATTGTTTTCTAATTTTCTAAAGGGAATGTTTTGATTTTCTTTAAATACTTTTTTAATCTATTATACTATCTGCTTAATAATAATAGTTTGTGAATAATCATTTGACTGTTCACAATGAAAGATGTACGAATCAAACTGGAAAAACTATATCTAACAACACTTTGGAAACTAGATGGATGGAATACTATTCTTGAAAATAAAAAAAGCATCCTATTCCTCTAAGGAATTTAAGAATGCTTTTTTATAGCTGCTTAGCCTGACAAATTATTACTTAATCTCAACAACTTCGTAATCTTTATTTTCAACTGTTTTCTTTAAGACATCATCTGCAATCTCTTTTTCTAAAGTAACTACAGCCGTTCCCTTCTCATGGCTTACTTCTGCTGAAGCTACCTCTGGAAGTGCTTCTAATGCTTTCTTTACCGCTGCTTCACAGTGTCCGCACATCATTCCTTCGATATTCATTGTCTTTGTCATTTCATTTACCTCTTTCTTTTCATTATTATTTATGTTAATTAAACTAACATCTATCGCTTTTTGCTTCTTTTTATCTTTTTTTGTACTTCGAATATTTAACAGGTTTAAACGTAATGCGTTTGTAACAACACAGAAACTGGATAAACTCATTGCTGCCGCTCCAAACATTGGATTTAATTTCCATCCTAATACTGGGATTAACAGACCAGCTGCCAGAGGAATTCCAATTGTGTTATAGAAAAATGCCCAGAATAAGTTTTCATGAATATTTCTTAATACACCCCGGCTTAAGCGGATTGCAGCTGGAACATCGGCAAGTTTACTCTTCATTAATACAATATCGGCCGCATCCATTGCAACATCGGTACCTGCTCCGATTGCAATACCTACATCGGCACGAGTTAATGCTGGCGCATCATTGATTCCGTCCCCAACCATAGCAACTTTTCCTTTTTCGCCTAATGCACGAATAACGCTTTCCTTTCCATCTGGAAGAACGCCTGCGATTACATTATCTACACCTGCCTGTTCTCCTATTGCTTTTGCGGTACGTTCATTATCTCCGGTGAGCATTACAACGTGGATTCCCATTGCTTTCAGTTCTTTAATTGCCTGTGGGCTATCTTCTTTAATTACGTCAGCTACGGCAATCATTCCGAGAAGACGATTCTCTTTTGCAAAGAAAAGAGGAGTTTTTCCAGCAGACGCTAATTGTTCTGCGCCATGTTTTATTTTTTCAGAGATAGATAAACTCTTTTCTATAAAAAGTAAGTTACCGCCTATAAGTGTTTTATTATTTAATGTTCCAGTAAGTCCATTACCAGGAACAGCCTGAAAATCTTCTACAACAGGAACGGTGAATTTTTTCTCATTGCCATATTCTACAATTGCCTTTGCTAACGGATGCTCACTCTTCTTTTCAAGAGCAAAAGCTGCTTCTAAAAGTTCTTTTTCACTGATGCCATCTGCCGGAAAAATATCCGTTACTTTCGGTTGGCCAGTTGTAATCGTTCCGGTCTTATCTAAGGCAACAATATCGACTTTGCCTGCTTCTTCTAAAGATACCGCCGTCTTAAATAAAATACCATTCTTTGCACCAACGCCATTACCAACCATAATCGCTACTGGTGTCGCAAGACCTAACGCACAGGGACAACTGATCACAAGAACAGAAATACCTCTTGCAAGGGCAAATCCAACTGTCTGTCCGGCAAGAAGCCAGCCAATAATCGTGATAACCGCAATCGTAATAACTGCCGGTACAAAAATACCAGACACTTTATCAGCAATCTTGGCGATAGGCGCTTTTGTTGCTGCTGCATCACTTACCATCTTAATAATCTGGGAAAGGGTTGTATCCTCTCCTACTCTTGTAGCCTCACATTTTAAAAATCCAGATTGGTTAATTGTTGCTGCAGAAACATTGTCTCCTTCTGCCTTATCTACTGGAATACTCTCTCCAGTAAGAGCTGCCTCATCAATTGCACTGTTTCCTTCAAGAACAATACCATCTACCGGTATACTCTCGCCCGGTTTTACAAGAAAAATATCGCCCTTTTTCACTTGTTCTGCGGAAATGATCTGTTCCTGACCATTACGAACAACGGTAGCCATCTTCGGAGCAAGATTCATAAGACTTTTTAATGCATCTGTTGTCTTTCCTTTTGAATATGCCTCTAATGTTTTACCAAGAGTAATCAGTGTAAGAATCATGGCAGCAGATTCAAAATAGAATTCATGCATATAGCTCATAACAAGCTTATTATTACCTGCAGTCTGTGCTGCCGTCATTGCGAACAAGGCATACGTACTATAGCTAAATGCTGCCGTTGCCCCCATCGCAACCAGGGTATCCATATTTGGTGCCCTGTGAATAAGGCTTGTAAATCCACTGATAAAGAAACGCTGATTGATTACCATAATAATTACGGTAAATAAAAGCTGTGCAAGCCCCATGCCTACATGATTATTATTTAAAAATCCCGGCAATGGCCAGTTCCACATCATATGTCCCATGGAAAGGTACATAAGTGGCATTAAAAAGATAAGAGAAATAATTAATCTCTTTAATAGCTTTGGTGTTTCTGTATCTGCCAGAGCTTCCGCTCCCTGACTATTCTCTTTCTCGGCTCCTTTTACAGAAGCATGGTAACCGGCCTTTTCTACTGCAGCAACAATATCTGTTGAAAGAGCTGTTCCCTCTACTCCCATAGAATTCGTTAAAAGACTCACCGAAACACTTGTAACACCAGGAACTTTAGAGACCACTTTCTCTACACGCGCCTGACATGCGGCACAAGTCATTCCGGTTACGTTATACTGCTCCATCTGTTTTTATCCTCCTGTCAAATTTATTATTATGTTTTTAAAATGTATCTTTATATCATGAATTCAAGAATGCCCCGGTATTCTTGCTGCGAGATGCGCGTCATGCGAGGTGGGAATCATCTCACATCCGATATACCTAAAAAAAGATACTTTCTTCTGAATGATTAAATTACTGAAAATTGTTACTTCATAAGCTTCTGTAATGTGGATACTAATTCTTCCACAACCTCATCATTTCCCGCCTGAATATTTTCTTTTACACAGGTACGGATATGATTTGCAATCAATACTTTATTAAAGCTATTCAATGCTGCATTAATTGCAGATACCTGTGTAAGAATATCAATACAGTACGCATCATTCTCTAACATAGAACGAACCCCTCGAACCTGTCCTTCAATACGGCTTAAACGATTAAGTAATGCTTTAAATTCTTTTTCTGAGCGAACTTTCTTCTTTACACTGCAATTTTGGCACTTCAGTTGAGAAGAATTGCTTTTAAAACTATCATTCGCTCCACAGTGACAAGATAAAGAAATATCTTCTTTATTATTACAACACTCTCCCATAGCATTTTCCTTTCTGTAAATTTTATTCTCTATCAGATAAGTAGAATTATATACCCTATGAGGGTATTTTGCAAGTATTATTTAAAAAAATTATTATTACAAGTTAGAATAAAAAAGGACCTATCCTTTGTAGTGATAAATCCTTTAAATTCAAAAATTTTCAATATTTTATTTCAAAATAATCCAGATACTGTTTATATCTATCCTGTGCTGTCAGGCAAGTATCTCTCAGATACCCCTTTTCATTATCCCATTCTTTTAAACCACGGTAATAATACATTTTTAAATTATCCTCAATAATGAAAGGAACAATGTTATATTTCAGACATTCTTTGAACATAATAATTCTTCCAACGCGACCGTTTCCATCTTGAAACGGATGTATTCTTTCGAACTTTACATGAAAATCTAAAATATCGTCAAATGATACCGTCTGTTTTTTATTGTATTCGTTAAGCAATTTTTCTATTGTACTTTTTACTTTTTCAGGTGGTGTGGTAATCAAATCTCCCACCATATTTTTCCTTGATTTATATTCGCCCACGTTAAACCATGAAATTCTACTATCAGATGTATTTGTCTTTAATATTTTATGAGTATTTTTAATAAAATCCTCGTCTAATATATCATTTGCAGAATCAATCATATAATCAAAACATTGAAAATGATTAATAGTTTCCATTATATCATCAATATTTGCTGGTTCTTGTTCAAAGCTGATTGTATTGGTTTCATATATTTATATTTATAAATACACGTAGTATTCTCTTGATAAAATGATTTAATAATTTCCATAATTAACCATACTATAATCCCATGTAATAGTATCTAATAAAAGGAATTCTTCTGTTCCTATTGGTTTGCCATCCCGATATGTGGAAAATACATCGCATGATATCACATTTTTCTTTTTTGTAATAGTTTCCATCGGAGTATGCCCGACTACCTGCAGGAATTGTTGTGATTTATACATCTTCACATCTGTATACTGTGGTCTGAGCCAGATTGGGGATCCATCATACCACATCTTCATTTCTCCAAGATGATTAACATAATCTAAAACATCATCTACATCATCATATTTTGATTTAGGAACATGCAGATTAACAAAGTCTTTCGACATCCCTGCATGAGAAAACAAAACATTATCAATTCGATGCACATACTTTATTAGATTACCCTCTGGCAATACTTCCTTTAAATCAATCAATTTCTTTTGTACAGTATAAGCGGCCATAGGGCTATATCCCGTTTCCAACTTATGCCAGACATAACTTAAATCATGATTTCCGTAGCACCAGGCGGTATCGGGATATTTTTTTGCAAAACTGATAGCTGCATCATAAGTTTCCTCATAAAGTGAGATGTCAAACTGCTTGTCCCAGTCATCAGGAATATCCATCAGACAAACAGCTCTTTTCGCAATTCCCCTCTCCATTAATTCTGCTGCCTGTTTAAACATAAATGGTTTCAAATGAACATCTGGTATTATAAGAACCTTCATACATGTTTTCCCCCTTTTTAGAGCGTGTTTGAAAAATCATTCCTTACGATAAATAAACACCTTCTTTAATATTTTCGACTATTTTTTTATTATACAAATAACAATCTCTTTTTACCTATAATGCCTGATATAAAATCCCATATAACTCCCTCATATAAAATGTTGGAAATAACCACCAGGCAGTATGTCCTGATACTGCTCCAACAGAAAAACCAAGTGATTTTGCTATCTGTGAAGCACGATACTGATGATATTCACTCGTTGCAATCGCTATATTGTTCCCCAATCCTTTTTCTTCCATTATCTTTTTAGAAAATCGCAGATTTTCCCTCGTAGAAGTTGATTTATCTTCTTTTATGATTCTTGAAGAATTAATTCCCTTCTTTGTTAGGTATCGGTACATACACTCCGCTTCACTGATTTTTTCTCCCTCGCCCATTCCACCAGATACAATACATTGTGAATTGGGATTTTCCTCTAAATAAATGAGGGCGGCATCTAACCTTTCACGCAAAGAGCGGCTGGCATGTTCGCCGTATACTTTACATCCAAGTACAATAAGTGTTGCATTCTCCTGCGGCTTTTTTGCTGATGCCTTTACGATAAGAACGGTTTCGATAACAGCAGTTATAACTACAATGCCAATAGCAATTGCCATAATACCAATCACACATTTTCCCAAAAAGTATTTTTGCAAATAAAATATTCCTTGCTGAAAATTCTTATAAAAAATGCCTCCAATCAGTAAAATACCACTGACCACTAACCCTGTAAGATTCCCAATATTTAAAATTCGGTGAGTGAATAATGGAACGCTGAACCATATGAAAAAAACTGTACCTGCTAGAATTATTAAACTATGTATCATTTTCAATTTCTAAGACCTGCCTTTCTTATCTTGTAAATTTTCAATTGCGTATTCGTAATTGAATTTATTCTAATACTTTAAAAGTATATCATATCAAGCTTTTCCTAGCCATATTTTACGATTCTCTTCTTTTTCCCCCTTTTTATTTTACACAATAAAAGAACTATACTTTCGTTCCCCTTTAATTATTAAATGAATAATTTCAGGCTGCCTACAAACAGGTCTCATCATATCAAAATATTTATGTGTAGTTGTATAAAAGTTCAATACAAAAAAGTTCAAGAATATTTATTTTGTATTGAACTTTATTTTTCTTTATGCTATACTCTACCTAACTTTTACGAAAAGAATAAAGTAAATTGAACTTGTGATTCAATTACAAAAAATAGAAAGGAGCAGCTACATGATTCAAAAAGAAGTCTTCTCAGAACGATTAAAAGCTGCCATGAAGAAGCAGAACCTAAAGCAGATTGACCTTGTACGAGCGGCACAGGTACAGGGAATTAAACTTGGAAAAAGTCATGTAAGCCAGTATGTAAGCGGTAAAACAGTTCCACGAACGGATATTTTACTGTTTCTGGCGAAAACATTACAAGTAGAGGAAGAATGGTTAATTGGAGTATCTAATGTGGAATCTGATACAGAAATCTCTGCCTCTAATAGAAATATATTAGATACAAACAAAACCATATTAGGAAATAGTAACAAAGAAAATTCAGAAGCACTTACAATGTCTGCTAAAAGACAGAAAAGTTCAATTTTCGAAGCAGAAATTATAAGTGATATCAATAAGAATATACAAACAACTTCTGCAGCAACTATTAGCAGGAATATTAGCAATAAAGAGGGGAAAAAAATGCGTGAATTTAAGAAATCATCCAAATTAGACAATGTTTTATATGATGTGAGAGGACCGGTTGTTGATGAAGCCACCCGTATGGAAGAAGCCGGAACTCATGTTTTAAAATTAAATATTGGTAATCCTGCTCCATTTGGTTTCCGTACACCGGATGAAGTCATCTATGATATGCGTCAACAGTTAACAGATTGTGAAGGATATTCCAATGCAATGGGACTCTTTTCAGCCAGAAAAGCAATCATGCAGTACGCACAGCTAAAACATATCCCAAATGTAAATATTAATGATATCTACACTGGAAATGGAGTTAGTGAACTGATTAATCTTTGTATGTCCGCACTTCTTGATAATGGAGACGAAATCTTGATTCCTTCTCCAGATTACCCATTATGGACTGCTTGTGCTACATTAGCTGGCGGAAAACCTGTTCACTATATTTGTGATGAAGAATCCGAATGGTATCCAGACATTGATGATATCCGCAAAAAAATCAATGACCGCACAAAGGCCATTGTTATCATCAATCCAAACAATCCAACAGGTGCGCTATACCCAAAGGAGGTATTAGAGCAGATTGTACAGGTAGCAAGAGAACATCAGTTAATCATTTTTTCTGATGAAATCTATGACCGTCTTGTTATGGATGGTGAAAAACATATTTCCATCGCTTCTCTCGCACCGGATTTATTCTGTGTAACATTCAGCGGATTATCCAAATCACATATGATCGCCGGTTTCCGTGTCGGCTGGATGATTTTAAGTGGAAATAAGGCTATGGCAAAAGACTATATTGAGGGATTAAACATGCTCTCTAACATGCGTCTCTGCTCCAATGTTCCAGGCCAGTCCATCGTACAGACGGCACTTGGCGGTCACCAGAGCGTAGAAGATTATATTATGCCAGGTGGAAGAATTTATGAACAACGTGAATTTATTTACAAAGCGCTGACAGACATCCCAGGAATCAGTGCCGTAAAACCAAAGGCAGCCTTTTACATTTTCCCAAAAATTGATACGAAAAAGTTCAACATCGTGAACGATGAACAATTCGTATTAGATCTGCTTCGTGAAAAGAAAGTCCTTCTCATTCACGGTGGCGGATTTAACTGGCAGCAGCCCGACCACTTCCGTGTGGTATATTTACCGCGAATTGAGGTATTAAAAAAGGCAACAGATAGTATGGCAGACTTCTTAAACCACTATCGCCAGTAATTTACTATTTAATTCATTAAGAGACAGACGCCCGGGAAGAGAACCGATACCCTATATTTGTGACTTTAGTCGCGGCGGTTTAAATGCTCGCTTTATGCGCTCGCATCTAAACCTTGCTCCGAGGCCACAAATATGCCTTATTGGGAGCAATGGCTTCGTCTGTAGTGTATCTAATGAATTAAATAGCAATTAACTCTTTTCCTAATTCTTCATCGGCATAGAGTATATTTATGTATTCGCCCAGTAATGCAGCATGAAGTGCTTCTTTTTTCTCAAGTCCAGAAGCAACTCCAATTTTACATGGAATTTTTTTCAGTTCTTCTAATGTAATGCTAATACGTCTTTTTGCAAAAGAACTGCTTACCGCTTCTCCCCGTGCATCAAAGAAGCAGGTGCAGACATCTCCTACCGCTCCTTTTTCTTCTAGTTCAATAAAGTCTTCTTCTTTTAAAGAACCGGAACGATATAGAATGGTATTCCGACTCAGATTACCTACTCCAAAGAGAGCAATCTGGCATTCTCGTGCTAATGTGAGTGCGGCAGAGATATTTCTTTCTTTTTTTAGCATCTCTGCAATCTCGGCAGAATCTACTGCGACTGGTGCTGGAATGACATAAGCTTCCCCGTGTCCTGCTCTGGCAATTGCCTGTGACAAATCATCTGCACCGACAGGAACAGATGTCTCATTCGTTTTTCCATTAATCTGCACCACTTTCACGTTATGCACGCCCAAATCAGAAACATAATTTGCAAAGCTTTTCATGGTACGCCCCCAGGCAGTTCCAATAATACTTCCGTCATTTAAATAGGAAGATAAATCTTTTGCTGCTGCTCTACAGACATCTTCCTGTACTGCAACAGGCGCATCTGAAAGCTTTGGAACGAGAAATACTTTCTCTAAATTATACTTTTTCTTTAAAGAAGCAGATAGTTCCTCGTTAGATAACACAGGATATTCCACAGTAATTTTGATATATCCCATCTCTTCTGCTTTCTTTAACATTCTGCTGACAGTTGATACAGAAATGTCCTCTTCTTGTGCGATAATCTTCTGATCCATATGCGATTCATAATACTTTTTAGCTACTCGAATTATTTTAATTATTTTATCATTTTTCATACTTTTCCCTCACAGCCATGCCGTATTTACCAATTTATTATAAAGTATCAACGACACTGTGTCAATCTGTGCAGAAGAAGAAATGAAAATATTTGCAAAAAAATATATGTGAAAATATAAACATAAAAATATTTGCATTTTTTATTGACTTAATATTAAAATCCTGTTATACTGCAACAAGTGGGTATTTAAAGATGTTAATACTCCGGCATATGTTATGTGATTCCTATGTTTTCACATAAGAATATGTATTTATAATTGTATGTTCCTAATCAGATTTTTGCATGGCATCTCCTGTGCAGATTTGATTATTCAACATTTTCAGGAAGAGTTATCCTGAATTTCTTTTCTCCCGAAGGTTCTTTCACTTCTGTTTCTATTTCTATTTCCCTACTCTACTACAGTTCCAAAAAGAAACTTCGGGCGAAGGGATTTTATTGTAAGTTGCGAAAGGTGGAAATCAACATTTGTTAATTTCCACCTTTATTTTTTTAATAGATAATTTATCAGAAAAAATATAAAAAATTTGTCTCTCTACAAAAATAGAGCGTATTTAAAACCCCAACACCAAGGATGATGCCATGTATAGCTGCCAGATTAAGCATAAAATAATAAGCAAAAATGTATATTTCATTCATTTTTCTTTTTTACTAAATGACAGATTGTTGTCATCATTTTTTCTATATTTAAAGGTTTTGCCAGATGAGCATTCATCCCTACGGCAATGCACTTTTCAGCATCTTCCTGAAATGCATTCGCTGTCATAGCTATAATTGGTATTGTTTTTGCATCTGAATGTTCTAATGACCTGATCTTCTTCGTAGCTGTATATCCATCCATAACAGGCATCATCAGATCCATCAGAATTGCATCAAATGTTCCTGCCGGTTTCTCTTTAAATAATTTCACTGCCTGCTGTCCATCTTCCACTCGGGTAATCAACGCTCCGACATCTTCGAGAACTGTCTTCGCTATTTCCGCATTCAGATCATTATCCTCTACAAGGAGAATTCTTGTTCCTTTTATCGTGTGAATTGCGGGTGGCTTCATGGCATTCTGATTTCCATATACCTCTTCTTTCGATGCTATGTCAAAAGAAAGATCTACCGTAAATTTTGTTCCAATGCCCTGTCTGCTTTCTACCTGAATACTTCCATCCATCAGTTCTATCATGGATTTGATAATAGAAAGTCCCAGCCCTGTTCCCTGCACCTTATTTTCAGTAGTGGTATGTTCTCTGGAAAATTCTTCATAGACATGCGGAAGATATTCTTCACTCATACCAATGCCCGTATCTTCACATGAAAAAATATAATGTATCTTTGAAGGATTCTCTGATGCGGCCTCATGTATTTCTACATAGATTGAATGTCCCTCCGGGGTATACTTTATAGCATTGCTGATAATATTCAGCATAATCTCCTGTAACTTTGTCTGATCACAGACAACATAATGATGTCTTATATCTAAATCGGCATAATACTGCAGATTCTTCTTTCTGATATCCTCTTCAAACACTGTATGTACCCTGTGAAATAATGCATCCATATCCTCAGCTTTTAATTGTAATACCGCTGTACCGCTTTCAATCCGGGCCATTTCCAAAATCTGATTGATAATCATCAGCAGAAGATTACTGGAAGACTGTATCTTTCCCAGATATTCTTTTGCCTTTTTTTCATTCTGCAGATTCTTCTCTAACAAACCGGAAAAACCCACAATTGCATTCATCGGAGTTCGGATATCATGGCTCATATTGAATAAAAATCTTGTTTTTGCCTCGCTGGCGTTTTTTGCCTGTTCAGCAGATTTTTTCAGCTCCGCTTCATATTGTCTTTCCCTGTGTTTTTTGCTGAATATCAAATAAAATACTGTAGCAACCAATAATGAGTATACATAAGAAACGACAATACACATAATCCAGTAAGAACGTGGAATCCATCCTTCTGAGGGTATAATGTCAAAATACCATGTGTTATTGGGAACTGTGCATTCTACTGTCAGAATGTTGTCCGGCATATCATCCTGACTTTCTGCCAGAATAATCCTATCGTTGCCGTCTCTGTCATAGCTCCAGATTCTGTAGCAGAAATCTGCATCACTTAAATAATCAAGATTTATTTCATCAATGAAACGATTCCAGTCAATCACCAGAATCACAAATCCCCAGAACTCCCCTTTGTCTGAATTATTATCCTGATAAACTGGATTAAAAAGCAGTGCTCCTGTTCCTCCCTGCTTTAACTGGTATGGTCCCCCAATCGTATATTTTCCGCTATCCCTTGCCACAACTGCATCCTTTTTTCGCTCATGCTCCTGTAGCATATCCAGTCCAAAGGCTCCCTCATTTTCCTGTTTCGGATAAATGTCTGTAACAATACCCTCAGGTGCCAGCTCAAATGCCTTTATCACACCATCTTCATTTGGAATCTTTTCTGCCAGTTCAGAAAACGTATTCTCATCCAGATTTTCTCCGGCACTGATATAATTTCCCAAAAGATTAGAGAGAATAATATACTGATCCAGTCTTGCCCTAACTCTTTTCTCCGTAATCTGCGCCATATATTTTCCAGTTGTCTTTTCATTTTTTTCCAGATTATGGAGCAGAAAAACGCTAATAAAGAATGCTGTCAGAAAAGCAATCAATCCCACAATATAACAATATATTTTTATCTTTTTATACAGTCCGCTATCCTTTTTCATTCTGCTATACCTCTGTTATTCTTTACCCGATTACTGACACATCTGATTACCAGCACAGAATTCCCTGCAGATTCTGTATCTGTGGTTCAATTCCTGATGCACACCATTCAAATGTATTTTTAAAACTTTCCTTCTTTTCTGAATTCCATTCAAAAATATACGCTCTGTCTGCTGCTGTATATTTTCCAACACTCTTCAGTATAGATGGTGTCATGTCATCCAGCTGCTTTTCATTCTCTGCCTGACTCATAAAAGAAATCTTATGAAGGATTTCATCCATGTAATGCAATTTACTTTTTATATCATCTCTGTATTCTTCCATATCACTTTTCCCCATTTTATAATTATTTGCCGCCTGTCTTCTTGCTACTTACATATGCTCCAATTGGGAAACAACAACTTCTATACACCAAACACCTGGTCAAAAACAGCAAGTATGGTTTTTATATCAATCGGTTTTGCAATA
>OLVR01002277.1_pt1 | contig 15017 bp, 15 predicted proteins | sample 1673261 | NCBI WGS metagenome assembly OLVR01 (sample SAMEA3178938, study PRJEB25190) | human gut metagenome | biome: human gut; feature: human-associated habitat; material: faeces | place: Austria | collected 2013 | reverse complement strand
ATACAAAATTGTCAAAATGACAATACTGTAATACACGGGTGGATCTTGCTCTGGTTGTAACACATGAATTCATACAATAATAGGCCCAAATGGGCACTTTCACCATTCGAGCCTATATATTATATGTCTTTTGGATAACAGCTTAAAAAGTAGCTGTCTAGACGGTATGTTTTTATCGTAGAATTGATTTTATGGAAAACGCTGTCAATTTGTTAGCTTTCATTGCAGATTTGTTTTAATATCTATTCTCTGATAATTTGCATTATGAGAAGTTTCAGGATGGAACTGTAAAATGTATTGAGGATGAGATTCCGTTTGAGATACCGGAGGGTTGGGCGTGGTGCCATTACTCGGATGTGATTGAACTATATTCAGAACAGGGCTTAACTCCTGATCGATACAATGACACTGGCGAAGGTATTCCGTATATCACAGGAGCAAGTAATCTTGAACATGGAAAGGTTATTATCAATCGTTGGACTATTACACCTACAACGCACGCAACAATATGCGATCTTCTTCTGACGGTTAAAGGATCTGGCGTGGGAAAGATGGCTTTTTGTGATATTATTGATGTCCATATTGCAAGGCAACTGCTCCAGATATGGTCTGCCGTTTGTTGCAAAAGTAAACGGAAACTTAAATTCTCCCCATGTACCAATCTGATATTCGGCATCTTCTTTACGGATATTTCTCGGATAATCTTTCCCTTGATAATCAATTACAGATGGAATATCCTTATGTTCAGCTTTCGCCTCAATAATACCGACAAGTTTTGTTCCCACAAACAGCGCATAATCTGCTTAGCCTTTTTTGCTGACAGTGGAATCTGTTGTCCATTCAGCAATCGCCATGTTACAACCTTTCGCAAGTCTTGCACCTTTTGAGTAACGGATTTCCTGCGTATTTGTTCCCAGCCAACCTGACGAAGCTGCTCATCAATCATATATCGAGTTTCCGCCTCGGACTTCTGTCGCTGACTTGTCATTTTACTAGCCTGTTTCAAACGAACTTTCTTATCTACCTGTTCAGCCTGTTTAGCACATGCAATAGCCGCCTTGTAAGCTCTTCTTCTTTTTCTTCTTCCTAGGCTTTATTCAAAACAACAATCTTTTTTGTTTTATCTTCTTCCTTTACAGGCATAACAAAATTCTGATGCTGGTAATTCCAGTCACCATAAGTCTGCATAAACCATTCGGACAAACTGTATGCCGTCTGTAAAAAAATGGGACAATCTGGACTTTCAGAATAATTTTCATGAACAGCTTTATTTCTTGCTTTACGAAGTGCATGTAAAATATCAGTTAAATCTCTCGTTAAGAGACCTTCTGAAGATAATACATTGATTCGATTCACTGCAGAATTATCATAAGGAATAGGAATTTTATCATATGTAAACATCAAGTTTACGATTTTTTCTCCAATCATTCCCAATTTCATCAAGCACGAGTTCGGATCTGTGTAACAATACTGTTCAGCCAAATTTCCAAAATTCGCTAAAACCGGAAATTCTGTTTCTAAGAATTTAAAATTGAAAGCCATTTAATACGTCCCCCTTTTGTTTATCGTATGTTTTGATAATAAAATATTATCAGAACATCATTGGTAAAAATTAAAATCCTATACGAGCCCTAATATCATTTAACCACTCGCCTTTATGTTTAAAGAATCCCGGACCTGCAATTGAATATTTCTTTCCTGATATGAGTTTTGCAGCAGCCGTCAACGACATTTCTTTCCCTTGATACTCCACTTTTCTGTCCCCAACAACCTTGCACGTAATACTTGAATCCTCATAATATTCAATTTCTTCTCCAACAGAAATCTGACATTTCGTAAAAGAAAAATTCTCCGCTTTTCATGGCTCTCGGTGTCAATTTCCTGTTCCAACTGTTCCTCCTGTGCTTCTATATCACTTGGAACAACTAACTTTAGATTCTCCTTGCAATCATGAATTTCTGCCATAGCCTCCAAAATTGCGTATGCTTCTTCTGGCTTCATTGCGTAGAATTCACGCACTCTTTTCTGTCCATCAAATTCGTCAACAGAACGTAAATCTTTGCCACAATGTCAAGTGATGAATAAAAAAAAGACAAGCACCATCAAAGAAAAATTTCTTTCACAGCACTTGTCTTTCTCTATTATATTATCGTTATAAAAACTCCTACTTGAATGCTTACAAACTGTTCTTCAAAATCTCCAACACCTCATCATGTTTCAGCACCTTATATCCTCCCTCCATGATAAATGTTCCGTTTGCGATACCCTGCAACATTTCTTCTGTCACTCCCAGCTCATGGAGATTCATTGCAAGTCCCAGTTCTTTCATCCAACCTTCCATACAGGAAAGTCCTTCTCTTGCAATCTGTTCATCAGATTTTCCGACAGGATCGACCTCCCACACATTCACAGCAAAACGGCAAAACTTGCTAAGACCATAAGGCATAATATACTGATAGTAAGGAAGTGACACCGCAGAAAGCGTCATTCCGTGAGTTGCATCTGTATATGCTCCTACTGCCTGGCCAAGCATATGAACCATCCAGTCGGCACTTTTTCCTCTGGAGACAAGCGTATTCAGTGCCCAGGTTGCAGCCCACATGATATTCGACCTTGCCTCATAGTCCTCTGGATTCTGAATGGCAATTCTCGAACTGTGAATTACCGATTTCATCAGTGCCTCGCTGATATAATCGCTGGTATTGTCGTCCTCCCCAGAGAAATACTGCTCACAGATATGATTGAAGATATCATAAATGCCGGCCACCATCTGCTCTTTCGGCAATGTGAAAGTGAATTTCGGATTCAGGATTGCAAACTTCGGCATCACAGCATCTCCAAACACATGACCAATTTTCATCTTTTGATCATGATTCGTAATTACCGCACCTCCATTCATTTCACTTCCGGTTCCCACCATAGTCAATACACAGCCAACAGGGACAATCTCACAATCCGGCTCCTCAAAGCGGATATAATATTTCTCCCACGGATCTTCTTCACAGTGAACAGACACGGAAACCGCTTTTGCATAGTCGCAGCAAGAGCCGCCGCCTACAGCCAGCAGAAAGTCCACCTGATTCTCTCTGGCAATCCGAACACCCTCCCTTAATTTTTCTATTGTGGGATTTGGCATCACACCTCCATCCTCAACGACTACCTTTCCGTTATCTTTCAGTAATCTCATAACCTGACTGTAAATACCATTTTTCTTGATAGAACCGCCGCCATAAATCAACTGAACGGTTTTTCCATATTTTGGAAGCTCCTCGTTCAAAAAACAAAGAGAATCCTCTCCAAAGTAAAGTTTTGTCGGATTTGAATACGAAAAATTTCCTAACATAATGTTTTTCCTCCTTAGTCCTGATAGATTTCTTTCGCCATGCGGAATGCTGCCCATGCTTTCGGCCAGCCAGCATAAAAGGCAGCATGTGTCAAAATTTCTGCCATTTTTTCTTTTGTAACACCGTTCTTTTTTGCTTCTCCTATATGAAAGGCAAGAGAACTGTCCAGAACACCGCTTGCCATAAGTGCTGTTACTGTGACAATGCTTCTGTCTCTTGCAGGCAGCTTATCTTCTCGTGACCACACTTCTCCAAACAGCACGTCATCATTCAGTTCCGCAAATTTTGGTGCAAAATCACCCAGGGCATCTCTGCCCGCTGTTACCTTTTTCATGATCTGTCTCCTTATTTTAGCTTACTGTATTCTTCTTCCTTCACCGGCTCCATCCATTCATTGGAACTACCTTCTGCCGGAACCTCTACCGCCAAATGAGAAAACCAGCTATCAGGAGCAGCTCCATGCCAATGCTTCACTTCTGGTGCAATATTGATGACATCACCGGGTTTCATCTCCTGCGCCGTTTTTCCCCACTCCTGATAATATCCACGTCCGGCAGTGCAGAGCAAAATCTGTCCGCCTTTGTGATGAATATGCCAGTTATTCCTACATCCTGGCTCAAAGGTTACATTTGCAATGCCAACTCTTTCCGTTGTCAGCATGGACAGGTAACTCTGTCCAACAAAATATTGTGCATACGCATCATTTTTCTCACCCAATGGGAAGATCTGTTTAAAATCTTTTTCTGTCATGATTGATTCTCCTTTCAAGAATTAAAATAGCCTAAAATCTCTTGCATCCTTGCAACCTGATCCACATGGAACGGGCAGCGTTTGTTACAATGCCCACATCCAACTCACAGACTTTTTACCCATGCTTTCAATTCTTCCTGAGACAACAAGCCATTCAGCATTTTTCCTTTCATCAGGATAGCGCCAGGACAGCTCGGTGCAAGTTTTTCATTTGTGTTTCCCATGCCGCTGCCGCCAGAAGTAGCAAAAGGAACGATGGTTTTGCCTGAGAAATCATAACTCTCCAAAAAAGTATTAATAATCGTTGGTGCAACATACCACCAGATAGGGAATCCAACAAACACCAGATCATACTGATTCATACCTTCCAGCTTCCCGGCAATTTCAGGACGGAATATCGGATCACTCATCTCCACACTGCTGCGGCTTTTTTTATTTGTCCAGTCCAGATCGGCACTGCTATACGGTACCTTTGGCTTAATCTCATACAGGTCTGCGCCTGCCGCTTCCGAAAGTTTCCACGCTGCCTTTGCAGTCACACCGCTTGCTGAAAAATAGGCTACCAAAATTTTCTTACTCATAGTAATTTCCTCCGTAAATTATGTTATTGAACTTATTATAAATGAATCTATATCACCTGAAATGTTTTCCATTTTCCGGACTTCTGCCTCCAGAAGAAAATGACCGCCCGAATGCTCCAGTCACAAACCATTGCAATAGCAATCCCGATCACGCCCATTTTCAAAACAATTCCCAAGAGCCATGATAAAAGCAGACGCACTGCTATTGTAGATATAACCGAAACATACATGGTAAATTTCACATCACCCGCTGCCCGCAGCCCATTACTAAGCGCACCGGAAAAGGGATATGCTGCTGCATTAAACACGTTATGAATTAAAACCAGCCAGATTACAAGCCGTTTGGTCTCCGGCTGCAAAGCATAAAATTTCATAAAGAATGGAGTCAGAAGAAAAATCAAAAGATTCCATGCCGATGAAATCAGCAATGTGATTCTTGTCAATCTCTTAAAATAATGCTCCGCAGCATCTGCATCCCCATTTCCCATACACTGTCCAATGACCGTTATAAATACGGGACCCATAGCGACTCCCGCCAGAGCAGCCAACGACCAGATACTTTGTGCAACACCATTTGCAGCAATCTGATATGTTCCCAAAAGTGCAACGATACCGCTTAATGCTACTTTGACTAACTGGAATATACCGTTTTCCATCCCATTTGGAATAGCGATTTTTAGAATTTGTTTCATGAAATCCACATTCCACCGGAAAATCCACTTGCAGCGATAGAACACTTCATTTTTTCTCTGAAAACAAAGTACTGTAATCATCACGGCCGAAAATGTCCGAGCGATCAGTGAAGGGTATGCAACACCTGCAACACCTGCACGCAAAACAAATACACCAATGAGATTTCCAATAACATTGATGATATTGGAAATTACCGACAAATACATGGTCACACTGGTTTTTCCAATACTGCGAAAAAGGGCGGCCCCGGCATTGTAAACCGCCAATGCCGGATAGGAATATGCAGAAATCCTAAGGTATGTAATACAAGAGTGCATCACAGAATCTTCCACTTTACCGAACATCAGACGAAGCATCCCTTCATTTCCAATTAGAACCATCACTGCGATCAGTATGGAAAAAATCGCAGAAAATGAAAGAAGCTGACTGGCGGATTCTCCAGCGTCATCATTTTTCTTTCTACCAATATACTGGCTGATCACAACCGCCCCTCCAGATGCCAATGCTGTAAACAGATAAATAAAAATAGTATTGAACTGATTTACCAATGAAACACCGGATACCGCTGCTTCTCCGGCGTAGCTGACCACCAGTGTGTCCGCCATCCCTACAAGCATTATCAGCAGCTGCTCTAAAAACAGGGGAATAATCATAGCCTTCAAACTCTTATTTGAAAACAGAACCGTTTGCTGATCCATGTCTTTTCCTCCACTAAGATTTTACAATTTATTCCTTTCTTCTGCTCTGTGAGGTTATCTTTCTGATTCCTTTCACAGCATAAAAGCTGATAAAAACCCATAATCCCATCATTGCGGTATACTCTGCAAATACAAAAACTGCACTCTGTTCAAAATCAAAAAACACAAACTCCTGCTTAAGGAACATATAGGAGACAATATTTTGCTTATGGAAACAGTACGCTCCGTATCCCGCTATAAAAATTGCTATAAAACGCATCAGCCATACAAATGTAGCAGAGGTTTTCTTTCTGTTACAAAGTCTGCGGAACAGTCTAAGAACCATGCTCCAATGAAATCCTAAATGAATACTCATCAGCACAAATCCCCAATAAGATGCCGCCAGGTGCATGGTTCTCGCTGTTGCCATCGGTCCTTGAATGGGTAATCCCGCAAAAATGTGACGGGACAATACAATTCCACTGAACCCCAAACACAGCATAGAAATAAGGACACTGATATTGATGAGCGTCTGCATTGCCCGCAGCAGGGTATATTTCCCTTTGAACAGGCTACCATACCACCGGATATTCAGAATGTTATGTAGCAAAAACAGTACAAGCATCCCTGTTCCAAACCACTCATGAAGCTTCTGTCCGGTAATTTGATAGGACATTAGAAGAAACAGCAGCACTGTCATCAGGAAGTCAATTCCCATTTTAATTTTCATTTTTGTCTTCAAATAGCATCTCCTCCTTCCTGTGTCCATATCTGATATTCTGGTTATTCTTCAAAATTCAAGCCAAGACCGTTTACCCATTCCATCACTTCATCTTGGGAATCACTTCCGCTTAGGCGTTCACCAGAAAGCCACTGTGCTCCGGTTGTAAGCTGTTCCAGGTTGGCTGCACTGGAGCCCATACCACTTCCTCCGGATGTACAGAAAGGTACAATGGTTTTACCGGAAAAGTCATAGCTCTCCACGAAAGTGCTGACAATTCTCGGCGCTTCTCCCCACCAGATAGGGTATTAAAATGTAGCCAGTTCCCCTCATGCGTTGATTTTACTGGGTTTAACTGTATACAAAACTGTGTTTACTGTTACTATCTTTCATTCTTTTCCAAAATAGCTTTGAAGCATAGGCCACATTATTTTCATATATGACACAAAGCTCAGCTCTACTTGTGCTTCATTAAACCATCCAACCATAAAGCTATTTATCTCTTCAAATAATACTTTTGAAAGTTTCTGAATAATAATTGTGTTATCCACTTCTTCAGTATAATCTTTCGCATACATTTTACATATAGAACGCACTCCAAAATAATTATATAGCACACCTACCGTTGTTTTTAATGCTTCAATATCTCTTGGAAAATCTGTTCTATTCATCATATTCACTACTAATTGATGTCTTGAGTTTAGGTAATTCCTAACTGTACTATTACCTATTTCAACATCAACTGTAAATGAAAAATCTTGAGTTTGTATACTATCTGCTCCTAACATTATCATCAATTCAACTTGTGCTGCATGATATTCTGTATAACCAGACAAAGCCATATATTTCCAAGAATCTTGCTTTGCATACATTTCCGTATCTAAAATATGCGTAAATTCATGAAACACAATATACCTTGGTATTTCCGAACTTTTGCATATCCTTAATATATGTTCATCTGTTTTCGTATTATAGTAAGCTTGGGCGGCTGAAGCGAATCCTGCTGCATCGCTTTCCTCAACATTAATTTCAAAAAAATCTATCTTATACTGTGGTAATTTCTCAATTTCCATAAACTCAATATATTCTTTTTCATATTCTTTAATTAAATTTTTAATTTGTATTTCTGTCATATTGTTTTATACCTCATATCAAAGTTAGCATTTCACTTTTAGTATACCATAAAACAATCCCATTCTCATTCTATATATTTTATCCTCAACGATGAAAAGATGTGTCTGCACACATCTCTTCCATCTTATTATTTTCAATGTTATAAGTTCTTAATAAAATTCAAATCCTGTTTCCGTAATGCCTTCTGTAACTTTTCGTTCTTTCTCTTCAGTTCCTTATTTTCTCTGCTCAGAGCTGCCACCTTCTGGTTCAACAGTTCAATCTGTTTTTCCATCGCCATGTTCAGAATTTCTCTTCTTGGATCTATCATTCCGGCCTGTTGCTCTACTGCTTGGTTCAATGTATCCCGGACGGTTGGATTTTTATAAAAGAATCCTCTCGACAATCCAGTTTTCTTCATCAGCTTTGGAACGCTGATACGTTCTTTATTTGCCAGCATATCTTGTATTGCTTGCAATGCCAGTTCAATTTTCTCTTTACTTTTTCTCTGATTTTCCTCAATCATCTTGTCGTATTTGCTCATATTCTTCACCCCATCTTGCCAGACTCATATATATGATGTCACTCATCCTCTGTCTTACTTCTCTGGTTTCGTCTGCCATTCTTTGATTGCTCATTTTCCGGTAATGCTGTACATTATTCAGTCTTTTATGCCCCAATAGTCTCGCTATCGTCCAGTCATCCAGATGCATTTCTGTAAGTTTGACGCCATAGTAGTGCCGGAACATGTGCGTTCCAAACCCGAATAATTCGCCATGATCATCTTTCAACTGCTTTTCCTGTATCATGGACATGACTTTTGTTTTTATAGCCATATACTGCATCGGGCGGTCAGGTTCTTTTTCATTAACAAATATGTATTCTGTATCACCGAACTTTTCCTGTGTATATTCAATAGAACTCTGTAACAGTTTTGCAAGTTCTTTACTGATCGGTTTTTTATATCTTTTAGTTTTAACTTGATATATTTCAATCATATCTTGGCCATTTTCTCTCGTCAGACAATCTGGTCTCAGTGTAAGGGTATCTGATATCCTAGTTCCAAGCATCTGATGTATCAGAAGACATCTTGCAATCTGTACATCCATCTGTGTAATTTCCGCATTCAGTCGTTTCATTTCATCATCAGAATACACTCTAAATTCTGCATTTACTTCCGGTGGAATATCCGTATTAATAAATAAATGCTCCAATCTTTCATAGCTGTAAATTTTTCCGATTGTCTCTAACTGTCGTCTTAATGAAATTACATAAGAACTATTCGCACTATGGGAAGTATCTTTTGTTGACAGATGTATCAAAAATTCTTCCAACACTTCTCTGTCTATTTCACTGCAGCTTTTTATTTTGGAATACTCTTTTTGGAGATATTCTGAGAATATCCTCATTATTGTCAATTCTCCCTGTACAGTTCCTATTGCTTCATACTGCAGATTCATATAAACAGCTTTCTTACATTCTTCCCTGATATCTGGCTGATATATTTTTCTGAAATCCAGTGTTTTTACATTATAAATTGGATTGGATCTGATTTTAATATCCAGATTTTTTAGTTCCCAAACATCTTTTTCTATCTCATCCCGTAAATCTTCTGGCCCTAAAAATTTCAGTACGTTTCTGAAATATAATATCGTCACTGCTTCGCCATAGCTTACTGTACCATACACACTCTTCTTTTCTTTTACAATAGTTATTCCCTGTTCTAACATCCAGCCTTTTAAAAGTGATATCCATTTTTCTGGATTTCTATCTCCAAGGCTTTTGATTCTCCGATTTATTCTGCTGTTCAAAAACTTTGCAATATGATTATAAGCTGTTCGATCCTGAATCAATGCTCTAAACGTTCCGTTTTTGCAGCGATACATAATATAACCTCGAAACTCTTCCTTTAATTCTTGCGTTGGAAGCAACGTTAAATCAAATTTTCCATTATCCTTACGTGTCCCTGTTTCTTGTAAATTGGGGAAATCGCTGAAGTATATAATATCATTTTCCATCTTTTTCCTCTTTCTTTAGCCATGATGCTAAACTACTTCCTTGCATTTCAAAGAACTCATCATTTGCTTTTGCAATCCTTTGCGGCATATAATCAATATACTGTCTTGTCATCTCTTCATAAGTATGTCCAAGATAATCCCTGATACTTTGCAGTGATACATGACTGTCATAAAACATAGTTGCTACTGTATGTCGATAATCGTGTGATTGAAATAAATATTCTCCATTTGCAATCTTATTTTCCCGGCACGCTTCTATCATCTGAGTTCGGAATGTACCATATAGACAAGCACCACCTCTGCTGTTTTTAAAAATGAATTCTTCAGGCTGAATTTCATGTTTTTTCAAGTATACTTTCATAATCTGATAAAGTGCCTGTGGGATTGGAATCCTTTTATAATTCTTCATTTTGACCTGATACACCTGAATCCAATAATCCTCGCCCTGCTGATAATAAGCATTTCCTTTCAATGTACACACTTCACTCGCCCGTAATCCTAGACACCACAGATGTAGGAACATACATCGTAATCGCTCTGGAAAAAGATATAATTTTTTCAAAATTTCCATATATACTGTTTCCTCAACGCTACGATCATGATGTACTATTACTTCTTTTTGTTGGAAATATTCAATTCGGAATGGCATTCTTGTAATATACTGTTTAACTTCCATGAATTTATAAAAATGACCGATACCGAAAATTCTTTCATTAAATCCCTTTGCCTGTATTCCCCGTTCTCGCAAGCCGTCTGCATACTTTTTTACTTCTGCGACAGTTGCATGAATCGCCAGTATCTTTTCTTGTTCCAGCAGTTCAATAAAATTTCTAATACATACAAATCTTCGTACAATCGTGCTGACTGCCTGTCCAGTAATTCCCAGTTCATATTTCATGTATGCCTGTAAAATTTCTCGATTCTGTATTTCCTTGACTTCCATAAAAGAAATGCTAATTAAGGATTTACTTTCGTCTATCCGATGTTTTCCAAGATGTAATCGTTCCAGATACCATACATTTGCTTCCCATTGGATCTGTTCCTGCTGCATAAACGCATCTCTTCTGCATTCACCTAAAATACTTCGTTGACTCGTTTCGGGAAAATTCTTTAAAATAGTTTCCACTTGTTCCATTTCCAGCAATCCAATATCCGTAATATTTAACTGAACACAAGAATCATAAAGAAGTTTTAAGGATTTTAACCTGACATTTCTATAAGCCTTAGACATTGAAGTATTGGCAATGATACGACTCAACGTATAAAAAATTTGTTTCTTTAAAACTTCTGAACAATTTTGTGTAAAATCCCACACCAATAGGTTTGTTTTATAAGAAGTTTCAAAGGTCTCAGCTATTTCCTTTTCCGGATAATACTTCAGAAAATAAATTTTATTTTGATATTTCCATTCATATATCCGCTTTCCATTTAGCGTCTGCATTTGTTGATAGATATGTTGTTGTTTTACCGTATCATATATTTTCAAATAGAAAGATACAATTTGTGATCGTATCTGTCCTCTTAAATATTGTTCATACGAATTTCGCAAAGGATAATCCATTTCTTCCAGATGCCAGATTTTTCTATCTGCCAAGAACTTTTTCAATTTGTTAATTCTTGAATCGCTTTTTATTCCAAGTGCATCAATTTCTGAATATAGTTCCTGCTTTTTCTTCTCAATATCTACTTCAGATTCTGTTATGTGTTCTGCCTGTTGCAATAAATATATAGGTATTTCTCACACCTCCCTACTCCAGCAGACGTTCCGCCCCATAAATAGCAGTGTGTTGTGCATAAAACTCATTACTTGCTTCTATCAGTTCATCATCCAGCCAGTCCAGATACTTTATAGTCGTATCCAAATGTTTATGCCCCAATGCCTGACTGATCATTTCCAGTTCCCATCCTGCCTGCTTTCGCATATTTGCAAAATAGTGACGTAACATGTGGGGTGTGATTTTAACTCCGGTTTTCTTTTCCATTCGGTCCAACATATCATATACACTGTCCACTCTTAATGGCTTTCCAATGTTCTCACCCATGATATTCACAAACAGGTAATCCTGATGTTGCAGGATTTTCCGATATTTTGCCAGATAATCCATGAGAAATTCAAACGTATCATTACTTATCTTGGCACTTCTGTATTCCGCATTTTTGGCTCTCGCTTCATTTTCATTATCTTCCCGGAAGCATACCCTTATCATGTGATTCCTATAATCAATATCTTTGACATATTTTACTCCCAGTAGTTCCCCAATTCTGTATCCGGTTTCTGCTAACATAAGTAACAGAAGCTGATCTCTTCGGTTCGTACAGGCCTGTAAAATTGTAATAATCTGATTTTCTTTTGCTGTTCTCCCACGATGTTCCTCTTCCTTCAGATAGGCTTTAAAAGAATGATTCCGCAGTACCTTTTTTACTCCCACCTGATTAACCGCTATAATCTGGTTATACGATAAGGTTTTGAGACTTCCGTACTGTTCATATTCTGCCTCTATAAATAAATAGAACCTGAACACATCTTTTAAGTATGCGTTGCAGGTTCCTTCATTCGGACACTTCTTTTCTCCAGCCGTTTGCTCTGTATGGTTTCCGGCTTTAAGCCAGTATAAAAATTCCACAAAGTGTTCTGTCTGTTTTTCATAATCTAACTGATAGACTTCTGTGAGTTCCATTTCTTTCTCTGCCATATATTTCATATAATAGCAGATTGAAAATGCTGTGCGTTTCACTGTATTTGGTGAACGTTTACATTTAATCTTATGCATTAGATATTTACTTGGCAGTTCTTCAATACTCATTGTTTCCAGATTTCTGATGAAAAAATATTTTTCTGTTCCATCTTTTATCGTTTCCACCTTGTATATCATAAGCTGCCTCCTTTCCTCTAACGCTATACACAGTATACCCACTTCATGCCGAAATAGCTATTCATCAATACCAACAATCCCACCGAAAACGCCCTTGAAATACCACCAAACTTTTCGTGCAAAATCTGCTTTTTCTGTAGCAGAACCACGAACGGTTACAGGTAGTATTCCACGCCTTTCCGGTTTCGGATAAAGTGCTGGACATCCTTGATATCTTTTGCCATCTTGCAGCTCGGAAGCGCACACATTACTTCCTCATGATACCTGCCACCTTCTCCTGCACGCTCGTCTAAAATGGACACGACACAAGTATCTGTCTCGGTGCGGAGAGCACGTCCGAATCCCTGTCTTAGTTTTTTCTGCATGTCTGGAACAATCACTGCCTGAATATAATCTTTCAGGCTGGCATATTCCTTCTTCTGTGCTTCACTGATGGGATCAGGAACAGCAAAGGGCAGTTTTACTATAATCAGCGAAGATACCATATCTCCAGGGAAGTCTACTCCTTCCCAACAGGAGCCGGCTGCAAAAAGGACAGCATTGTCCATCTGTTTAAATCTTGTGATCTCTTCCGGTGAATGTCTCCACACCTCTATCATCGGGAACGGAATTTCATCCCTTAACATCTGGTAAACGTTTCCCATCAAATGATAAGATGTAAACAGCACTAGCGTATGCCCGTAAGTCGAACAGATCAGTGAATGGATATGGCCTGCTATCATCTCCGCCTCTTCCTGACTTCCTCTTCTGGATTTTTTCAAATTCTTAGGCAGATATAAAAGACAGTTCTTCTGATATTCAAACGGGGAGTCTGCCACATATTCCCGGACTCTCCGCACTCTCTGTAATCCTGTCATTTTCCGAATGTGGGAAAATCCCTGTCCGGTTTTTAAAGTTCCGCTTGTAAGAATCGCTCCCATTCCTCTGCTCCATAACATCTGGTCCAGATACTGTGGAATCCGCCTGCTGGATGCACACAATATAATCCTGTGATCATGGTCCTGCTTCAGATGCAGTACATACTTCTTATCCTGATGGAAAAAGCATTCCAGCACACTTCTGGTTTCTTCCAGCTTGTTTCTGATCCACTTCGGAATCTTCTTTTCTAATTTTTCTATGATCTTATTCATGGTCTGTATCCCCTCATATAAATACATTGCACACTCTTCTGTCATGTGGAATTCTTCTTTTATCCCATATCTGGTTCTGTGGTTTTCTCCTATGATGTCCAGCACCATCCGGATCGTCCCGGACAGTTTTCTTATCTCCGGGCCTTGGTACTCATTCCCAAGATAAAAGCAGATTTCCCGGATATCGTCATAACAGAGGCTCTTCCCGAACATCTGCTTTGCCGCATCCGGCAGCTTATGTGCTTCATCGACAATCAATGCTCGGTAGTCTTTTAATAACGGGCGGTAATCCTGCAGCCTGTGATAACCATCAGCCAGCAGATAATTGTGATTACAGATCTGAATGAACATTTCATGATCTCTGGAACGCTCCAGATACTGCTGATACCTGCATGAGCCTCTTTTCGGGCAGTCTCCCGAACAGAACTTCGGTACACTCACCATCCTTCTGTCAAACCCACTTAAGTTGGACACTTCGTCCATATCATAATGTTCTTTCAACGACAGCAGAGCTTCTTTCTGCAACGCATTTTTGTTTTTTTCTTCGATTGCAACGATTCGGTGCTCCAACCTCTCATCGCAGACAAAATGCTCTTTCCCTTTTCGTATCACAGCTTTAATAGGGGCCTGAATCGTCCCGTTCTCCTGAAGAATCCGGGAGAGAAAAGGGATATATTCTGTAAGAATTGCTTTCTGGAGTGCAATGCTGGAAGTGGATATCACGACCGGACGCTGCTCATAAGGGGAACATCCTTCTGCAAGGAGGGAATATTTTCTCATCAGAACACAGGCCACCAGATAGGCATACGTCTTGCCGATACCGACACCCGCGTCACACAGTGCTATGTTTCTTCCCAGCAGGTTATCCAGCATTTTGTGGCATAACATAATCTGTTCTTCCCTTACTGCCATTCCATGTTCCGGGAACAGCACTCGGAAAATAGTATCAATTTCTCGATGCGCTCTATTGAGATATTCTCTTGTGTAATACATAATTTGTTACCTGATATGCGTGCTGATATCACATCAATACGGCTGTAAAGGATTTCTCCCTACAGCCGTATGTATCTGATATCAACGACACATTCTTCCTTGATTTCTTATACTTTTGATTTTT
>OLVR01002274.1_pt1 | contig 15032 bp, 16 predicted proteins | sample 1673261 | NCBI WGS metagenome assembly OLVR01 (sample SAMEA3178938, study PRJEB25190) | human gut metagenome | biome: human gut; feature: human-associated habitat; material: faeces | place: Austria | collected 2013 | reverse complement strand
GGATGGAGCTCTTTTCAATTAAAATACGGTGCACTTTTCAATTAGTATCTACAGCAGATAGAGCCAAAGAGACAATAGCGAGCGGCTATCAGTCGCAGGTACATATTGTTTTCCCGACAGAGGACATAAAGGCATTGACCGATAAAGTCTCCAATATGGAAAGAATCGTAGATGAAATGAGAACATTCCAAGTAGAAGGTAACATGGACCGTAGAGATATACTTGAAAACTCTGTTATTCTTGCCAAGAATAGTCCGCGAATACTCGATAATACAAATGATATCAAGCAGGATATAAAGAATCTATAATAGTTATGGCAGAATTAATAATAAACGGAAGAGAAGCCCTAAAAGAGTGGGGTGTTAGAATGGGAGATAACTTTCTTGATGTACTGGGAGCACCGGTACCTCTGAAAGAGTTTATAGAGAATAAATCACGCTTGGAACATGGGAAACAAGTTCTTATGGATAACCCCAAGCTTGATGAGCGTGAGTTAACTCTTGTTTTTACAGTAGAAGGTGATTCTCCTGCCGATTATCAGGCAAAGAAAACAGCTTTTTATGAAGAACTTTACAAAGGTAAAATTGATATTCAGATTCCTGAGAACAGTAGTGATATTTATCATTTGCTATATTTAGGAAAGAGCGTTTCTTATGCCCAAAGCTTAGACCGGACATTTGGGAAAATATCAGCCAAATTCTGTGAGTATAATCCATCTAACCGTGTTGTAGGCTAGAAATTTACGACATTAAATTCATTGTCGTGTATGGAAGCTCTAATTTTTAGGGCTTCTTTTTTTTATGTCCGACCTTTGTTTACATGATAGATATTAAGGACATACAAGGCAATACCCGCTTTTCAACTGGTATCAATCCCGGTGCAAAAGGCAAGTTCTCTTTAATGAAAGAGGACTATGTCGTACTACCTTTTAATACTCTGTCCCCAGTCGATTTCCAAGTAGGTGATTACGTTGACTTGCGTGGGGTACTCGATGCCTCCATGGGCGGTAAATTGGCAAAAATCTATCAGATTGTAGATATTCCCTATCCGACCTACAAGAACGGAGGCTACTCCTATGAACTTCGTTTTGACGCTTACTATTTCAAGTGGAAAACAAAGATATTCAAGTACACCCCGGAGTACGGAGGACTGGAAGCGTCCTGGTCCCTTACCGCTTCACTGGATGTCCAGATGGGTGTATTCCTTCGCAATTTGAAAGCTCTTGGTTATACTTATGGAGGAAAGGATTTCACGTTTTCCATTGACAGCAGTGTAGAGAACTCATCAAAGCTGATGACTTATGAGAACATGAACCTCATTGACGCCATGTTTAGCATGGCAGAGAAATGGGGCTGTGACTGTTGGGTAACGGACCATGTAATCAACTTCGGACGCTGTGAGTTCTCGGATGCCGTCACGATTGAGCTTGGGAAGGAAGCCAAGGACATGAGCCGGAGCGACAGCAAAGGTACTTATGCCACAAGAATCTATGCGTTCGGTTCAACAAGAAACATCCCTACCAACTATCGCCCGGTAGACCAGACCACTGTTGTCAACGGTATCGTTCAGAAGCGCCTTATGCTTCCGGCAGGCACTCCATACGTGGATGCCCACGAGGGCTTGACCGATTTGGAAGCTGTCGAAGCCGTTGTTGTATTTGATGACATCTGCCCCAAAAGAGTAGGTGAAATCACCGGTGTAAGCTTTTATGAGAGCGAGGTAGATAATGAAGATGGTACAAAGACAAAAGCTACCTTCTACCGGTTCAAGGATTCAGGCATCAACTTCTCGAAGGAATACATCCTTGAAGGACAGGAACTCAAAATCAAGTTCGAGTCCGGTAAGCTCAACGGCATGGAGTTCGGCGTAGCTTTTAATCCTCTTGGTTTGACCGAAAAGAACGACGACGGCACATGGAATCCTGATGCCCAGCTTTGGGAGATTATCCGTAACGAGGACTACGGCAGCCCCCTACCGGATGAAGTGCTGTTTCCGGCAAAAGGTGACAGATATGTGCTGTACGGCTGGAATGCCGAGAAGATAACCGAACTTGGGCTGGTGGCTGCTGCCGAAGAGGAACTGCTTGCCACTGCAAAGAAGTACGTGGCAAAGACCTGCATCGACGACGGCACCTATACGGCTACGCTCAACTCCATCTGGGTACACAAAGACCAAATAAATCACAGCTTTGACATAGGACAGCGCATCAACCTTGTCAATCCTGCCTACTTCAAGGACGGGCGCTTGTCCCGTGTCATCGGCTTTGAAATCAACCTCGACAAGCCTTACGATTCCCCGCAGTATACGATTGGCGAAAGCACCGCCTATTCCCGCCTTTCCGATATTGAAACGCAAGTCGAAGAGTTGACTTTTAAGGGACAGACCTTCACCGGTTCGGGAGGAAGCAACATCTATGTCATCAAGACCAACGACGCTACGGCCGCAAGCAACTTCAATGTATTCTCTGCTTTACGTACCCTGAGAATGTTCCTCCGCAAGGACGCAAGCGACGTAGCGGAAGAAATCATAAACTTTTTGAAGGGATTGCTGATAGGCAAGAACGGCAGCGGTATCACGGTACGCAAGGACGGCACCTCGCAGGCTGTCGTTGACCGTCTATATGTGAAGATAAAGGCCGTCTTTGATGAATTGCAAGTCAAGAGAGCTACCCATGTAGGCGGTGAACAAATAATCACCCATGCCGGTATGAAGTGCATCCGCGTGGAGGAACTGGAAGACGTCTACCGCTGCAGTTTTCTTGCCGAGCAGGACGGTGAGGCGATAGCCAACGAGTTCAGTGTAGGCTCGCTGGCGCAGGCAAAGGAGTGCAACATCGTCGAAGGAACCACTCTTAATGCCTCCAATCGCTACTATTGGCGTGAGGTTGTGGCCGTGGGACGTGACTACATCGATTTGTCCAAGACCATCTGCGATGAGGACAGCGATGTTCCCCAAGCGGGCGATGACATTATAGGATTGGGCCACCGTACAGATGTAGACCTTCAAAGCGCAATCGTGCTATCGTCTACCAACGAGACATCCCCGTCTATAACTTTCTACACCGGCATTGACGACTTCAACCTAACGGGGAAAGATGTAATCTCCTTCGGTGTTGACAAATCCACCGGGCATGCCTACATGAAAGTGTACGGTACTTCCTATATCGGCGCCCGTGATGAGAGCACTTACATCAAGTACACACCGGAAGGTGGCGTAGAAATCAAAGGGCGATTCCTTACGATGGCCGGTGAGGACATCCTGACAATGTTCACTGTGATTGAGGGGCTTATCAAGTCTGAAATCTCATCCGTGCGTGATGAAATCAATGCCCTGAACAACTACTTGAACAATGCGTCTTTTGCCGCTGACATGCAGTACTGGACCGGTAGCAGCAACATACGCATCTTCCGAGTTGACGGCCGGCTGCTGTACTTCAACAGTAACTTCTATGCGAACAAGGAGTCATTTGCCGATATAGTAAGCGAGGGTGCAAAAAGTGTCTTACGCTTGAAGAACAGCTATGTCGAGCAGGTCAATTCAGACTTTTACCGCCATCCGGATTTTGAGACCTTCGACGAACTCAAGCGCCCCCGGCAGTTCACTATCTCTTTCAAATATTTAGTGAAGCGCCCCGGCACTTTTGCCTTCCATTTCAAGGACGAGAACAAAGACGGTTTTGAGGAATACACCCCGATTTCCTTTTCTAAGGACCTATATCCCGGTACCGAATTCAAGCAGATGGAGATAACCGGCAAGTGGAACGGTACCGGTAATTTCTATATGTCCTTCACCGGTGACATGTACTTGTATGCACTTACGCTGACCGATGACGCTCTTGCCGACCTGCGCGAGGAATTCAACATGCGCTTCGAACTCACAGACAAGAAGATCCAGGCGAACCTTGACGAAATCAGAAGCACGGCTGGCAAGCTCGAAGAGTATCACAGTGAATTCCTGCTGACCGCGCGCAAGCTCGAAGCGAAGTTCACGGAGGACCTGACGAATACTGAGAGTCGCATAACGCAGGCATACACCTCTGCCATCGACATCTCCGCCCGTGGTCTGAAAGCTGAATTCACGTCCGGTCTTGCAGGCCTTGAGACTGGAATCACCGAAGCATACAAGTCCGCCATTGACATATCGGCCCGCGGTCTTCGTGCGGACTTCAGTGCGTCCGTCTCTGACCTGGACGGCAAGCTGTTCGCCCATGCAGGCAGCTTTCATGTGACTGCCGAGAAGATAGAAAGCATGGTGAGCGCCACAAACAGCCTGAAGGGTACCGTGGAACAGCATACCTCAGCCATCAGCCAGACGGCCAGCCGTATAGACCAGTTCGTGCAGAAGATAACCTTCGATTCCAAAGGTAACATTACCAATATCGACAAGGCCGGTTTAGTGACGGAGAGCAATATCGCCACCATGTTTGCGGAAAAGGTCGACCCAAACGGTGATATCGTCAGGCGCGCTCAAATCAGCGCGTTCATCACCGAAGACGAAGCGGGCAGGCTGATATCCAATGCGACAATCGAGGCTGACCGGATAAACTTTACGGGAAAGACCATCATCAACGGCAGTTTCGTGGTCGACACAAACGGACACGTGACAATGAACGACATCACGGCAAACAACCTGACTCTAAAGGGCAGCATAACGGGCACGGATGCTACGCTGAACGGCATCACAGCTAATAATCTGACATTAAAAGGCAATATCTCAGGTGTTGACGCCATCCTGAACGACATTACTGCCAATAACCTTACGTTGAAAGGCGACATTACCGGGGCGGGGGCTACACTGAATGATATCACCGCCAATAATCTTACCTTGAAAGGGAGTATAACGGGCAGGGATGCTGTCTTGAACGATATCACCGCGAACAACCTTACCCTGAAAGGTACCATATCCGGTGCCAATGCCACACTTAACGATATCACTGCCAATAATCTTACGTTGAAAGGAAATATTTCCGGTGCCAACGCCATATTGAACGGCATCACCGTAAACGGAAAGATAAACGCCTCCAGCGGCCGGATAGGTGACTATCTGTATCTGCATGGTAACGGTATATCCACCAACTCGAGAGCGTTCGTGACCGACCTTACAGATAGCACTACGCAATTCGAACTCAGCAAGAGCTACTATCTGCATGCGATAGCGTCGGACGGAGGAGCCAATAGCATCCTGATAAGGCCCTACCAGACTATGGAAGCGGGCACAGCCAAAGGGGTGGTAACCATCTCTGCAACCATTCCGGGGCGCAATAGGGCCATACACGTATCTTCCGGCGAGAGCTATTTCGGTGGTGATGTGATGGTGGGGAAGATGTATGCTCCGTCCTCCGGGACTCTGGAAATTGCCGGGCCGCTGAAGACGCAAGGTGTATACCGGAATACTGACGTGATACTCTCTTCGGTTACAAGGTACAGCATTAAGGCGACCGACCACACACTGCTTTTTTACGGCAACTGTACTATATCCCTTCCGTCCTCTTCTGACGGGCATGAGATATGGATAATGCCGAACGGGAATACCATCAGTTTTCCTTCCGGTACGTTCGCGAACTCTTCCAGGACGAATATCAACGGGCGTGAATGGCATGTGATAAAACGGGTTTTGGGGAATTGGTATCTGTCATGGATGAGTATATAGAATAATTAAAATAGAAAGTATGAAAATCAACTTTAAGAAAATCGAGGCCCAGACCTCATTCGAAGGCGCCAAGCAGACCTTCGACGTAGCCGAAACGGTCGGCAATGAAATGATGTACAACGGAAGTATCCTTCTGGATATAGGCTTTGAAGACCTGGCACGGGAAATCTACTACTCGAAAGATGCGGTGGAAATCCCGGAACAGTATTGCAAGGCTCTTGAACTTGTGGTGAAGAACTCGCGGCTCATAGCTGCCGTGAAACGTGCGGTAATTAACCAACTGAACGTCATCCAGCCATCTTAAATCAATTCTGAAAATTATGGTATTGGAATCAAATCTGTTCAACCAGCTTGTAGAGGAGGTGAAGAAAGCCCTTCTTGTCGGCTCCCAAGGTGTGGGCGATGTGGAGATTGTCGATTCGCTGGCCGATATCGTGAGCCTGCCCGCCCTCCGTCTTGCCGGTATGGAAGAATCGGTGGTCGAGGCACCGCTTGAGTTGCTGTCTGCCCCTGCTGAGGAAGCTGCTGAGGAAGTGCGCAAAGCCGAAGCGGAGCGTGTCATAGTGGAGAACGCACGCAAGGAAGCTGAGAAATCCCGTGAAACGGCTGAGACAAAGCGTGCTTCATCTGAAAGTACCCGCGCATCTGCTGAAACTACGCGTATCAATGCCGAAAAGGAACGTGTGACAGCCGAAGGTCTCAGGAAAACGGCAGAGACAGAGCGAGGCAAAGCTGAAGCGGTCCGACAGACGTCTGAGACCGGACGGGCAACTGCCGAAACCGGCCGTGTTACTGCCGAAGGTAAACGTGTCAGCGCCGAGGAGGAACGTAAAAATGCTGAGACAGTGCGGGCCAACGCAGAGTCAACCCGACAGACAGCCGAAACGGGTCGTGTCAATGCTGAAACCGGTCGTGCTACAGCAGAAGGTAAGCGCGTTACTGCTGAGAATGCCCGAAGCACTGCTGAGGATACACGTAATAGTGCGGAAACTAACCGCCAAACAGCCGAAACCGGACGCGTAAATGCTGAAAGTGGCCGTGTAAATGCTGAAAGTACCCGTGTCACTGAATTTGCTGCCCTCAAGCAGGAATCGGAGACGGCTACTGCGAATGCTACTGATACGGCAGAACATCCTACCTACATCGGTGCAGACCACTATGTATACCAATGGGATAAGAGCGCTAAAGAATACGTTAAGACGGATATCTATGTGAAAGGCAAGCCGGGAGATATATTCACCCTTCTTGGACGTTACGATACGCTTGATGCCTTAAAGACTGCTGTACCTGACGGGTCAAACATCACTGGCTTCTATTCCGTTGGAACTGCATTGCCTTATACATATTATGCCTGGTATAACGGTGATTGGCAAAGTCAAGGACAATTGCAAGGTCCAAAGGGCGATAAAGGCGAGAAGGGGGATACGGGAGCGCAAGGTCCTCAAGGCGTACAAGGTCCACAGGGCATGAAAGGTGATACCGGTGCCACAGGACCGCAAGGAGTAAAAGGTGATACTGGTGCTACCGGTCCTGCTGGTGCAAAAGGCGCCACTGGTGCACAAGGAATACAAGGTCCAAAGGGCGATAAAGGAGACAAAGGTGATACGGGTGCAAAAGGCGCTACCGGTGCTACTGGTGCCACGGGTGCAGCAGGTGCAAGTGCCAGTATTACCGGTGCTACTGCTACGGTTGACGCCAACATCGGTACGCCCTCCGTGACCGTTTCTCTCGGTGGTACCGCATTGGCCAGAACCTTTTCCTTTGCTTTCAAGAACCTGAAGGGTGCTACCGGAGCAAAAGGCGCTACGGGTGCTACCGGAGCTACTGGACCTAAAGGGGCGACTGGTGCGCAAGGACCACAAGGGCCGCAAGGTGTCGGTGACCCGACAGTCACCGGTGCGAATACGGTCACGACACTGGCCTCCCTGCCAATTTCCAAGAGAAGTATCACTGCAAGGTTGGGTTCTGCCACGAACATCAGCCTTGCTTCCGGAATGTCAGTGGGCAATGACTTGTATATCCGCTGCGTCGCATCGGCGGCATTCACACAGCCGATACCCAATACCGGCGCGTTCACTTCGATGTCCGGTACTTCAATCAGTGTTTCCGCTGGAGATATCTTTGAGATTAGTATCTGGTGCTATGCCGCTGGCGCCTATTCAATATCCGTAAAAACAAGGGACTAAGGTTTATGAGTGTATTAAAAAGACGAAGCAATAATATAAAGGACGGTCAGTATGTGATTGCATTCTCCGACAGTAGAGCCTTAATAGATATTTCCAAGGATTGTGGAATGACATGGACCAGAAGACAACCTTCCGACCTTCCTAATGTAAACGAATACTTTTTCAGCAACGATAGAACGAGGATTGCCATGTCCGGAGACGGCAGGCATATCTATTGCTCGTGCTATATGGCAAATGTGGGATTATTGCGTTCTACGGATTTTCTGGAGACGGCAGAACCTTTCAAGCCTGATAATTGCTATTCCGTATACTCGATAGCCTGCAACGGCAGGGGGAATCTGGTCGCTGTTGTGTGTCAGAATAGCAATAACAAATATGATTTGATGCTTTCCGGGGATTATGGGAAGACATGGCGGGTCTCCAATGGATTAAAAGACAATACCGTGCCTCTCATGGGGGTGGAAATGTCCCATTCCGGCAGATACGTAGTGGCATATGCGTCAAATTCTCCCTATTATACTACCCATGAGCTGTTTATATCTTCCGATTATGGAGAAACTTTCAGCAGTGAAATATTCAGGGGGCCTATCACAAAGATTGCCATTTCCGGTGACGGCAAATACATGTTGTGTTGCTGCAACAGGGAGAGTTCATCAAAGTTATACTATGCCTATTATTCCGGGGATTATGGGAAGACGTGGACTAAAATTACCGATTCGAGTTTCTCTGCCCGTACATTGGCCATATCCTATGACGGGAAATATATGGTTATAGAGGGAGGGTACTCTTATTCCGGTGCACGTATATCCGCCGATTACGGAAAAACCTGGGCATTGAAGCATTCCGTTATTGGCAATAGCTTTGCTTTGGGGCTTTCGTCTGACGGAAAGTATGCGATAGCACAGGAAAGTTCTTCTCCGTATCGTATGTTCAAATCTTCGGATTATCTGGGCTCATTTACTGAAATAAATACGGCACCGCTTACATCAGGTATTAGAACGAATTACCGATTTATCATAATGAATAAAAATAGGCTTTAACAATAATGCAATATATACATATTTATTCAGAGGAGAAAGTTGTCCGTCTTGATTTTGAACTGGACGAAAACTATGAAGTGGGTACAACCTATGAGGATTACCTGGATGGAGCCTGGGTACCGTTGAATGCGGAACAGGAAGCATTTTACGAAGCCCATCCGGCAGCGTCTGCAAAGGAAATTCTCGAATGTGAATTAACCCCTCCCTATGAACCGACTTTGGAGGGTGTGAAGAGCGCGAAGGTCAATGAAATTGCTGTTTACGACGGGTCCGATGCCGTGAATTCCTTTACGCTTGGCGGCAAGCGGATGTGGCTTGACAAGGATACGCGGGTAGGACTGGTAAACTCAATTACTATCGAGCAGGCTGTGGGTAAGGAGACAACCGTGCTGTGGTATGATGCCGTGAAGTATGTAATCCCCATTCCTCTTGCCTTGCAGATGCTGGCCGCACTGGAACTGTATGCCCTGGAATGCTATAATGCCACGCAGGAACATCTGGCCGCGGTTATGGGACTTGCTACGAAAGAGGAGGTCGGAGCGTATGATTACACTTCCGGTTATCCTGAAAAATTAGTGTTCAACCTTTAAATTGATAGCTTATGATTTACTTATGTTTTATGTCGCTGTTTTTGCTTACTATGTACATAATGTATGCGGTGAGAGTGTGCGGAGTGCCCTGGTCGCTCTCTGACACCTATTATCAACTGAAGAAACGGAACCGCTCGGCGTGGCTGTTTCAGGCGGCGATGGCCGTTCCTGCCATGCTGCTTATGCCGGTGTGGATTGAATGCTCATCGGAGAACCTGCAATGTTTGGCATTTCTTGCTTGCGGTGGGCTGATGTTCGTCGGGACAGCCCCGCTGTTCAAGGAGGAATTTCAGAGCAAAGTACATTATGCAGGGACAGTAATAGCCGGATTAGCTACAATTCTTTGGGTTTGTCTCTCCGGTATGTGGTACTTGCCTGCGGTTGTTTTCCCGATAGCCGTTGTTATCATGTTGAGATACCGGAAATGGCTGTTCTGGGCGGAGATGGCAGCGTTTGCTTGTGCTTATGTGGGGGTGCTTATAATTTGTATCGATTGTTAAACCGGGAGAAATGGAAATGAATGATTGGATTATGTTGGTGACCGCACTCGGTGGCATCGAGGGCATCAAGCAGCTTGTTAAGTGGTGGATGTCGCGCAAGACCAATGCGCGTATTGAGGATGCCCATGCGGATGTTGAGGAGTTCAAGGCTTTACGGGAGTACAACGAGTTCCTGCAGAAGCAGCTTTCGGAGAAGGAACAGAGATTTGTGGAACAAACGGAACGGCTACGCAGGTTGCAGGATGAACATTTTGCACTGAAGGAGACGAATTCTGATTTGAAGTTGGAACTGGCCTTGAAACGGTGTGAGCGGAAGAAGTGCGGTGATAGAGAGCCGAAGAATGGATATTGATAAAGATAAGGAGGTGAAAAATGGCGAATGTGAATAAATTGGCACCGTTCATCCTCAAATGGGAGGGCGGCTTTGTGAATGACCCGGCAGACCTTGGAGGCGCTACGAATATGGGAGTGACTATCGGCACATGGAAGTCATGCGGCTATGACAAGGACGGTGACGGTGATATAGACGTGGATGACCTGCGTCTGCTTACCCGTGAGGATGTCGTTAACCGGGTGCTCAAGCCGCATTATTGGGACAGATGGAAAGCTGACGAGATTAAATCGCAATCAGTTGCTAATATATTGGTCGATTGGGTGTGGGCATCCGGTGCGCATGGCATCAAGATATCTCAACGCTTGCTTGGTGTTACTGTGGATGGCATTGTTGGACCTAAGACCATTGCTGCGGTGAATGCCAGGAACCCTCGTGAGTTGTTCGACATGATTAAGATTGCACGGTTCGACTTCATTGAGGATATATGCCGTTCTCGTCCGGCGAACAATAAATTCAAACGGGGGTGGATGAATCGGATTAACGATTTAAGGTTCGAGGAATGAAAAGGTTACCGTGGATATTGGTTGTATTGCTGGCAGTTGCTTGTGTAGTGGTTTGGTTCCATCCGCACGAGCCTTTGTCGGCAGAAATACGTACCGAGACGAAGATAAAGACGGTTGTCAAGGTAGATACGATGCTTATCTCTGCACCGATGGCTGTGTTCTGGCGTTTCGTGCCGGATGATACGACACGGATAGGTGATACCTTGCTTCATCGTAAGCAAGTGGTATATAGAGACAGTTCGTATCGTGCTGTGGTAAGTGGATATGTAGACCCTCGGCTGGATAGTTTACAGATATTCCCAAGAACTGTGTATCAGACAGAGACGAATGACATTTATTATCCAGTGGTTGTCAAGCCGAAGAAGAAGCGTTGGGGATTAGGGTTGCAGGTAGGATATGGCTATCCGGGTGGTTTTTATGTCGGTGGTGGGGTGAGTTATAATTTGTTTATGTGGTAGAAAAACATACCTTTGTTGCTGTAGTAGTTTTACTTATCATTCATTTGATAAGTGGCCCCGGCTTCCGTCGGGGCTTTTTATACAAGAAATGATTAGTTAAAAGTATTCCAGTGCCTACTTTCTTTTATATCTAAGTTGATATAAGCTCAGATATGATTATCTGAAAGTAAGAACAAATAATAATAGTATTAGATATGAAACAGAGAAGAAATAGGTCTGAGTCCAACTATAAACGTGCAAAGATTAATTCGTGGTGCAGGCTTTTAGAAAAGGATTTTGATTGGGATTATACGTTTTTATTGGAAATAGAGCGCAAGAAAATAATAGAAATGTATGAATACTTTAAAAAGTGTACGCGTTCGGATAAAATGCCTATAGTGGCAAGAGACTTGCAACTTTGCATTGGCCTATTGGATATTGTGCTCGAAAAGGATAATTTGCTGTTGGAATTTTCAGGAATGAAGACTATACGTAGAGATGACGGTATGTATGAAATGGTAGAAAGTCCACATGTAATAGCTTGTAGGAATTTGTACATTAACACTAAAAACGCATCAAGGTTCTGTCTATTCAATTTCCCAACAGATGATTATGATATTGAAATTATTCATAAAGAGGAATTAAGAAGATATAAGGCATGGTATCTATATAATAAAATCAGAACTTACAAGTTGTTTTCTTGGTGGGATTAGGTAATAGGCATCCATCGTTCTTACATCGTAAGGTTTTGATAGGTAAAGCAGTCCAATAAGCTACCTTTTTTCTTTGGCTTCTCTCTGCTATGATTTATCTTTGCAAAAAAATATGGCATACAATTATGACGAAGAAAGCGTGAATGCCTTAATGAAATGGGCTGAGAACGCACAATTGCCCAAAGAAGTGACATTAAGTGAGGCAGAACATATTTTTGACACCTCTATGTATGTTAATGCAAATATCTGCGATATTAAGCAGCATTATCCGGATTCGTTCTACAATCCGGCCATTGACAGATTATATCGGTTGAAGGAATTTATTGAGTCAAACAATTAGCTATATAGACATGACCTCTCCTATTTTAAACATAGAAAAAAGTAGCGTTGACAAATATTTGAGTAATATGGTTCAAGACTCAAATCATCGCTTTAAATCATGGGAATATTGCTATACGGTATTCGGTAATTCAGATTCAGTAGATTATTTATCTCTTCACCTTGCTTTTTATTTAGCGAGTTGGGGAATGTATAGAGGTAGTTGTGGAATACTTTGGAAAGATTATACGATTCATATGGATGCCGTAAACATAATAAGGAAATTTCATTCCCTACGAAAAGAATGGTTTACAATGGATGATGTTTCTCAAATAATGGAGTTGTACAATGCGCTCAAGGATTACTACAGTAAAATCACATATTATAAACCGGAAAATAAGACTTCATCCTTAAACCTTGCTGCGACAGATACTCTGATTACTAAAATCATGTTAGGAACCATTGGCTGTGTTCCTGCATTGGATGACTTGTTTAAGCGGGCATTTCATTGTCAAGGCAAGCAGTTTGACGAAGAATTATTAAAGCGGATAATTGATTGTTCTCAGAGCAATAAAGATACAATACAGCAATGCCAAAGATATATTTCTGAAAGACTTCACTACCGCTATCCATCAATGAAAGTTGTAGATATGTGTTTTTGGCAAAAGGGATTCGATGATTTAAAAAACAGAGTAACCAAGAATGGCAAAATTAGATGAGGTTTTAAAATTAGTGAGATTATACGAAGAGAAGTATCGTCACCCAAGTCTTACACGTTTTTCAGTTAGTGACAAGTATGATTTGTTTCCTGGGAAAGAGAATATGGAAAACTGCTGGCCCCAATGCTACCATATGCCGATAGGCCTGGAGTCTATTTGATAATGGACGATAAGGATAATGTGTTATATATAGGTAAATCATCCGTTGCCATTGGCATTTGTTATGATGGTGAAGGGAAATGTCGGGTTAGAAACCCTTATTGGAGCACGTCACCTAAATATATTGTAGCTATTGCGGTTCCATTTGATTCGGCTTTTGAATGTGCTGCTTTAGAAGAATTCTTATTAGCCAACGTGCAGACGACTGATAATTCCATTTTTCAAAAATAAAAATGAATATGACTTTTGTTGAATAAAGCATGATTCTTTAATATTATGGCAGAACTCAAATATACGTATGCTCTTGATAAGAATGAAAATTGCATTGGTATTGAAAATGCTCAGAAAGGAATAGAATATCGATGTCCTCATTGCAAAGGAGAAATGGTTGTAAAAGAAGGTTCTATTAAAGTAAAGCATTATGCTCATAAGATAAGACCGCAAAACTGTAGCTATGAAACTTATCTTCATGCTCTTGCCAAGAAAAGAATTGAAGAGTGGTTTAATTCAGATGGTGCATTAAATATCTCTTTTAGAACAAAAGATAGATGCTCTAATTTTGAACATTGTCTATGGAATCATGATGACTATACTTCTTATTATTGTGAGAAAGAATCGAGCCGATCTTTTAACTTAAAGAATTATTACAATGTAATTACTCGAGAAAAAACATATAAAGGTTTCCGGGCTGATTTACTTCTTTCTGATTCTGAAAATAGACATGAGCCTATTTTTATTGAGATTTTAGTTTCACATCAATGTGAGAAGGAGAAGATAGAATCTGGGATGCGTATTATTGAAGTTGCTCTAAGCTCTGAATATGAATTAGATGATATTATAAGAAATGGAATGATTTCAGAAGATGAGACAACAATGTTTTATAATTTTAGGCGTAAAGATAGGATTACTAGGACATGTGGGATGCAACTCAATAAATTCGTATTATTAGAATCAATGAAAGGTTTATGTAATCGTACTAGTTGTAATGAATATACCCATCGATATTCATCTGCTATATTTGAGATTACATTCGATTATTATACTAATCGTGCTATAAATCCTTTGACTTTTGGTTGGGTAATTGCCTATAAAAATTATGAAAATGTGAGAAATTGTTTCTTATGTAAATATTATAAAACGAATTATTATACGAGCGAGAGGATATGTTGTTTGTATAAGAAAAAAGGTATTGAAAGGCATTGCAAATCCAGTGAGGCTTTAAGATGTAATGAGTTCAGTATTGATAAAAATATTATAAATGAAAACTGTGATTATTTATCATATATTACATATAATATCTGGAAAAAAGGTATGGGGAATGAGGGAATAGATTATATAAAAGGAAAGGTAGCCCAATAAGCAGCCTTTATTTTTGCCTTCAGATTTCAGTAACAATTCATACCTTGTGTATGACATGTCGGGGCTTTTTCGTTTGCGTGCCCTTTCTTTTATAAAAATTCCCTCAAGTCACGTAGGGAATTTCAGAAAAGCAGTTGTCTTTATAGTAGAATCCGGTATATAGTGTTAGTATAGTCCTTCTTTCAGCCATTGCAGTTTCTTTATACTGGATTTACAGAATGTTCCAACATTGTGTGCTCTAATTGATTGTATATATTGAAAGGAACATGCTGGACCTCAGCTTTTATGCGGCTGAGGTTTTGTCGGAGACAAGAGTGCGTTGTTGAACGTGCGATGGAAATATGTGTTTAACCAAATTATTAGTTATGAAAAAAGAGTTTTGTATGGTAATTGCATTTGCTATGGCTTTAGGGATCGTAAATTAAACTGTGTCAGCGTTCTTCTCTGACTTTAAAATATCAGGTT
>OLVR01002272.1_pt1 | contig 15062 bp, 14 predicted proteins | sample 1673261 | NCBI WGS metagenome assembly OLVR01 (sample SAMEA3178938, study PRJEB25190) | human gut metagenome | biome: human gut; feature: human-associated habitat; material: faeces | place: Austria | collected 2013 | reverse complement strand
CCGAACACTGCAAAGCCATCCCATGCCCACAGGTTATAGCCCAGCACACAGGGCATGGACAGCAGGATGATGAGCACAAGGTTCACCAGACTGGACTTTTTGCGGCTGCAGCCAGTCAGTTCCATGCCACAGCAGATGATATTCTCGAACACTGCCAGCACGGTGGACATGGCTGCAAAAGCCATGAACAAAAAGAACAGGCTGCCCCACAGCCGCCCCATGGACATATTGGCAAAGATGTTGGGCAGGGTGATAAAGATAAGGCTGGGGCCGCTGGTCTGGTCCACATGGTAGGTAAAGCAGGCCGGGAAGATGATCAGACCGGCGGTAATGGCTACAAAGGTATCCAGCACCACAATGCGGACAGATTCGCCCAGCAGGGAATGTTCCTTGCCGATATAGCTGCCGAAGATGGACATGGCGCCGATGCCAAGGCTCAGGGTGAAGAAGGCCTGATTCATAGCGGAGACCAGTGTGTTGACCACGCCCACCTCCTGCATCCGGGCAAAGTCCGGCACAAGGAAGAAGGAAAGGCCTTCCTTTGCCCCGGGCATGAACAGGCTGTTGACGGCAAGCACCACCATAATGAGGAGCAGGGCGATCATCATGCCCTTAGTCACGCGCTCCAGACCGCTTTGCAGACCCTTGGCGCACACCAGAATGCTCACTACCACCACAAATACCATCCAGAAGGTCATAGTAGCGGGGCTGGCCAGCATTTCGGCAAACTTACCGGCCACCTGCTCGGCGTTGAGCCCCGCCAGTTTGCCGACGGCGGTCATGTAGAAATAGTGCAGCATCCAGCCCGCCACGGTGGTGTAGAACATCATCAGCAGGTAGCAGCCGATGAGGGTGAAGTAGCCGTGGATGTGCCACTTCTGCCCCGGCTTTTCCAGTGCCTGATAGGCGCGCACCGGGCTTTTGCGGGAGGCGCGCCCCACGGCAAATTCCATGGTCATGATGGGCAGACCCAGAATGACCAGAAAGATCAGGTAGAACAGTACAAAAGCACCGCCGCCGCCCTGACCTGCAATATACGGAAACTTCCACACGTTGCCGATGCCGATGGCACAGCCTGCAGAAAGCAGAATAAAGCCCAGACGGGATTTCAGAGTTTCTCGTTCCATGATCCGATAACTCCTTACTTCTGCTTACGGGGTGTGTTTTTGCCCACGGGGCCGCGAGGACGGCGCTCGGCAGCCTTGGACTGCTGCGCAGCAGAACGGGTCTGTGCACGACCCTTGACCGCTGCGGCACGCAGACCGTTCACCTCGGCCTTAGTCAGCTCGCGGTAGGTACCGGGCTTGAGCATTCCCAGCTTGACCACACCCTCGGCATTGCGCTTCAGGCGCACCACCTCAAGACCCACACTCTCGCACATCCGGCGGATCTCGCGGTTCTTGCCCTCCTTCAGGGTCATCTCCATCACGGTGCGACCAGGCTCGTCAGTGACCACATTGATGGCACAGGGCATGGTCTTGGTGCCGTCGTCCAGCACGACGCCGCTGCTCAGCTTGAGGATGGTGGCCTCGTCGGCACGGGGCTGCACGGTAACGCGGTACAGCTTGGAGATACCGCCGGACGGATGGGTGACGGCCTGTGCAAAGGCACCGTCGTTGGTCATCAGCAGCAGACCCTCGCTGTCCTTATCCAAACGACCCACCGGGTACAGGCGGGCGGGGATGTCGCTGACCAAGTCCATCACGGTCTTGCGGCCCAGCTCATCGCTAGCGGTGGTCACATAGCCACGGGGCTTGTACAGCGCCAGATAATACAACTGCTGATTCTTTTGGATGTAGATGCGCTCGTCATCCACATGGAGCACGTCACGGTTGGGGTCCATTTTGTCGCCCACCTTGACCGGGTGGCCGTTCACCTTGACGCGACCCTCGGCAATGATCTGCTCGGCGGCGCGGCGGGAGCACAGACCCTGCTCGGCCATGATCTTCTGAATACGTTCTTCTGCCATAATATTACTCCTTGTGCGCCTCACGGCGCTCAAAACGCGCACCGCTCCCCTGTTTTTGCGGGGCACAGTGCGCGGCTATATAAACCGCAGACCAAAAGGCCTGCGGTTGCGGCTTGATTTGTGTAAAGGGTTACTCTGCCTTGGGCTCCTCTGCGGGTGCCTTGGCGTCCTTTTTGACCAGAGTGGTAAGCTTTTCCACCAGCTCAGGCAGCATAGTCAGGGCACGGTCGATGCTGTTGGAGCTATCCGACAGCTGGATGGTGCGCACGCAGCCATCCTTGATGACCAGAAATGCCACCGGCTGAATGTTGACACCAGCACCGGAGCCGCCGCCAAACAGATCCTTGTTGGCAGCGTTCTTGCCGTTAAAATCGGTACCGCCGGAAGCGAAGCCGAAGCTCACCTTGGACACCGGCAGGATGGTGATGCCATCCTCGGTGGTGATGGGCTTGCCGATAATGGTGTTAGAGTCCACCATCTGGTGAATTTTCTCCATCGTAACGTTCATCAGACCCTGAATAGGATGCTCTGCCATAAAACAACTCTCCTTTATTCATCCGTGCAGGCAGCAGGCCGCCGGAAAGCATTCTGATATAGATTTAGTGTACCACACTTTATATAAAGATGTCCAATACTTTTTTGCGCCAGAACTCGTACAGCACCCGCACGGCGGCGATAACGATGAACAGCGCCTGTGCGCTGACCCGGAAGGACACCTTGTCCTGCACAGTAGGCTGGGCGCTGCCGAAGTCCGGCAGAACGCGCAGCTGGTCAAATTCCAGAAAGAAAAAGCGATCCAGCACGCCAAGGGTCGGGTACAGCCACGCTTGCAGCTTGCCGTAATTGCGGGCAGCTTCGGCGGGGTCGTCCCCGCGCACGCCAAGGCAGACCGAGATCTTTGTAAAGCGGACGGCACCAAACACTGCCCGCAGCAGCGTACCCACGCCCCGCAGCATGGTGCAGATCACATCCAGCGTGATCTTTGCCTTTTGGCGGGGCGGCTTTTCGGCTTTAGGCTTTGCGGGCTGCGCAGCCTTTTTTTCAGCTTTTTTGCGCTTACGCTCCGCACGCCATGCGCGGAATTTTGCTTTCAGTCTGCCGGTAAAGCCCTTGGGCTCCTCCGGCTGGGCGGGAGGTTCCGGCTTTGGGTATTGGAACACCGGAAAAGTGATGCCCAGTGCCCCGGCCTTTACGATAAGCGTATCATTTTGCCAGCAGACATCCGCGCAGAAGGGGCACAGCAGCAACAGCGCCGCAAGCACCAACAAAGTCAGCAGCAGGATGCCCACCACCTTGAGGATGAACAGCAGACAAGCGCCCACTGCGGAAAGAACCATGCCCATGGATCAGCCCTCACTTTCGGTCGGATCATCTGCCGGTGCGTCGCTATGCACCGGCGGCAGGTCTGCCAGACTGGACAGGCCGAACACACGCAAAAAGGTATCGGTGGTGCGGAAGCTGACCGGGCGACCCGGCAGATCCAGACGCCCGGCTTCTTCGATCAGCCCCTTTTCCAGCAGGCCGGACACGCTGGAGGAGGAATCCACGCCGCGCACCTGCTCAATAAAGGCGCGGGACACCGGCTGGTTGTAGGCGATGACGGTCAGGGTCTCCATGGCCGCAGGGCCAAGCGGCACAGCGCGGCGGCTGTCCAGTACGCGGCGCACACAGTCTGCCCACTGGGTCTTGGTAGCCAGCTGCCACCGGGTATTCAGATGCAGCAGACACAGGCCGCTGTCCTCCCGCTGATAGCGGGTGTGCAGGGTCTCCAGTGCGGCATCCACGCTGGACTGGGGCAGCTGCACCGCCTGTGCCAGCTTATCGGCACCTATGGGGTCGCCGCAGGCAAAAAGCATAGCTTCCACGGCGGCAAGGGTTTGTTTCTGGTTCATGGGTTCTCCTTATTGCGTTCCGGGCGGGTACGGCGCATGGTCAGCGCTCCCCGGTCGTCCAACGCGATGCGTCCGCCGCGCACCAGTTCCAGCAGCGCCAGAAAGGTAGCTACGTTAGTGCTGCGGCTCTGGCTGCGGGAAAACAGCTGCTCCATTTTTGCCACAGTGCCACCCAGCATCCGGCGCAGGATGTACACCACCCGGCTGGTGACCGATACCATGGGCGCGGTGACCAGCGGCTCAAACTGCTGCTGAGTGGGCACGCGGCGGGTCTTGGTGCGGCCTGCCAACGCCTGCCAGTAGTCCGCCAAGATCTGCGGGGCATGGTGCAATGCGTAGGTGTTATCCCACTCCACTTCCATGGGACGGCGCACGAATACCGGAGCAGCCTCTCCTTTTGCGCGCAGCAGAGCCGCCATGCGGCGGCACTGGTCGTACTCGATGAGCTGACCGGTGAGTTCCTGCTTCATGCGCTCGCCCTCTTCGCTGCGGGGCAGCAACAGAAAGCTTTTCATCTCCACCAGATGCGCCGCCATTTCAATGAAGGCGCTGGCGGTCTCGGGGTCAGGGTCAGCCTGCTCCACGGTGCGGGTGTACTGGTCGATCAGCTGCAGGATGGGGATATTATGCAAGTCCATTTTATGTTTGGCCACCAGAGCCAGCAATAATTCCAGCGGGCCGTCAAAATCTTCCAGATGGAAGGTCAATTCCTCTGCCACTCAGATCACCGCCCCAAGGCTGCTGGCATAAACGGCGTAGGCGATCTTATCAATATACCCGGTGCCTGCGCCCAAAAGCGACCACACTACGTTGTTCAGGTAGTAGAGCGGCGTATCCAGAAAGCCGCCCCACACCGCTGCCAGCATGACGATCATAATATATTTTTCATACCGCATCAGGCCAAAGTAGATGCGCTGCGGCAGCACCACCAGTAGAATGCGGCTGCCGTCCAGCGGCGGCACCGGAATCAGGTTGAACACTGCAAGGCTGACGTTCATCAGCACCAGATAGCGCAGGAACATGGCAATGTAAATGGTAGCGTTATTGACCGGCGCCCAGTAGTACATTACCTTCCATGCCACCATGCCAAGGTAAGCTAGCACAAGGTTTGCCACCGGGCCTGCCAGTGCCGTAAGCGCCATGCCCCACTTGGGGTTTTTGAAGTTGCGGGGGTTGGTGGATACAGGCTTTGCCCAGCCCACGCCTGCAAACACCATGCACAGGGTGCCCAGCAGGTCAAAGTGCGCAAAGGGATTCAGTGAAAGACGCCCCTCGCGTTTGGCGGTGGCATCGCCCAGCAGCCATGCTGCCAGCGCATGGCCAGCCTCGTGGAACGGAATGGCCACCAGCGCCACCAGTGCGCGGATGATATAATAGGTTGCCTGTGTGGTCATGTAAATCTCCTGTCAAAACGAATTTCTTCTTTTATAATACTATTTTTTTGTGCCCTGCACAAGCCCCACAGCACCGGGAATGCAAAAAGCTGCAAGAAATTTTAAAAAAGGCTTGCTTTTTCTTTGTAACTCTGGTAAAATAGTCAAGCTGATTATTTTGATTCCATACTTCACTGTAGGAGGTGCAATTACCATGGCTAAGTGTGAATGCTGCGGCAAGGGTGTTACCTTTGGTATCAAGGTCTCTCACTCTCATCGCCGTTCCAACCGTACCTGGAAGCCGAATGTCCGTCGTGTCAAGGCGGTCGTGGAGGGCTCTCCCAAGTATGTCTACGCATGCTCCCGTTGCCTGCGCGCTGGCAAAGTTACCCGCGCTGTCTAATTTGGTGTATGTGGCCGGTCACTTTGTCGAGTGGCCGGCTTTTTTATTTGCCGCAAGGAGTGGAATAAAATGTCTTTGCCTGTTGATTCCATCATGCTGCTGAGCGTGGTGAACCTGAAACTGCGGGATCAGTATAAAGATCTCGATGCGCTGTGCGAGGATCTGGAGGCCGACAAGGCCGGTCTGTGCGCAAAGCTGCACGCTGTGGGCTACGATTACGACCCGCAGCGCAACCAGTTTATCTGATTATAGCTTCCAAATCCGGCACCGGTGCGCAACGACTGTGCCCGGGCCGGTGAATGATAAAATAAGGAGTGCTTGATTTATGATCCAGGGTACCTATTACAAAGAGTGGAGCACGGTTCTTGGCCGTGAGATGGAGTTTAAGGTGTACGGCCATGCCGGTGTGCCGGTGCTGGCACTGCCCGCCCGCGGCGGCCGTTTTTACGACTGGGAGAACAACGGAATGCCCGATGCCATTGCCCAGCTGCTGAACGAGGGCAAGGTGCAGCTGTTCTGCGCGGATGCCGTGGGCGGCGAGGGTCTTTTGAATGGTGATCTGCCCCAGCGCCGCCGCGCCGAGCTGCAGGAGAAGTATTTCGTCTACCTGACCGCTGAGCTTGCTCCCCGTATTCTGACCCTGAACAACGCCAAAAAGGGCACCCGGATCTGGACTGCCGGTGTGGACTTGGGCGCTTACCACGCCGTCCACTGCCGTCTGCGCCGTCCCACCCTGTTTGCAGGTGCTGTGGGCATGGGCGGCATCTACGACCTGACCCGTTTCTGGGGCACTGACAGCGATGACATGGTGCTGCGCTGCGCTCCCCTTGCCTATTTGCAGGAGAACGGCATTGCCAACAAGCCTGCGCTGACCAAGGCTGAGGAGAACAGCCTGATCCTCTGTGCCGGTCAGGGTGCCTACGAGGGCGATGCACTGGACGACACGCAGGCACTGGCCGATCTGCTGAAGGATCAGGGAATGCCCGCACATCTGGAGGTCTGGGGCGGTGACGTTTCCCACGACTGGTACTGGTGGGGCAAGATGTGGAGCCTGTTTGCACCGCGCATTCTGGAAGTAAAGTAAGAGCTTACAACGAGGGAAAGCCTGCGGGGCTTCCCTCGTTTTTTATATACAGCGGTTTTGAATGGCCTCCGCGTGCGCTCTGGCCATGTTCAGCGGAATTTCATCTTTTAATTTATGGTCCAGAAACGCCTGCGGCGTTTCCGAACCATTTTTTGTCAGCTGTACTATTTATATTTCATTTCCTACTTGAATTGTCGGATATTATGTGCTATACTGCTGTTGCAAGAAAATATACCCCATGGGGGTTTATGAAAGGAGCGATTCCGATATGGAAGAGACCAAAAAGCACTGTTGCTGCTGCGTTGATACGCCGGAAGCGGACGCTGCGGCAGACACTGCTGTCCCCTGCTGCTGCCGCCACAAAGTGCGCAGCCCGGAGGAACACAAAGCTCTGCTCAACCGGCTGAACCGTATTGAAGGACAGGTGCGCGGCATCCGCGGGATGCTGGAAAAGGACGCCTACTGTGTGGACATTCTGGTACAGGTAGCCGCAGCCAATGCGGCGCTGAACAGCTTTTCCCGGGAATTGCTGGCACAGCACATCGGCAGCTGCGTGGCGGATGACCTGCGTGCCGGCAGTGACGAAAAGCTGGAGGAGCTGCTCCGGCTGCTGCCCAAACTGATGAAATGACCGCCCGCCGGGCAGACTGACCACAAGGAGAAACAACAATGGAACAATTCAACGTTACCGGCATGAGCTGCGCGGCCTGCTCTGCCCGGGTAGAAAAGGCCGTAAAGAGCGTGCCGGGCGTTACCGGCTGTTCGGTAAGCCTGCTGACCAACTCCATGGGCGTAGAAGGCACCGCTGAGGATGCTGCCATTATCCGTGCCGTAGAGCAGGCCGGTTACGGCGCAAGCCCCAAAAAAGCCGCCGCAGCGGCCAGCACCAGCGCAGAGCTGGATGCGCTTGCCGACCACGAAACACCCAAGCTAAAGCGGCGGCTTATCGCCTCGCTGGGCTTTTTGCTGGTACTGATGTACTTTTCCATGGGGCACATGATGTGGGGCTGGCCGCTACCCCGCTGGTTTGACGGCAACCACATTGCCATGGGACTGGTACAGCTGTTGCTGGCAGGCATCGTGATGGTGATCAACCAGAAGTTTTTCATCAACGGCTTCAAGGGGCTGGTGCACCGCTCCCCCAACATGGATACGCTGGTGGCTATGGGCTCGATGGCAAGCTTTGTGTGGAGCACCTACGCCCTGTTTGCCATGACCGATGCGCAGCTGCACGGCAACGAAGAACTTGTCATGCACTATATGATGGAGTTCTATTTTGAGTCTGCCGCCATGATTTTGACCCTTATCACCGTGGGCAAAATGCTGGAGGCACGCTCCAAGGGCAAGACCACCGATGCACTCAAGAGCCTGATGAAGCTTGCCCCCAAGACCGCTACCCTGCTGCGGGACGGCACCGAGGTGACCGTACCCATTGAGCAGGTACAGAAGGAGGACATCTTTGTGGTGCGCCCGGGCAAGAACATCCCGGTGGACGGCATTGTGCTGGAGGGCAGCAGTGCCGTGAACGAGAGCGCGCTGACCGGCGAGAGCATCCCGGTAGACAAGGCCGTGGGCGATAAGGTAAGCGCTGCCACCACTAATCAGTCCGGCTATCTGCAGTGCCGCGCCACCCGCGTGGGCGAGGACACCACGCTGGCGCAGATCATCCGCATGGTCAGCGATGCCGCTGCTACCAAGGCACCCATTGCAAAGATTGCAGATACCGTATCCGGCTTTTTTGTGCCTGCGGTCATCAGCATTGCAGTGGTCACCACCCTTGTCTGGCTGCTGCTGGGGCGGGATGTAGGCTACGCGCTGGCGCGGGGCATCTCGGTGCTGGTCATCAGCTGCCCCTGTGCGCTGGGTCTGGCAACGCCGGTAGCTATTATGGTGGGCAACGGCCTTGGTGCGAAGAACGGCATCCTGTTCAAGACCGCTGCGGCGCTAGAGGAGGCCGGGCGCACCCGCATCGTGGCGCTGGACAAGACCGGCACCATCACCTGCGGCGAGCCTACCGTCACCGACCTTCTGCCCGCTGAAGGCGTGACCGAGACCGAACTGCTCACGCTGGCAGCCGCGCTGGAGGGTCGCAGCGAGCACCCGCTGGCGCGGGCAGTGCTGGCCTATGCGGAGGAAAAGCAGCTGGAGCTGCCCTCTGTTACCGATTTTACTGCCCTGCCGGGCAACGGCCTTACCGCCAAGCTGGAGGGTAAGGAGATTTTTGGCGGCAACGCTGCTTTTATTGGCACAAAGGTCTCTATCCCCGCTGCGCTGCAAACGCAGGCTGCTGCACTGGCCGCTCAGGGTAAAACGCCCCTGTTCTTTGGCGGCGCAGGTCGTCTGCTGGGCGTTATCGCGGTAGCAGATACCATCAAGGAGGACAGCCCGCAGGCCATCCGGGAGCTGCGAAATATGGGTATCCGGGTTGTGATGCTGACCGGCGATAATCAGCGCACCGCCGAGGCCATTGGCCGACAGGCCGGGGTGGACGAGGTGATTGCCGGGGTGCTGCCCGAGGGCAAGGAGGCCGTCATCCGGCAGCTGCAAAAGTACGGCAAGGTAGCTATGGTGGGTGACGGTATCAACGACGCCCCTGCCCTGACCCGCGCTGACACCGGCATTGCCATTGGCGCAGGCACAGACGTAGCCATTGACGCCGCAGACGTAGTACTGATGAACTCCAAGCTGTCGGACGTGCCCGCCGCCATCCGGCTGAGCCGCGCTTCCCTGCGCAACATCCACGAAAACCTGTTCTGGGCGTTTATCTATAACATCATCGGCATTCCGCTGGCAGCCGGTGTGTTCATCCCCTTGGGGCTGACGCTGAACCCCATGTTCGGCGCAGCTGCCATGAGCCTTTCCAGCTTCTGCGTGGTGAGCAACGCCTTGCGGCTGAACCTGTTTGACCTGCACAGCGCAAAGCGTGACCACCCGCCCAAACACGTCCCTGCCCTGCCCGCTGCCCTTGTGCAGCCCGCAGCGGAGGAAGATACAACTCAAAAGGAGGAGACCGCTATGAAAAAGACCCTGACCGTAGAAGGCATGATGTGCCCCCACTGTGAAGCCCGCGTCAAGAAGGCGCTGGAGGCTCTGCCGCAGGTGGACGAGGCTGTTGTCAGCCATGAAGCCGGTACTGCCATCGTTACCCTGAACGCAGAGGTGGATGATGAAGTGCTGAAGAAAGCCGTGGAGGCACAGGATTACCCTGTTACCAGCATCCAGTAAAGGGTATCAGCCACCACAAAATGCAAGAGGCAGCTGCGCAAAAATCTGCGCAGCTGCCTCTTTTGTAGCGGGACGATTTGAATGCGCGCCGCATTCGCTTTGCGCATCTTCAGAGGAAAGATTCTTTTTTATTTTAGAGCACCGGAGCGTCTGCGGACGCTCCGGTGCTCCATTTTTCCCCAAAAGCCGTTGCCGCAATTAGAACGCAAAAAGCCCGCTGCAAGGCAGATTGTCCTTACAGCGGGCAGAACAGATAACTGGGGAACCCTTATCAGACTTCGGTGTTGAAGTAGCGCTTCAGCAGGCCCTCGAAGCCGCGGCCGTGACGGGCCTCATCCTTTGCCATCTCATGGACAGTGTCGTGGATGGCGTCCAGATTCAGCGCCTTAGCCTTCTTTGCCAGATCCATCTTACCGGCGCAGGCACCGCACTCAGCCTCGGCACGCATCATCAGGTTCTTCTTGGTGCTGTCGGTCACGACCTCACCCAGCAGCTCTGCAAAGCGGGATGCGTGGTCAGCCTCTTCGTAAGCATAACGCTTGTAGGCCTCGGCGATCTCGGGGTAGCCCTCACGCTCTGCCACGCGAGCCATAGCCAGATACATGCCGACCTCACTGCACTCGCCCTCAAAGTTAGCGCGCAGACCATCAACGATCTCCTGCGGCACGCCCTCTGCCTTGCCGATGCCAACAACATGCTCGGTGACGTAGGTGTTGCCGGTCTTCTCCACAAAAGCGGAAGCGGGAGCCTTGCAAACGGGGCACTGAGCGGGGATCTCACCCTCAGCGATATAACCACAAACGGTGCAAACGTATTTCTTCATAAGAATTTACCTCCATTCGATCTGTTAAAAATGATACAGGACGGAAACCACCCGCCTGTTGCTTCTATGCTGGGCAGCCGTGCTGCCGGGTATAGAAAGAGCCATGGAAGGGGGCTTTGTGTACTTCCCTTTCCATGGCTCTATTATAGCGAATAATTCCTAGTTAGTCAAGTATATTTTTAAGAATTATTCCTATTTATCAAAATCTGGCAGGATGCCCAAATTCCCTTGTGGAAAACTGGACGCATTACCGGAATCAGACCTGCAGGTTGCCGCTGGTAGCAGCATCAGAACCGGCGGTAGCGTCAAACTCGTAGTCGTTGCCGGGCAGGATAGCGTTGAGCAGGATACCTGCAATCGCAGCCACAGCCAGACCGGACAGGTTGATGGTGACGCTGCCAACGGTAAAGCCAACGCCGCCCACAGAGTTGAAGCCCAGTGCGCACACCAGAATGACGGCGGCAACGATCAGGTTGCGGCTGTTGGTGAAGTCCACGCGGTTCTCCACCACGTTGCGCACACCGATAGCGGAGATCATTCCGTACAGCACAAAGCTGATACCGCCGATGATGCCGGTGGGGATGGTGTTGATGACGGCCTCAAACTTGGGGCTGAAGCTCAGGATGATAGCCAGCACAGCGGCAATGCGGATGACCAGCGGGTCGTAGATCTTGCTCAGTGCCAGCACGCCGGTGTTCTCGCCGTAGGTGGTGTTGGCGGGGCCGCCCAGCAGACCGGCCATGGTGGTGGCCAGACCATCGCCCATCAAGGTGCGGTTCAGGCCGGGGTCATTGATATAGTTGTGGCCGACAGTGGCGCTGATGGCGGCAATATCGCCGACGTGCTCCATCATGGTAGCCAGTGCGATGGGAATGATGGTGAACAGAGCGCTGATGAACTCCGGGCTGCCGTCAATGGCAAACAGACCCATAGCCTCTTTGTGCAGGGGGATGCCCAGCCAAGCGGCCTCGGAGATCTTCTGGAAGTCCACTGCGCCGGTGACCAGTGCCACAGCGTAGGAGACCAGCACACCGATGAGAATGGGCAGGATCTTGACCATACCCTTGCCCCAGATGTTGCACACGATGACAGTGCCCAGTGCCACAAAGGCCAGCAGCCAGTTGGACTGGCAGTTGGTGATAGCAGAGGGAGCAAGGATCAGACCGATGGAGATAATGATGGGGCCGGTGACCACCGGCGGGAAGAACTTCATGATGCGGCGGATGCCAAAGGTGGAGATCAGCAGGCTGGCCACCAGATAGACCAAACCCGAGAATGCAATGGCAGCGCAGGCATAAGGCAGCATCTTAGTGTTGGCAACGGTCAAGTTGCCATCGGCATCAGCCAGCATGGGAGCCACGATGGAGAAGCCGCCCAGATACGCAAAGGAGGAGCCGAGGAATGCCGGGACCTTCTTTTTGGTAATGAGGTGGAACAGCAGCGTGCCCAGACCGGCACACAGCAGAGTGGTGGAAACGCTCAGGCCGGTGAGCAGCGGCACCAGAACCGTTGCACCGAACATGGCAAACATGTGCTGCACACCCAAAATAAACATTCTGCCGGTGCCCAACTTTTTGGCATCGTATACGCCCTTGGAGTAATCGATCTTTTCGCTCATAGAAAACCTCCTATACTGTTATTCCCAAAAAAAGAGGCATTGCCGTTGAAACAGCAGTGCCTCTGAATTTCAGGAACAAGACCTCCACACAAAAATGGGAAAGAAGCAGCTATGCAGTCGCTCGCGCTTGAACATTGTGCTCCTCCCCTTCTTTTTGTGTTCTTTTCAACAACCGGAACCGCTCCGGCAAGGCAGCAGCAACGCCGCAGCCTTTTTGTTAAGTATAGCAGATTTTGGGCTTTCCAGCAAGGTGTTGACAGCTTTTTCTTACCTGTCACACCGCGCTGCGGACTGCGGGGGTTGCGCTTTGGGGCGGAATCGCCTATAATAGAGCCTGTTCTTATTTCCTACTATCGTAATGTGTTGATATTACAGGAGGCTCTATGCTCTATCTGGATTACTCTGCCGACACCCCTGTGGACGAGGCAGTGCTGCAATGCTTCTGTGACGCCGAGCGGCGTTACCCAGGCAATGCCAATGCCTACCATCAGGCAGGCGCTGCCGCAAAGGCTGCTATAAACGAGGCGACCCGCAGCATTGCCCGCTGTCTGGGCGCACCGCCTGCGGGCATCATCTATACCTCCGGTGCAAGCGAAGCCAACAACCTTGCCGTGAAGGGGCTGGCAGCGCTGGGAGGTGCGGCAGGCAGGCACATTCTCTCTTCTCCGCTGGAGCATTCGTCCGTCAGCGGCAGTCTGGAGGCACTGCAAAAGCAGGGGTACGAGGTGGAGCTGCTGGACATCCTGCCGGACGGCACGGTGGACCTCGCTGACCTGAAACAGCGGCTGCGCCCGGACACCGTTCTGGTTGCTGTGACCGCTGTGGACAGCGAGTTGGGTGTAGTACAGCCCATTGCAGAGATTGCAGAGCTTTTAAAGGCATACCCCAACTGCCATTTCCATGTGGACGCCACACAAGCTGTGGGAAAGATTCCCGTGCAGTTTGAGGGCATGGACACCATGAGCCTGACAGCCCATAAGTTTTACGGGCTCAACGGCATCGGTGTGCTGGTAAAGCGGCTGGGGCTGGCACTGCCGCCCCTCATCCACGGCGGAGAGAGCACTACCCCCTACCGCAGCGGCACACCTACCGTAGCCCTTGCCTGCTCGCTGGCGCTGGCTTTGGAAAAGGCTACTGCGGAGCTGCCAGCCCGCGCCGCAACTGTGCGCAGCCTGAATGACCGGCTGCGTGCAGAGCTTTCCCGCTATCCAAAAGTACGCATCAACAGCCCGGCAAACGCTGTGCCGCATATCCTGAACCTGAGCGTGCAGGGCGTAAAGGGTACCGTGTTCCAGCGGGAGCTGGACACACGCGGGGTATGCGTCTCGGTCAAATCCGCCTGTTCGTCCGATGGGTTGCCTTCCCGCGCAGTGCTTGCAGTCAGTCAAGACCGGCGCAACGCCCTTTCCTCTTGGCGCATCAGCCTGAGCCACCTTACCACAGAAGAGGAAGCGACCGCCTTTCTGCACGCCTTTGCAGACTGCTATAACACCCTGACCCAGTAAAGGAGCTGTGAAACAAAGCCGTTCGCAGCTGCCATAAACAAACAAAAAGACCTTCCCGCTCTCCGGAACGGGAAGGTCTTTATAAATTGCTAATTAGCCTTGGAACTTACGTTCAAGGACAAAATCACTCAATGATCTTGCCAACAACGCCGGAACCAACGGTACGGCCACCCTCACGGATAGCGAAACGCAGGCCCTCTTCCATAGCAACAGGGGTCAGCAGCTCAACGTGCATCATGACGTTATCGCCGGGCATGCACATCTCGGTGCCTTCGGGCAGGGTGATGATGCCGGTCACATCAGTGGTACGGAAGTAGAACTGAGGACGATAGTTGGAGAAGAAGGGAGTATGACGGCCGCCTTCGTCCTTGGTCAGGACGTAGACCTGAGCCTCAAAGACGTTGTGGGGGTGCACAGTGCCGGGCTTAGCCAGAACCTGGCCACGCTCGATCTGGGTACGATCAACACCACGCAGCAGAGCGCCGATGTTATCGCCAGCCTCAGCGAAGTCCAGAGACTTACGGAACATCTCCAGACCGGTGATGGTGGTGTTCAGACGATCGGGCTTGATGCCGACGATCTCCATAGCGTCGCCAACCTTGGCGATACCACGCTCAACACGACCGGTAGCAACGGTACCACGGCCAGAAATGGTCATGACATCCTCGATGGGCATCAGGAAGGGCTTGTCCTCCTCACGATCCGGGTTGGGGATGTAGGAGTCAACAGCGTCCATCAGCTCCTTGATGCAAGCGTAAGCAGGATCCTCGGGATCGTTGGGAGCCTCCAGAGCCTTCAGAGCGGAACCACGAATGATCGGGGTGTCGTCGCCGGGGAAGTCGTACTCGGTCAGCAGCTCACGGATCTCCATCTCGACCAGATCCAGCAGCTCTTCGTCGTCGACCATATCGCACTTGTTCATGAACACAACGATATAGGGCACGCCGACCTGACGAGCCAGCAGGATGTGCTCACGGGTCTGGGGCATGGGACCATCGGTAGCAGCAACGACCAGAATAGCGCCGTCCATCTGAGCAGCACCGGTGATCATGTTCTTAACGTAGTCAGCATGGCCCGGGCAGTCAACGTGAGCGTAGTGGCGCTTCTCGGTCTGGTACTCAACGTGAGCGGAGTTGATCGTGATACCACGAGCACGCTCCTCAGGAGCCT
>OLVR01002271.1_pt1 | contig 15063 bp, 18 predicted proteins | sample 1673261 | NCBI WGS metagenome assembly OLVR01 (sample SAMEA3178938, study PRJEB25190) | human gut metagenome | biome: human gut; feature: human-associated habitat; material: faeces | place: Austria | collected 2013 | reverse complement strand
TTTCAATAATAGATGTCTTTAATCCATCAAAATCCATATTGATCAATGGTACAATTGAATCATATGAAGCGGTTGCTGACCAGTAGCTTTGAAAATTTCCATCGATCATCGTATTTACGACTGCATTAGGATTATAAACCTGATATGCCCCCAACTGATAGCCATCATACCAACGTTTGTTTCCGGGAAATGTGAAGACATACCATACGACGCAAGGAGGTTCTTTACCTCATCATCTGTGAATCCAAACTGTTCATCAAATCTGGAATCCATAATAGAAAGTACCTTAAAATTATTCAATCCTGTAAATATACTTTCTTTCGATACACGCAGACATCCGGTTAGAAATGCAAACTGTAAATAATCATTCGTCTTTAATGCCTGACCAAAAAGACCTCTGATCAGAGAAACCATTTCACGATAATATCCATTCTGATATGCTTTATCCAGAGGAACATCATACTCATCTATGATAATAACCGCCTTTTTCCCGTGATGTTTATATAAAAGCTGTGACAGTTTCCGGATGCTGTCTTCGATATTCTCATCCGTACCTGTGAGCATTTTAGCGAAGTATGCCTTATCCTCGTCCGTAAGTGCATCACTTGTTTTGAGATAATAATGGCGATCCATTTCATTGCCAAGAATCGTGCCCAGCATCCTTTTTGCATCTGCAAACGTCAGACCATCCACCCCTTTGAGCGTAAGAAATATTACCGGATACTTTCCCATGTACGCATCGCAAAGTTCTTTATTCTTTGCAATATATAAGCCTTCAAACAGTGCAGCATCTGCACCGATTTCAAAAAAACTTTTCAGCATGCTCATATTCAATGTCTTGCCAAAACGTCGCGGACGGGTGAACAGCGTTACCTCCCCCCAATTCATCAGAATCTGTTCTATAAGATTTGTCTTGTCAATATAATAAAATCCGTTCCTGCGTATTTTTTCAAAACTGTCAATTCCTACCGGTAATTTCAAAGTATTTACCATATGAGCCTCCAACAAACAGATCATTTTGTCATATTTACATATAGTATAACTGATTGGTCTGATAAATACAATTTTCAAAATTGTTTCTATTTTTTATTATCGCGAGACGGGACATATAGAACTATTCTCAGCTTTTAAGTCCCACTTCTTCTATACTCCGGGATATATAGAATTTTTTTGCCTGCTTATGTCCCAGCGATTCTTCTCCGAGGGACATAGGCATCATCTTTTTGATATATGTCCCTCAGCACATTTTCTCGGGGACATGGGCATCATCTTTTCCTGTCTATGTCCCACAACCTGTTCTCTTGGGGACATAGGTACGGACTTTTTTAATATACGTCCAACGGCACGTTCTCTTGGGGACATGGCATCAACTTTTCCAACATATGTCCCACTGGTTCTTTTCCTGGGGACATGGGTTTATGGAAGCAATTCCAATTTTTCTTGTCAAAAAGTTCGCCTTGCCAAACTCGATTCTATTATTTTCACACTATTTGTAACCTTCCCCTGTCAGGTAATATTTTTCCCAGAAAGATATTCCTGCATCAGCCAGATCCTTAACTGTTCCGACTGTATGATTTGACCATCCATTTTCTGAAAGATAATATTTATACCTTTCTCCACCACCACTATGTCCATTCATAATTGGATCATCCCATGTACAATCAATATAATACCATGTTCCATCAACCTTTACCTGATTCCATGCATGTCCTCCCCCTTTTGCTGTTCCTGTCACATAACGGCAATCCAATCCTGACGCAACTGCCATCATATAAAATGCAATTGCATAACTCTGGCAAACCCCTTCTTTATGAATTAAAACTCCACCAGCCCCATATGCCCACTTTTCAGCTGATTTGTAATTTCCATTATTTACATAATTTGCACTGTAAATTAAATAGTCGTGAATTGCCTTTACTTTCTGCTCTTCACTCATCCCTTCACTTATATTTTGTTCAACCGCATGGAATGCAGCATCAAATACAGCTTTCCCCTCTTCTGAAAATCCGGTTGCATCTCTTTTGATAAGTGCATCTTTCACAGAATAGCTGACTGAAATATTTTTTGTATAGACCTGCTTTCCCGCAATAATAGTAAACGTATGCTCTCCCGGCATATAAACGATTTCGTCTGGCAGTTCCTTACCATCCAGTTCTATACGAATTCCTTTCTGTTTTATTTGTCTGAAGGTCATGGGTTTATCATCAAAAAACTTCCATTTTAAAGAATCTCTCTTATATTTTACCCCTGCATATATATTTTTTTGTTCCCACTCATCTGTATTTAACAAACCACTAAATAAAAATTCTTTATCGCATACATATATATAAACACCACTTGAAAACGTTCCATAAGAATACTGTATATAAACTTTCTCCTGAGAATATGATGAATCATTCCATTTCCACCATCCATCTTTGCTAATCTCATTAAAATCGCAAGCAAAAGACAACTTTACCTGACTAGTATCATATTTATCAGAAACAAGTTTTAACTGTATATTTTGTTTGCAAATAATCACTTCCTGATTTAAGTGCACATCACTTTTCTTTTCCGGAACAACAGTAATCGTATAATTCGTTTTTTTGTTTCCGCTTTTTATGCTGATTTTTGTCACTCCAAGACGCAATGCCTTGACACTTCCATTGGCTGCCACCGTTGCGACCTTTTTATTTGAACTGGAGAAACGACACCTTTTATAACCATGCGGCACTTTTATCATCCCTGTTTTTCCACATACGAGCTGTGCAGATGCTGTAATTTTCTTTGTTGAAGCAGCATGGACGGTTTCTGCCGACATATTCGTAACTAAACCTGATGAAAGCAATATTACCAACAATACCCATACTGTCCATTTTTTCATAATATTTTTCATGACTTTTTCCCTTTTAAATAACAATAATCCCCATCACAAGATGGGGATTACAACCCTGTATTTTTATTTTATACGCTTATAAGTTGCAGTTTTTGGCGCTCCTGCCTTTTTAATCTTATTTACAATCTTTTTATAATTTGACTCCGTTGCTTTGATCTTAAAGATAGTTTTCTTATTAATTCCCACAAATGCATTCTTTCCAATACTCTTTAAGTTTCCCTTAACAGTAATGGTTTTTAAATTTTCTGCTCCTTTAAAAGCTTCTTTTCCAATCATATTGATTGTTGATGGTAAAGTAACCGCAGTAAATCCGGTTCCCTTCCCATTATCTAAAGCATAATCCCCAATTTTAACAATCTTATAATCTTTTCCGCCAATCTTTATACTGGAAGGAAAAGTAATGGTTTTTCCGGATTTCTTTGTGTTTTGAATTGTAAATACAGTAACGCTTTTTCCATCAGTATTCCTGTCAACCGTGTAAGACTTTGAGTTATCCCAGTGTGTTACATGATATTTCGATGATGCATATGTCCAAACAGCATTTTCATTATCCGTCAAAAGATAGGCTCCGCAATAATTATAAACGGTTTTACCAAATGCCTCTTCTGGAACTTTTCCGGAAAAAGTCACCATATCTTTTTCTGCTTCTTTTACATTATCATAATCAGAATAGAATAATATATCAATATTCCCATTGTCAAACCACTCTTGGTCAACAAAAGTCCATTTATCCTTGTCTAAGTCTTTTCCACTGACATCTGTTAACCATCCTGCAGCATATACATTATCTCCAACGCTTATTTCATAATCATCATTTTGATTGATAGCATATCCATCTAATTTATACGCATCTACCTCTGCCGCCTGCACTGGTGCTGTTCCCATTGGAACCACAGTATATAATGAAGTTTCAGATAGCATTGACCACCGGACAAACGGTTATAAAGTCAGGAAGGCAAGTATGATGCACAAAACAGATGCCGCCGTCCAGCTTATCCGGAATGCACTCACTGCTGGAATAAAGGCTGACTATGTGCTTATGGATACCTGGTTTACCACAGAACCAATGCTCAAAGAGATTCTGGATACGGGAATCCATGCAATCGGTATGGTAAAACAGTTAAAGCAGCGTTATACCTATAATGGCAGACAATATACACTTCTGGACTGAAAAAATTCGTTGATTTTTCCAGTCCAGGAAACATTTTTGGATCTCTTGTTGTTACAACCAAAACCGGGATTCCGGTTAAGATTGTATTTGTGCGTAACCGTAATAAAAAAAGTGAATGTCTCTATCTTCTGAGCACGGATACCTCACTTAACAACGCAGAAATTGTGCGTATTTATGGGAACCGCTGGTCAATTGAATGCTTTTTCAAGGCATCAAAATCTTTTCTAAAATTAGGCTCTGAATTCCAGAGCCGTAGTTATGGTGAACTGTTTTTCATGTACTGTGAGGATATCCAGGACATGGATTTAACCAATGCACTGCAGAGACTTATGGCTCTGTTTGTGGAACATATGTCAACGCTTTCTGCAGATATCACATCTGTACTGAAAAGTAAAGTAACCGAATGGATTGTATCCCAAGCCGGATTTATTCAGGCTTTACTCGGAAGTATCTACTGGGAAAGTTGAGTTAAATATTTATTATTTTTTATAGAAAGCAACTGCATTGTATATTTTAGATCTGATCTCTTTTCCGTCAACTTTAGTTACAGCTACTACATAAAAGATAGAATCTTTTTTACGATTAATTTTCTTACCATTAAGTTTTGTAATATCATATGAAGTTTTCTTTGTTGTAACTAATTTCTTATAATACTGATTTGAATAAGCACCCCAAATTTCATATTTTGTTGCTCCAGGTACTTTCGCATATTTAATACGAGCTGCTTTACCTTTCTTTACAAAAACTGAATTTTTAAAATCAATCTTTGGCTGAGTAATAAATGTTTTTACTTTTTTCCAGTTTGAATAAATTTTTTCATTAGCTGCATTTGTATTTCTTGTTCTAACTAATAATTTATAAATGCCAGGATTAACCTTAACAGTCATATTTTTAGTATAAGTAATATTCTTAAATACAGTATTACCATTAAGATCTACTGCACAATATTCGATAGCTTCTGCATTTTTAGGAAATTTTTTAAGTTTGGCATTATAATAACTACATTTCTTATTATAGTCACCATTATATTCCTCAAATGCACTAATAGCTGCTCCTGATATAGATGTAGGTGTCTCAGATACTACATTTTTCGTTTTTTCACCAGATACTTTATCTCTTGAAATTATAAAACCAATCTCAATATCACTATCAGGAATTACTGTAATTTTTGTCTTATAAGAATTATTAACAATAGAATCATCTGCAAATAAATAATAATATTCTCCATTAAGTTTAACTTTATCAAAAAATTTATTCTTTAAATTTGTTGTTTCTTTTGAACCGCATGAAGACGTTATGAATTTACCAGAAAATGGTTTTTTAGAAACAATCGTAACTTGAGTATCTGAATTGTATGTATTATCAAAAGTTTTTGAAATAGATTTCTTTGACTTTACAGTCTCTAGTTTATCACTTTCAAAAATTAACTTATTTAATTCTTGATAATATTTTTGTGAATTAGTAAGTGCTTCGAATAATGTATCATACATATCTCCTGTTACAGTAGTGGTTGTTGTTTCTGTGTAATTTGTTACATCTTCTGCTTTAACAACTGAAGGCGCTTCAAAACCAGTCAAAAGAGTTGCAGCTGCTAAAGTTGTTGCTAAAAATTTTGTTACATTGATCTTTTTCATATTGTTTCTCCTTTTTATTAAAATTTAAGCAATTGCAAAACACAAAAAAAATGTATAAATACTACATTTTCAATCAAGATTGTGAACGTATTTCACTATCACTTATGCTATAGATTTTTTACATTTATAATATTATCACTTTTGTTCCTTATTCGCAAGACAAAGTGCTTTTTTTTGTATTGCATTTGTCTTGTGTTTAAAATGCTGAAAAGTACATCTTACTGTAATACGATTATTTTGCAGGAGGTGTCATCTATGTCTATTCAAATAAAAAGTGACCGAAAAGAAACGGAAAATAAAACCATACGTTTCCCCGTAGATATGCTTGCACGAATTGATACAATTATGGCAGAATACGATGTTTCATTCTCAGGATTTGTACTACAAGCATGCGAATACGTCTTAGACGAATTAGAAAAAGAAAAATCCTCTTAGAAACATTTTCTTGAAAAGATCCCCATGTTCCGTTAAGATGATATTGTAACGAAAAACAATATATCAGGGAGGTAGTTATGAACTATACAATTGAAGGGGCACCATTGCCTGTCGTAATCTGCAACTTAGAGGGTGGCGAAACCATGCTCACGGAGAAGGGCGCAATGTCGTGGATGTCCCCAAATATGAAAATGGAAACCACAACAGGCGGCGGAATCGGAAAAATGTTCGGTCGTGCTTTTTCCGGTGAAAGCATGTTTATCAACCGCTACACCGCGCAGGGTGGCACCGGACTGATCGCATTTGCATCCAGCTTTCCCGGAGATATCCGTGCATTTGAAATTGCACCAGGGCAGGAGATTGTCGCCCAGAAAAGTGCCTTTCTCGCATCGACCGCTGGTGTGGAAATGTCTGTTTTTTTCCAAAAACGCATTGCCGGCGGTCTCTTCGGCGGAGAAGGATTTATCATGCAGCGTCTGTCTGGAAACGGCACCGTCTTTCTCGAATTTGACGGACACATCAAAGAATATGAACTTGCACCGGGACAACAGATTGTCGTCGATACCGGATACCTCGCAGCAATGACAGCCGGATGTTCCATCAATATCCAGACTGTACCGGGTGTAAAAAATATGCTCTTTGGCGGGGAAGGGATCTTTAATACCGTTATTACCGGACCGGGACGTGTATGGCTGCAGAGCATGCCGGTTGCACAGCTCGCCGGAGCGATCAGCCCGTTTATTCCAAATAAAAATTAATCATTTTCGAAAAAATCCCGGAGCCATTTTCCATGCTCCGGGATTTCATTTTATATCATTTTTCAAATTTTCCGAATCTCAAAACTGTTTTTTCCACTGGTTTTTACCTCATATAATACACTGTCTGCTTCCTTAAACAGTTTTTCATAAGGAACTTTCTCCGTCATATACACAGCACCCAGACTGATGGACAGCGGCACTGAACACCCGCCATATGTAAATGTCTGACACATGCTTCTGACCAGTTTATCCAGCTGTGCCTGAACACCCTCCTGATCACGGTTTTGTATACAGAGTACAAACTCATCTCCGCCAAACCGCGCCATAAGGACATGTGTTCCAAACACCAGACGCATCGTATCCGCTAAAAGTTTTAACGCCTCATCTCCTCCGGCGTGTCCAAGCGTATCATTGACAGACTTAAAGTTATCAATATCCATGATTGCAAACAGAAACGGCAGTTCTTTCCTGTCGTAAATGCTCCCGGCACCGATCCCGGAACAAATAAACATCCGGATAATCCCCACCCTGAATCTGTTTTGACACCTCATTGTCATAATCCGAATATGACTGGTACTTCACCTCAATACCAGGATATTTCTTGTTAAACCCATCCAGGTACTGCTGCATATCCTGCTGGGAGATATTGGATGCTACCGAAATCGTTCCCCTGATTTCGTTTTTCTGTGCAGCATGTGCCACACTTCCAAAGTCTGCCGGAAACTGTAACAGCACAAGCAGCGTCAAAAGCACCGCCACCATACGCTTTTTCTTCCACTTTTTCATCTTTCTCATCCTTCTTTTGCAGCCTTACCGCGCTTCATATGCTTTGGATACTCGCTTATACTCTGCGGGTTCCGTAATCTGCTCCACCACAATATCTCCGTCTTCTGCATCCCGATAACGGTATAAATACACACCCTCCTGAATCTCATCTTCCTGAATAAGGGATACCGCCATATAGCTTTTTCCCTCAACCGTAAAGGTATCCATGATGGCAAATTCTTTTTCCGTGCCATCCGAAACCGGAATGCTGATTACTTCGTACTCATCCATAATATTCTCTCCCTTTTATCGCGGTACTTTCGAAAACAATGCAAATGCATTTTCCCGTGTGGTTTCCTCCACTTCTTCCGCGGAAATCCCTTTAATCTTTGCAATCTTTTCAATCACATACGGAATGTTGCGTGAATCATTGCGTGTTCCCCGGTGTGGTTCCGGTGCCATATACGGACAATCCGTTTCTAAAACAATGGCGGAAAGCGGGATTTCCTCTACCGTCTGAACGAGTTTTTTGGCATTTTTAAAAGTCACAACACCGCCTACACCGATGAAATATCCCATCTTTACATATTCCTGTGCCATCTCCGGCGAATAGGAATAACAGTGGATCACGCCCTTTATGCCATCCTCATATGCCTTTTCCATGATCTTCATGGTATCTTCTGCTGCATCCCTGGAATGAATGATCACCGGAAGATCTGCCTGTTGTGCCAGTGCAAGCTGCCGTACAAACCAATACCTCTGCTTCGCCTGTATCTCTGGTTCCTTATCCCAGTAATAATCCAGACCGATCTCACCCACGGCAACTGTCTTTTGCAGCGTTGTCTGCTGTCTGAGCCATGCATAAGTGTCCTCATTTAAATCATCCACGTCACTGGGATGTACGCCCACCGCAGCATAAAGAAAAGGGTATTCCTGCGCCAGCGAAAGTGTTGTCTTTGTCGTCGCAATGGAAGACCCTGCATTAATCACCGGCGAAATGCCGCGCTGCGGTAATTCCGCAAGCAGCATCTCCCGGTCCGTATCAAATTTTGCATCATCGTAATGTGCATGTGTCTCAAAAATCATAAGAAGTGCCTTTCTATCAGATCAAGTTCCTCCATGATGATACAGTTTGGAAGTGTATCCGAAGCCACCATGCCCCGCACCTGGGCATAATCCATCCAGCGCACACTCTCAATTTCTTCGGTCTGCAGTTCAAATTCCTCTGCTTCCCGATCCAGCCAGAGCAGATAGACATTTGAAATCTGGTGATCATGAAATGGCTGTCTGTGAAATTCGCTGTCAACATCCTTATGCACCTGTCCGCAATAAATCAGATCCGACTCCTGCACTGTCACATTTAATTCTTCTTTCAACTCCCGAATTGCCGAAGGAATATACTCCTCCCCTGCCGGTATATGTCCGGCACTGGAAATATCATAGCAGCCCGGAAATGAATCTTTCTGCATACATCTCTTCTGCAGCAAAAGCTGAATCCGTCCGTTCCTGTTGCGGGCAATCCAGACATGTGATGTACGATGCCGCACACCCTCTCGGTGCGCCTCTGTGCGTTCTACGGTTTCACCGGTTGGTGCTCCGGTTTCATCTACAACATCAAGGATTTCCATAATTTATGCCTCCTATTTTTATGCCTCCGACCTTGTTTAACAGATCTCTGCACCGCTTGGCATTGGTTTCTCCGGTGTCATCAGAGAAAGTGTGCCGTTTTCGTCCTCTGCACATAGCAGCATGCCCTCGGACAATACTCCGGCAAGTTTTGCCGGCTTTAAGTTCACAAGAACCATAACCTTCTTGCCGACCATCTCTTCCGGTGTGTAATCTTTACGGATACCGGATACAATCTGCTTTACAGTGTTTCCGATTTTTACCTGAGAGCAAAGCAGCTTCTTTGACTTTGCAACTGCCTCACAGGAGAGAATCTCTCCCACCTGGAACTGCATCTTCGTAAAATCATCAAATGTGATCTCTTCCTTCGGATCCATATCAATCACTGCTTCATCTGCGGACTCTCCGCCATTTAATGCTTTCTGCTCTTTTTCGTACTCTTCCTTCTGCTTTGCCTGAATGGCATCCACTTTTGGCTGGATCTCTTTTGCGTCAAGTCTTGCAAAAAGGATCTCCGGGGCATCGGTTACTTTTGTTCCATCCAGATACAGTCCAAACTGATTGAGTTCATCAAAATCACGCAATGATGTCGATAACTGCGCCACGATTTTTTCTGCGGTTTCCGGAAGGAACGGGTGCAGAAGGCTTGCGCCGATCGTGATGGACTCGGTCAGATTGTAAAGAACCTCTGCCAGACGGTCTTTCTGTGCCTCGTCTTTTGCCAGTACCCACGGGGTTGTCTCATCAATATATTTATTGCAACGGCGGAACAGTGCAAATACTTCGGAAATTGCATCTGCCACACGAAGTTTTGCCATCTTCTCTACAATACGGTCACGGGTTGCTGTCACAACAGCTTTCAGATCTGCATCCACTTCACCGGTGACTCCTGTGGATGTGACCACACCACCAAAATATTTATTGCTCATGGAAACGGTACGGTTTACCAGATTTCCAAGAATATTTGCCAGATCAGAGTTGAAACGCTCAATGACCAGATCCCAGGTAATCACGCCATCATTCTCAAACGGCATCTCATGCAATACAAAATAACGGGTAGCATCTACGCCAAACAGATCTACCATGTCATCCGCATAGATTACATTTCCCTTGGACTTGCTCATCTTATCCCCGCCCTGAAGCAGCCACGGATGACCAAATACCTGCTTTGGCAGTGGCAGATCCAGTGCCATCAGAAAGATTGGCCAATAAATAGTATGGAAACGGACAATATCTTTTCCGATCAGATGCAGATCAGCCGGCCACAGCTTCTTAAACTGATCTGTGGAACCATCCGGATCATATCCAATCTTTGTGATATAGTTTGTCAGTGCATCCAGCCAGACATATACGACATGTTTCGGATCAAAATCTACCGGAATTCCCCAGCTGAAACTGGTACGTGATACGCACAGATCCTGCAGTCCCGGAAGCAGAAAGTTATTCATCATCTCATTCTTACGGGAAACCGGCTGAATGAAGTCCGGATGGGTATTGATATAATCAATGAGCCGGTCTGCATATTTACTCATCTTAAAGAAATAAGCTTCTTCTTTGGCAGGCTGCACTTCCCGTCCACAGTCCGGACATTTGCCGTCTACAAGCTGGGATTCTGTCCAGAAAGACTCACAAGGTGTACAATACATTCCCTCATAAGATCCCTTATAAATATCACCCTGATCATAAAGCTTTTTAAAAATCTTCTTTACACATTTCTCATGATCCTCATCCGTGGTACGGACAAAGTTATCATAAGAAGAATTCACAAGATCCCAGATCCGCTTTACCTCACCGGAAACCTGATCTACAAATTCTTTCGGTGAAATATCTGCTGCCTCTGCTTTTTCCTGAATCTTTTGTCCGTGTTCATCAGTTCCGGTCTGAAAATAGACATCATAGCCTTCGGCTCTCTTATAACGCGCAATTGCATCCGCAAGAATAATCTCGTACGTGTTTCCGATATGCGGCTTACCTGAAGTATAGGCAATCGCGGTTGTCATATAAAACTTCCCTTTATTTTCTGCCATGTTTTTGGCCTCCTTATCTCACATTCGCTCTCCCCATTTTACCGAATTCCACGCCATTTGTAAAGTATCCCCTATTCGTCCGTTTTTCTGTTTATTCAAGAATATTTTCTTATATGCCAAGAATTTCTTGCTGACCTGTTTTTCCGTAGACTAATATGCTTTTATCCAGTTTTTTCCAGTACAAAACTGCCAAAGATAAATGAGAAGGAGCACCAACATGAAAAATATACAAATCGGGGCAGCCTTAAAAACGATGCGAAAAAATCGTGGCTGGACGATCCATGACGTAGTTGTACAGCTGAATGACCTGTACAATATCGCAGTCGCCGAAAAAACCGTGTACGGATGGGAAAGCGATCAGGCCTATCCCCGCACGGAAACATTGCTGCTGCTCTGTGAACTGTATCAGAGTGACGCATTCACCGGAAATCTCCTGCACATTCCTGCAGACAAATCCTTCCCGATCACTGCAGATGAACGGCATGTCATCGAAATGTATCGCCGGCATCCGGAACTACAAAGTGCTGTAAAACGCGTGCTTGATGTTCCCGTCAAAAAACCTTCTGCAAATTAAAGTTCTGATATCCTGTCCCCTGTAAAAACTATTTTCCAAAATTCATCCTGTCACAGAAGTTTCTATCTCATGCAGATATAAATCACATAAACCACATATAAAACCAGCATCACAATACCTTCTTTTCTGCTGATTTTTTCTTTTGTCCATGCAAACCCCCAGATCAACAGGCTCAAAACAATCAAAATCATAATATCTATGATGTTTTCCATCAAAAACGGCATCGGACTGATAACTCCCGCCAGACCAAGTACAAACAGAATATTAAAAATATTAGAGCCTATGGCATTTCCAAGTGCCATATCGACTTCATTTTTGCGGGCTGCAACAACGGAAGTGACAAGTTCCGGAAGTGAAGTTCCGATAGAAACAATTGTAAGTCCCACCAGTGTCTGGCTCATTCCAATTTTCAATGCAATATTGCTGGCACTGTCTACAACGACATCCCCGCCAATCACAATACCAGCTACACCAACCACAAGGAACAACAGGCTTTTTGGCATCGACATTACTTTCTGTGCCTCTGCCGCTTCAATCTCTTCACTTTGCAGTTGCCCGCCTTCTTTTCCTGCTTTCAATGCCATACGAATCATGGTTCCGATAAATATGGCAAAAAACACCAGAAATACAGCACTGTCAAAACGTCCCAGTTTCATTCCCACACCACCGAGTATCATAAGCAGCAACGCTGCAAACACGGAATATGGGAAATCACGTTTCAATGTAGCTTTCTGTACGGCAACCGGAGTCATTATGGCACAAAAACCGATGACCACCATCATATTAAAAATATTAGACCCGACCACATTACTGATTGCCAGCGTATTCTTATGCTGGATTGCTGCAACAACGGAAACCGCAGTCTCCGGAAGTGAAGTTCCCATGGCAACAATGGTCAGGCCAATAATAATAGCCGGAACATGAAACCGTTTTGCAATACTGGAACTTCCTTCCACAAAAACATCTGCCCCTTTGACCAGGAAGAAAAATCCTGCGATCAAAAAAACAATTGCCAGCGGCATGGAACATGTTGAAATAAATTCTGTCATATCTTTTCCCTCTTTCTGTAAAATAATGTGTTAAAAGGCAATAATGCCCAAGTGCTCCAATAGTATTTTCAAACCAATAAGTATGAGGATTACCCCACCTGCAATCTCTGCTTTTCTTTTGTAGCGGGTACCGAAGAAATTACCGACAACCACTCCGATGACCGATAATACAAATGTCGTGCATCCGATAATCAGACAGGCTTCCATGATGGATACATTTAAAAAGGCAAATGTAATACCGACTGCAAGTGCATCGATACTGGTTGCAACTGCAAGAAGCAGCATCTCTTTGTGATCCAGTGGCAGATCTTTTGCTCCAATTTCCTGCACGTCTTTATCACGAACCGCTTCAATCACCATCTTTCCACCGATAAACAGCAACAGGAAAAAGGCGATCCAGTGATCGACCGAAGTAATGTATTTCTGAAAGCGGATTCCCAGCGCCCAGCCGAGAAACGGCATCAGTGCCTGAAATCCTCCGAAATACAATCCAATCAGAAACGCATGTTTTTTGTTGATTTTTTCCATGCCAAGACCCTTGCAGACGGATACCGCAAATGCATCCATCGAGAGTCCGACACCAATCAGAAATAACTCGATTACCATTCTTATGTTCTCCTTTTGTGAAGGGATTCATACCTTGCGCTTCTGTCCTTATATATCAAAAAGAGACCCAATGCGCACCAGCGAAAACCGCGACTGCAGCCACGGTTTCCGGTGCACATGAGTCTCATTCTTTAAGGCTTGCCAGGTCCAAATGACCGGTATGTTGACAAGTCACACAATGTGCGAACTACTCCCTCACATACTTTTGTCTATGAATTAGGTAAACTATAACAAACGGCCTTTGAGTTAGTCAATACGAACTTCTTATTTACTGATGACTTTTGCAAACTTCTTCTTACCACGCTTTACGACCTTTCCTTCTCCGGCAAACTCATCGAGCGTGTAACTGGTACTGATGTCTGTAACTTTCTCACCGTCCACAGAGACTCCACCCTGCTGTACGGCACGACGTGCATCGGAACGACTCTCACACAGAGAAGCCTTTACAAGAACTGCCATGATATCGAGCTTGTCATTGTACAGATCATCTGCAGTCACTTCAACCGTCGGCATATGTGCAGAAATCCCGCCGCCTGCAAACAGTGCATGGGATGCCTCTTTGGCTTTCTTTGCCTCTTCCTCACCGTGTACCAGTTTGGTCAGCTCATAAGCGAGAATCTCTTTTGCTTCATTCAGCTTGGCACCTTCCCATTTGTCCATCTCATCGATCTGCTCCAATGGCAGGAAGGTCAGCATGCGGATGCACTTTAACACATCGGAATCTGCCACATTTCTCCAGTACTGGAAGAAGTCAAACGGAGAAGTCTTGTTCGGATCAAGCCATACGGCACCGGACTGTGTTTTTCCCATCTTCTTTCCCTCAGAGTTTAAAAGCAGATTGATCGTCATGGCATAAGCATCTTTTCCAAGCTTCCGGCGGATCAGTTCCGTACCACCGAGCATGTTACTCCACTGGTCATCTCCACCGAATTCCATGTTACATCCATATTTCTGGTACAGTGTGTAGAAATCGTAGCTCTGCATGATCATGTAGTTGAACTCTAAGAAGCTTAAACCTCTCTCCATTCTCTGCTTATAGCACTCAGCCGTCAGCATGCGGTTAACGGAAAAATGAGCACCAACCTCGCGTAATACATCAATATAGTTTAAATCCATCAGCCAGTCTGCATTGTTGACCATCAGTGCTTTACCATCGGAAAAATCGATGAAACGGGACATCTGTTTTTTGAAACAGTCTACGTTGTGCTGAATGGTCTCCGGTGTCATCATCTGACGCATATCGGTACGTCCGGATGGATCACCGATCATTCCGGTACCGCCACCGATCAATGCGATCGGTCTGTTTCCGGCCATCTGAAGACGTTTCATCAAGCAGAGTGCCATAAAATGTCCGACATGAAGGCTGTCTGCCGTAGGGTCGAAACCGATATAAAAAGTAGCTTTTCCGTTGTTGATCAGTTCTTTGATCTCTTCTTCATCCGTAACCTGTGCGATTAATCCGCGGGCTACGAGTTCATCATATAATGTCATTTCAGTCTCCTTTTGATAAATTGATTTTTTTCAGGGCATTTTTTATGAATGA
>OLVR01002269.1_pt1 | contig 15081 bp, 11 predicted proteins | sample 1673261 | NCBI WGS metagenome assembly OLVR01 (sample SAMEA3178938, study PRJEB25190) | human gut metagenome | biome: human gut; feature: human-associated habitat; material: faeces | place: Austria | collected 2013 | reverse complement strand
TGCTGAACGACGGCTTTTTTTCTTTTGCCGTCGTCCGGCAGATAAATCGCATATCGGTTATAATCAGCTTACGATCCGCCCATCCTCAATACGGATGGTCTGGTCGGTCATTTGTGCGATCTCCGGGTTATGGGTAATCATAATAATGGTCTGATGGAATTTCTGGCTCGTCATGTGCAGCAGAGCAATCACATTATCGCTGGTCTTGGAGTCCAGATTTCCCGTAGGCTCGTCAGCCAGAATGATGTCAGGTTTTGAGGCAAGGGCGCGGGCAATCGCCACACGCTGCTGCTGGCCGCCGGAGAGATTGTTTGGCAGGCTGTGGATCTTCTGTTCCAGCCCCAGCAACTGAACAATTCCCTTGATAAATTTCTTGTCCGGCTTCTGGCCGTCCATAGCGATAGGAAAGACAATATTTTCCCAAACATTCAGGGTGGGGATCAGGTTGTAGTTCTGGAAGATGAAGCCGATCCGGCGGCGGCGAAACACGGTGAGTTGTTCATCTTTCAGCTTGGACAGTTCCGTGTTGCCGATGGTTACAGTCCCGGAAGTGGGGTTGTCAAGGCCGCCCAGCATATTCAGTAAGGTGGATTTGCCAGAGCCGGAAGTGCCGATGATGGCAACAAACTTTCCGGCTTCGATTTCCAAATTCACACCGTCCAGAGCGTGAACCTCTGTTTCGCCTTTTCCGTAGTATTTTTTCAGGTCTTTTGCCTGTAAAATGATATTTGTACTCATGGTTAAATCCTCCTTATCCGATTATTCAGCAACACGCAGTTTTTCGACGATACTACCCTTATTGAAAACTTTCAGCGCGATCACTGGCACGATAGCGGCGACGATCAACAGCACGACACACGCAATCACGGCGGGGAGAAGCGTAAAGTGGAATGTGAAGTACCAAATGCTTCCCGTAAGTGTCCGCACAACCGTAAAGGCCAGTACCACAGATAAAATCAGGCCGACAATACACGCGCCGATGGCATAGTAGACACCCTCCCAAATCATCATTCGGGTCAACTGCTTTGTAGTCATGCCAATGCTCTGCATGGTCGCAAATTCATGGCGGCGGGCCAGAATGGTAGTGATGATGGTGTTGGTTAAGTTCAGCACACCGGCCACGCCAAAGATAATACCAATCAGACCGCCGACAAATTGAAGCATGGTACGGGTGGCCTGCGCCTCCTCGCGGGCAGAGTCAGCGGAGAGATAGTTTAAGCTGGTGTCCACTTGCGCAATATAGTTTTCAAGAAAAGCAGTCATATTAGCCCGTTCATTTTCGTCTACATTGAAGGAATATTTGTAAACGGACGGTTCATCATAAATTTCTTCGTAAACGCTGGACGGAAGATAAAGGTACAGTCCGTCACCGCCAACCGTATAGGGGCCGTTAGCAGTATAGCCGGTTTCCTGATCGTCACCGTTGATAGCGGCTTTTGCCAAAACCGGCAATTCCATAATTGCTTCTCCGTCTTTGTAAACAGTAATGACATCTCCGATTTCCAGCAGGTCGAAATCTTCAGCAATTTGCATTGTAGAACGGTCAGAAATGACTCCCAACAATACGCCTGCACCGTTTTCCATTTGCTCATAAAGGGCGTGGGCATCGGTTTCTCCCTCCTGAATATCCATACGAGAAAGAGCCGTTTCCTCCATGCCATAAACATTACAGATCGGACGCCCATCATCGCCTAAATTGAAGTTCAGCCCCATGTCAGTGCTGGCAAAAGGAATACCTGTTATAGCATCTTCATCTGTGGAAACAAATTCCACTGGGAAGTCAAAAGTGACATTAGAGTCGTCCAATGTGTTTTTGTAGACAGCGGACGCCTCTGTGACGCCGGGCTGGGCATTGATGGCTTCAATGACGTCATCGGGAAGTGCCTGCTCCCGCAGAGTAAAGCCCTCCATTCCGTTTGTGCTGGCCGAATTAACCACAACATAATCTGTCCGAATTGTGTAGGCCACCTGTTTTTCTATATCTACGCTGTCGGCGGCAATACCTACACAGTTCAACAGAACAACGCACAGTGTAAGAGAAATCACGATAAAGGTAGAACGCCGCTTATTGCGTCCCAAATTAGACCATGCCAGCCGGGGCAGGCTTGTACCATCTGTGCTTTTCTTTATTGTTTTCTTCCCGGTTGCCGCCTCTACATAGCGGAACGCTTCAATCGGTGGAATATTAGCAGCCACACGAACCGGCTTCCTTGTGGACAAGAATACCGTAAAAGCGGCCAGTACAGCGGCTCCAACGAAGATAATGGGGGAAGGCTCCACATTGACGGCAACATTTTCATAGCTACTGGAAAGAATATTCATTACCTTTGGCAATGCTGCTTTTCCGATAAAATAGCCAATCAACAAGCCGAGAGGGATACCAATACAGGACAACCACAATGCCTGTCGGTTTATCAGCTTTTTCACCTGCCGCTTGCTCATGCCCACAGTGCGATATAAACCGTAGCGGCGGATTTCCTGCATTACCGCAATGTCAAATACATTGTAAATCAGTAAATAACCGCAGAACACAAACAAGACAATAATAACTGCTCCCATTAGAATAGTGGTCGGTTCCATTGTGGGATTGGTCGTGGTATTGATTGCGGCGGAAAGTGTATCAGAACTGGAAGCGTCCGGGTCGCCACCCATCTGTCGTACCCAATTATCCAAATTTTCTTGAAGCCCTGCTGTACTGGTAGCTATGAAATCAGAATAGTACGTCCCGGCCATTTCCCGATCTTGGTCATAGGTGTACTCGAAAATATTTGGGTTTGCGTCCCGAAACGCGGTTCCGGCCCACATCATACTAATTTGATCATTTGTAGCCTCAAACCAGCCGGACACAACCATGTCCATCTGATATTCCTGCCCATGCGCGGTAAAGGCGATGGTGACAGTAGCGCCAACTTCCGGCTCTACCCCCAAATCTCTCAAAGCCGCATCCGAAGTCACGATTTCATTTTCTGCCTGTGGGATATTGCCGTGGCTTGGGGTGCAGAAAGTCAAATCAGCCTGTGTTTCGTCCAGCACATCGAACTCGATATTGGTGCGGTTGGTATTTGTCAAGAAACCTATCGGCATCCGCAAACCGTATTCTTTGATAAAATCTGCATCCGCCAAAGCCTCATACTGTTCAGCGGTCATGTTACGGAAATCGCCGTCTGAACGGCTACCTTTTTGCATCTGCATGGTCAGGGTCATGGAGTCCATAGTTCCCATGCCGATGGTAGTAACAGTAGTAAATAGGATTGCGGTCAGCATGATTGCCAGCACCGCAATCAAGTTTCGCATCTTGCTGGCGCGAAAACTGCGCCCAGCAAGAACACTCAGCATATTCTTCATTGCGTGTTCCTCCTTGCCTGTTTCTGAATATAAGGATAGCATTGTAATGTCACAATTCGGGCACGCGAATGTCACAAAATTATGATATTAAAAATGCGCCTGAACATCAGGCGCACAGGCTCCGCTATACAATTTTTCCATCTTGCAGCCGAACTACCCGATCTGCAAGCTGGGCCAAATCCAAATTATGGGTAATTACAACCAATGTCTGATGAAAGGTTGCGGCAGTCATTTTCAGCAGCCCTGCAACATTTTGTGTTGTTTTAATGTCAAAGCTGCCGGTAGGTTCGTCAGCAAGGACAATGGACGGCTTTGTAATCAACGCCCTTGCAATCGCTGTACACTGCTGCGCCCCGCCGGAAAGCATATAGGGGTAATCGTCTAAATGGTCGTCCAATCCCAGCAGATGAACAAGATGGGAAAAATACTCTGTGTCGGGCCGGGAGTCATCAAGGGCCAGCGGGAAAATAATGTTTTCCCGGATCGTTAGTTCGGGCACCAGATTGTACCCTTGAAAGACAAAACCGATTTTTCTACGCCGAAATACGGTAAGCTGTTCTTCATCCATTTTTGACAAATCCAGCCCGTCAACGATTACAGTTCCCTCCGTAGGCTGATACAGACCAGCAATCGTGTTTAACAGTGTTGTTTTGCCAGAGCCGGACGCACCCACAATGGCCGTGAATTTTCCCTTTTCGATGGACAGGTCAATCCCGTCCAACGCCTTGACTACCTGCGGGCCGTCCTGAAAGTATTTCTTCAAGTGTCGTATTTCTACAATATCCATAATTCCATCCCTATCAGCTTAACAAGAACACGGAGAACGTGCTTCCTTCGCCTTTTTTTGATTTTACTGTGATATAGCCATTTTGCCGGGCGATGATGCCTCTTGCCAGATATAAGCCCAGACCAACGCCTTCTTCTGCGGCTACTTCTTCGGCCCGGTAAAAACGCTGAAATACAGCGTTATAATTTTCTTCCTCAATACCGATCCCGGTGTCGCTTATATCAATCCGGGTATAAAACTGCCACGGCCGGACAGAAACACTGATTGTCCCGCCCTCCGGCGTGTATTTTACCGCATTGTCCAGAATATTGCCAATGGCCTCTGCCGTCCATTTCGGATCGTGCTTCACAGTTAATTCGCTGTCACAGTCTGCCGAAAGCTGAATATGCTTCTTTTCTGCCTTTGCCAGCACCGTACTCATGGCCCTTGCAATCGTATTACTCAACCCGGCTTCTTCGGGGTGCAAAACAAAAGTTCCAGTTTCCAGTCGGGACATTTTAATCAGCGATTGCATTAAAAAGTCCAATTTATTGATTTGCACAGCCATCAGGTTTAGAAATTCGCTCTGCTTCTCACGGGGCAATTCATGCTCTCTCAAAATGCCGGTAATCATCTGAATATTCGCCGTCGGCGTTTTCACCTGATGGGATATGTCGCTGACTAATTCTTGAATTGTCTGCTTGTCCTGTATGCTTTGCTGCCGTTCTTCTTTCATTTTCTCATAGTATTGCAGCAACTTTTCCTGTACTTTGGAGAAAGCTGTTTCTTCATAGGGTGAGAAGTTTTGAAGTTCTCGATCCTCCATCAAAGTGTCCACCGTTTCGCAGACATCGTTGGAAAAATCGGAAAGCTGACGGCTTTGCCAAAAGGCCCAAAGTGCCGTTGCAAGAACGACAATACCACAGAAAACAAACAGAAAGCTGCGTATCAGTTCTTCGGGAATGTAAGTAAAGAAAAGTCCAATCATTCCAGCGCAAAAAGCAAGACCTAAAAGCAGTCTCCGGCAAAATCCTGTAAGGCGCGTTTCTTTCATTTTGCCGCCCCCATCCACGCATAGCCCATGCCGCGCACTGTTTTGATATATGTATGTGTATCATCCTCGATCTTAGCCCGCAGACGGTTGATCGTGGCAGTCAGCGCATGGTCGTCTACAAAATTACCCTCAATATCCCAAAGCCGTTCCAATAGCGTTTGCCTTGTCAAGATGTTCCCGGCGTTCTCTATCAGGGCCTTTAATAGCTTGTATTCATTAGATGTAACAATGATTTTTTCGTCGCCTCGAACCGCAGTAAGTTTACTGAAATCGAGTGTGAGAAAGCCATCGCTCCAACGGTTAGAAATGGGCTGCTCCGTTGCTGTATTTCTGCGAAGTGCAACTTCTACACGCCGCAGGAGTATTTTCATGTTGAATGGCTTTGTTACATAGTCCTCCGCACCGAGATCAAAACCATTCAAAATGTCCTTTTCCAAATCATTGGCGGTCAAGAATATAACTGGAAGCTCTGGGTGAGTGACCTTAAATGTACGGCACAAGTCAAAACCATTTCCATCTGGCAAATTGACATCTAAGATTGCTAAATCAAAATGGTCATTTTGAATAAGCTGTGTTGCCTTTTTGCAGTTATAAGCAGCAACAGTCAAATAACCGTTGCAATCCAGTTCAAAACACACCCCTGCGCTTAGGGTCAAATCATCCTCTACAACTAATATCCTCATTCCTCTGTTCCTTTCGGGTTTTTATATCGTCTATCAGCGGGTTTGGCTGCCTCCTTGGGGAGCAGCCAAACACCGGCTATTTTCACAGCGCCGGGAATACGGCCCTCGACGCAGTAATAGTTGACTTGACGGGACGAAACGCCCCATTTCTCACTTGCTTCTTTGAGTGTCATGTAGTCCATATCTGCACCTCCGACAACATTTCTTATTATATTTCATTTACTCGAAGAACACAAGGCAGGAAATGTGAATAATAGAGTGTAAGTATAGGTCGTATTCAGAGGCAGTCATGCGCCGGAAGAAAGAGGCCGAACGGCAGGGAAAAATGCCTGTTGTCTACGCATTTAAGTCACTAAAACGCCAGCCATTTCAAGGATTTCCCGGCATGGTCGGCGGGCAGGCGGGACAGATTATCCAATCCCCGCCAAAGAGGGCTTCTAAATGCGTAGGAAAATTCTTCTGATGGTGGTATTCCCGGCGCTTCTGTGGTATGCTGAATAAAAACTATGACAGGAGTGTTTAAGGGATGGCCGAACAGGAAATGTTGCTGGACAGCGCCACGATCAAGGCCGCCGTCGCGGGTGAGAAGTGGGCCACGGAAAAGGTGATTGAACACTATGCCCCCATGATCGACGAGTTGGCCGTGGACGAGGATATGAAGCAGCACTTGATTATGAAACTGTTGGAAGCCCTGCCGAATTTCCCAATGGAGCAGGCATAAAGGCAAAAAATAGCGCCGGACGCAGAGGCCATATAGCCCCCGCGCCCGGCGCTTCGTTATGCTGCTTTACTTACTCGTCCGTGAAATGGAACTGCCGCACCTCAAAGTCGGCATCGGTCATAGTGTCCAGCTTGGCAAGAGTATGACGGGCCAGCGCCGCCATTTCCTCGTCCATATCCGGCAGCGCGGCATGGAGCTTCGCCATCGTCCTGCGCCGATCGGCATTGTGATACAGACAGATCAGGTTTTCTTCCTCCACATTAAACTGCATTGTCATACCTCCAATTCGTTTTTCTTGGTGCGGGTCGGGGCCTTTTTCAGGGCTTGGGCCTGCTTATTTTCGGAAAGCTGCTTTCGGATGGAAGCGCGGGGCCGCCGCACTTCCTTGTCCCGGTTCTCGTCTTTACCTATCATGGCAAATATCCCGTGCCTGTCCTTGATGCCGGTAAAAACCAGCGATTTATAAGGCAGCATGGAAAAGAGGCGGTCGGTATCCTTGCTGGACGCGATCTGCGTAAAGTAAGGGGACAGCTCTACCATGAAATGCGTCTTGTTGGGGCTGTTCGGAGTGGACAGCTCTTTCATTCCCGCAACAATACGCTGGGCCTCATCCCGGATCAGGCGGTCATGCAGCGCCGTGACATGGGCTTTGAAGTCGCCCGGTTGAAGCTGTTCCCGGCCTTTCTGTTCCTGCCGCAGCACTTCCCGCAGGTTTTCCGGCTCATTGGGTTTTGCCTCATACCGCAGGAACGCCCCCAGCTTGGGGTCGGGGTGGCCGTCAAAGTACAGCTTGGCGGGCTGCTCCCGGTCGCCCTTTTCATAGTGCAGGATGATGGTGTCGGCCTGTACCGCCTCGGCTGCGGCGTGCCGGAAATGCTGGGGATAGTCCAGCTCATAGAGATTGCCCCGTATCTTTCCGCCCACCTTGCCGGTCAGCTCCACGGCGTAGGCCAGAATACGGTCGCGGGTCTGCTCCCCATAAAAACGCCATGTATTATGCTGCCGGGTATCTTGCAGGAAAACGTCGCGCTCCCGGAAACAGTACGTCCCGGACGGGCGGGACATCCAAAGCAGCGTTTTGTCCTCGGCCCTGTCGCTGGCGGCGGCCTGTCGAATGGCTTCTTTGTCAATCTCAAAATCATTGCGGTAAAAGGCGGTGTTCTGCCGCATAAGCTGTTCCAGTGCGGCCAGCACATCCACATTTTCAAACTTGTTCACGGCTTCACACCTCCAATTCCTTAGATTTTTCCCGCTGCGGCGGCTTCTTGGCCTGTTCCTCCTTGGCGGCTTTGAGCTGCGCCCGGATGGACGGCTTTTTCTGGCGTTGGGCGGTCTTGGACGCTGTGCGGGTCTGCTTCGGTTTCTGTGCCTCCGCCTTGGCTGCCTCGGCCACATCGAAAAGGGAAATCTGTTCCCCGGCCTTTGCCTTGGCTTCCAGTTCCCCCATCGACGGGGCATTGTTCAGGGTGCCGTCAATCATGTTGTAATTCTGCTCGGTGGACATTTCGGCGGTCTTGATAGGGCTTTCCCACATAAACTCCGGGACAGGGGTAAAACCGATGCTGTCGCAGTAATGGGCTTCCTCCTTGCCGCCACGATTTATTACAACAACATCCGAAACGGACAGGCTGTGGCCCCGGAAGTCGGCGGGCCGGTCGTCAGTATTAAACGTGCGGTAAATATTCTCTAACGTGGTCTTGCCGTCCAGCGGGGCCGTGTAGACAAGCGCATAGTTTTTCCTGTCCACGGCCAGCCCTGCCGCCTGCAATTCCTCATAGGAACGATAACGGAAGTCGCGCCCCTCCGGGCCAGCAGGCACTTGGTAGATGGAAAAGCTGTCGCCCGGCTCCGGGGGATCAACGGCAAAATAGGGGTTCTCCCATTGGGAAAACGGCATATCCGGCATGGCCTTGTAGCTGCCATTTTCCTGCACATAGGGCCGTACCCGGTCAAAACCGATTTCCTTTGCCACGCGGGAGAGGCTTTCCAATACCACGGGATCGTCCCGCAGCCGTTCCATGCGGGTGAAGTCGTCCACAAGATAGTTTTGGCCCGCCCGCACATGGAGAATATCGGCGGCACTCATGCCGTCCTTGCTTTCCATGCCCAGCGTCAAATGGGCGTAGGGGCGGCCATCGGCGTTCAAGTCCTCGGCCTCTTTGTTGTAGGGCTGGCCCCGCAACTCGTCAAACCGGGCCTTGGCTTCCTCAAAGGTGGCAAAGTGTTCAATGGGGCTTTGCTGTTCGGCGTTGGTGGCCCATGTTTTCAGGTCGGCTATCACATAGAAGCCCCATTCCCGGCCTGCCTGCGGCTCGGCGGCAGTACGTTCCGCCAGTGTTTGTTCCGCCCGTTCCCGCACGTCCTCCCGCAGCGGCACCGTATAAAGAGTGGATGCAGAGGAAAAGCCCACGTTGTTGAAAACATAGTCCACATCGGTTTCTTTCAAGGCTCCCGCCGGATAGTAGTCGGCCCGCGTGGGGGTGTCGCTTACCTTGCCGTTTGCAATGTCATAGTTCAATCCTGTTTCCAGATGGGTGCAGATTTTTCCGTCCACGGCCAGCGTCACATAGTACCAGCCCATATAGCCGCCGGTCTGCTCGTCGGCCCCGTCGTGAAATTCCACGTTCAGCAGCGTGTAGGGCTTCAATCCCTTTTGGGCGGCAATCTCGTTGTCCTTGGCCTCCCGTTGCAACAGCACGGGCAGGGCCGCTTCCTTGGTGACTTGCACGATTTCCGGGTTATAGCGTACCAGCGCACTGTTGACACATTCCGTCTGTACCTTTACGGTTTTGGCCTTTGGCGTCAGGTGGTTGCCGATGAACAGGGACGCGCCGTTGTCAAAGTGGATGGACATATCACTGGTGCCGCGCCATTTGCCGGTACAGGGAGAAGTACGGATTTCGCCGGTCTTGCAGCCAAACGCCTGCGCGATTATATCAATCTTGCCTTGCAGGGGCAGGTCTTTGTAGCGGTCAGTGATTTCCACCGCCTTTTTCTGCAAATCAGTCAGGGGCTTATCGGCTGGCTTTTCCTGCGGCTCGTCGGCAGAAACATCTTCCTGCACCGTTTCAGGCTCCGGCGTGATTTCCTGTGCCGGGGTAGGCTCCGGCTCTGGTGCTGCCTCCTGTTCAGGGGCCGGTTCCTGCGGCTGCTCTTGTTCCTTGGCGTACAGCTCCTTGACGGCCTCCTGTGTCAGTTCCCCGGTATTGAGCTGATCCAGCAGCGCCCGGCTTTTTTCTTCCGTCCCGGCATAGAGAACCGCCCCAATTTTTACCGTGCCGTCCTCCTGTGGGACATAGGCTTGCAGCAAGTACAGGTTTTCCGGGCTGTCGCTGCGGGTGGCGGCGTGTACCCGGTAGACATATTCCTCCGGCCCGGTTTGGGCCTGCGCCATCTGCGCCTGCTGTTCCCGGATGCTGCTGCGTTGCAGCTCCGTGGGCTTCTCGCCGGTAAGGGGCTGAATACTCGGAATACGGTCAGCGGCATAATAGGCGTTCCCATTCAAAAGGCGCTGCCATGCCCCGACGCTTGGTGCCCAGCGGAAGCCGTGTTCTTTCAACTGCTGGCGGGCGTCTGCGTCCGGCTTATCCTCAAAGAATACCTGCAAACGGCTCTGTTCCCGGTTGGCCTCCACATGGCCGCCGTCAAACTCCCAGCCCACATAGACAGTTTCCTTTGCGCGGGTCAGGCTTTCGATCCGCTGCCGGACGCGGTGGATTTCCGCATTGTTATTGGACAGCTCCCAGCTCTGAAAGGGTTTCTTTTCATAGTGCCAGCTTGATGCCATATCCGCTTTCAGGTTTTCGATGTTATCAGGGGAAAGGTGCGGGCAGCCGTCCAAAGTACCGTGCTTGCGGTAGTAGGCGTTTACGGCTTTCATGGTTTCCTGCGCCTTTACCAGCCCGTCCAGCTTCTTTTGCAGCTTGGGGATGGCCTGCGGGTCGTCCTGCCGGATGCCACCCATGCCGGTGCTGCGGATTTTATCAAGCAGCCCTTGGATATACTGCCATTCCTGCATATTGCTGTCGCGGGCCGCGTTTTGTTTTTCTTTCTGGCGCACCGGGAAATTGGAACCACCGGCAATCAGGATCGAGGGAACACGGGCGTCAATGGCAAAGCTGTGGTTCATGTTGGCGGCCAGTTTCCGGGCGTAGGTGTCAAGCAGGCTGTCGATCTTCTCATGGTACATGGGGTCAACCCGCTTTTTCTGCGTCTGCGCGATCTCAAAGGCGTTGTCCACATAATGCCGGTACTCCGCCGTGGCGCTGCCGGGCTTGTAGTCGGAAAAACTGTTCATTTCCTTTGCTCGGCGGGCCGCGCCCTCGTTGATGGAATAATAATAGTCGGACGCCGCAGGCTCTTTTGTCGGCTGTTCCGGGGCTTTGGCCTGCGGCCCGGCTTCCTGTTCCGGGGCAGGCTCCGGCTCTAGTGTTGCCGGGGCCTCATAGCCAGCCGCCGCATATTCCTCCACGGTCATACCAGCGGCAGCGGCTTCCTGCTCAATCTCGGCCTGAACCTGCGCTTTATAGTCCTGCAAGCTCTGGTCGAAGTCAGACAGTTTCGGTGGCTCCGGCAACTGGTACTGTCCCTGATTGAGAAGCGGGCGGCACTCCTTGGCGTAGTCCACCAGCGCCCCATAATAGGCGGTTTCCTCCGGCGTCAGGGTTTCGCCGGACGCCAGCCGGGTTTGCGCCTCCTGTTCCAGTCGGGACAGGTTGCAATGCTGCTGCATATAGGGGACAAATTCCGTTAGAAGCATTTCCCGCTGGGCCTTGTCTGCCTCCCATGCCTCCGGCCCCTCATGTTTCAGCACATGGTTTTTCCAGCTTTCATCCTGTGCGTAGTATTCGTGATAGCCCCGGATATGCTCGATCAGGGAACCGTCGCCGTCGCCAAAATCCTGCCGCCCCTCGTAGTTGTCCGGCTGCCCCTGAAAAGAGAAGTCAATACGGAACTTGGTTTTGTCGTACCAGCTCCCCGCATGGTCTGGCTGTTCCCGTTCAAAGCGTTTGGAGCTGTCCAGCGCCCCGAAAACGGCATCAGCCTCATGCAGCGGCATTTGCTGGCCGTCTTTCAGGTGGGGGCTTTCACTCCAAATAATTGTGACAATCGGCTCCGCTGCCGGGTCATGGGCGATGGTCTGTTCCGCCCTTGCAACGGCAATCTCGCTTTCCATCTGGCTTTTCATAAAATCGTCCATGTAGCCGTGCTGCATTTCGTAGCCCTGTTCACACAGACGGTTGATAAGCTCCATCACCTTATCGTTGTCGCCCACGGCCTTGGCATACTCCATAATCAGGCGGCGTTCCCCGTCACCCAAACGCGGGCCGTCCTTTTCGGCCAGCGCCATCAGCGCGGCGGCCCGTTCGGACGGGGACGCCTCCGGCATCATCGGCTTTTCATTCAAGAGGCCGTCAATCCCATTCCATGCCTGCGGTTCCTCCTGCCGGGCCTCGGCCCGTTGCAGCGTCCCGTCGTCGGAAAGGACAAAGCCCTGCGTCTGAATGGCGTCCAACGTGCCTTGCGTCACCTCGCCGGTGGTTTTCACATCGGCGTCAATCAGGGTTTGCAGCATGGCTTTCACACTGTCGGTCATTTCCTGTTGCTGCTCCGGGGGAAGCGTGGAAAACACACTGTCCGGCGCTGGCTGCTCGGCGGCCTGTTCCGGGGCAGCGTGTTCCTGCTGGGCCTGCCGTTCCTGCTGAAGCTCTAACAGGTGGATTTCCATTTCATTGATAAGGTCATTGGCAGCGGCCCGGATCGTTTCAAGGGACGCCTGCAATTCTTTCAAATCCCTGCCGGAACTCCAATTTGCGATATATCCAAAGGAATAGTCGGACGTATCAAGCCCCCAATACTGGCATACCGCATAGGCCACGCTCTCGGCCTGCACCTCGCGGGTGGCCTTATCCGGCTGCTTATCCTCCGCAAGATGGCTGTTTTTCTCATACAGGCGGGCGTGGGCAACTTCATGGATGGCGGTCTTTAGGGTCTGCAATTCGCCCATGCCCTCATTGACGGCGATCCGCTGTTCCAGATAGAAGCAGCGGCCCTTGGCCCCGTCCAAAATCGGCTCAATGGAAATGGCATAGGGGGACGATCTTTCCAAAGCCGCCTGCAAATCCTGAAACTGCTCTACGTCGCCGGACAGCATATCCACATGGGCCTCTGGAAGCTCCTTGCCCTCGGTCTGGCTTACGTCATACACCGATACCACGCGATAGTCCGGCACAGTAATTTCCTGTTCGTCCATCACCGTCTTGCCGTCTTTGTCCTTGATCGGTTCGCCGGTATCAGGGTCTTTCTTGGGAACGCGCTTTTTGACTTTATAGAAGTTAGGGGCTAAGATTTTCAGGCCCCGTTCTCCCTGTTTGCGGGTGCGTTCAAATTCCGATTGCCATTTCCCGGCCCCGGCCACAAGGGAAGCGTCCGGCTTTTGCAGGAAAATCAGCATGGTATTTCGGAAACTGTATGTGTGGAACTTGGACATTGAGGTGAGATAGGATTTATAATTCTCGCTGTCCAGAACGCCGCGCACACCGGCTTCCAGCTTGTCGGTGATTTCTTTCATGTACTCGTCCTTGGTCTTGCCCTTTAGGATAATCGGGCCTGCCTCCGGCAGTACGGCGGCGGGGGCCGCCGGTTCGGTGCGAAAGGCTTCCCGGTCGGCCTCCGGCTGGGGATAGGCCATCACCCGGTATTCCTCCGGCACCGGCTGTCCCTCATGGACGCGCTGCCATTCGTCGCCGCTTTTCACCAGATAGCCGTAATCGGTAAAAACGCCATGCTCGGTGTTGGCAATGTGCAGTCCAAAGCGGGGCAGGAAAATTCCCGCTTTCCATTCCTCCGGCATATCCACCATGCCGGAACGGTTCAGGTAGTAGTCCCCCAACTGGCCTGTGCCGGTGACATCCGGCAAATGCACATAGAAGTCCACGTTGTCGGGGTAGTCGGTGATCTGGCCGATACTGTGAAAATCGCTCTGCGGATTTGTCAGGGCGGCGTTCAGCTCCGAAAGCTCGGCGGCGTCCAGCTTTTCCAGCCGTGCGGCAAGGAAATTCAGTTCGTCCACGTCGGCAGACAGCACCAGATCGCGGGGCAGCTTAATCGGGCGCTCCTGCGGGCTTCGATAGTCGTACAAGAAAAAGTCCTGCGGATTGTCGGTGCTGATGCCGATTTCCCGCAGGGCTGCTTGCAGCTTTTCAGTTGTGGTCGGCAGGGAAAGCCAAAGGCCCTCTTTGCCTTGCTCATAAAGCTGGCGGTTGTGAAGCAGGATAGAAAATACTTCGCTCACGGGTTCCCTCCTTTCTCGGTCTTGCTCCATCAATTTCTGCATCAACTCGTAGTCCTCCATGCTCATGTGGCCGTCATAGGTGTACGGGTCGATGTCATCCCCTCGGTAGGGGCGTTCATAGAACGGTAGTCCGGCAGCATGGGCTTTTTCCCGTGCTTCCTCTAACACATCCGGCGGCAGCTCGTCGCTGTGGGCTTCCATGAATGGGGCAATGTTGTTCAGGCCGTTGTCGTAGTGGTGGCGCACACCGGCAGCCAGCTCCGCCACGTTCATTTCCTCGCCCAGATAGCCGGAATAGTAGCCGTTTACCACAACGGCCCGTGGGTCGGCGGCCTGTATTTCTGCAAGCCGCGCCCTGTCCTCTGGATAAAGGGTGTCGTCCAGATCAAGGTGAAACGCCTCTGCCTGCCAGCTCCGGCCCTCACGCCAGAACGCCAGCCATGCAATACCATTTCTAAGGTCGTCTTGATACTCTGATACCATGTCCCTAAGACTTGCCATCGGCAGCCCTCCTTTCTGAAAAATAGCATAAGAAAAGCAGGAAACCTTTCAAAGATTTCCTGCTCAGTGTTGCCGCTGGTGGGCGGCTTGTATTCAGTTTTGAAACTTCGGGGCAGGTTGGTTAGATAATAGACAATCTTGTAGATGGAAAATAATTATAAGAAAATCAAGCAAGCTATTCCTATAATGATAAAAAAACATCCTCCAACCCTTGTACTTATTTTAAACAAGTCTGACGGCTCATTCGCTTTATCACTTTTCCAACTTTCTGTTATCTGAAAGAAAATTGAAGGACTTACTACCATTAACAAACCTATAACTAAAAAAACTATTCCTACCAAAATATACATATCACTCTACCTCCCTGAAAATTTGCTTTATCGTTATCTTTATTATACTATGACCGGTTACTGTTGGGAATAGATGAATTGTAAATTTGCTGGACATAAATAGGGGTTTGGGGATATGCCCCAAAAAGCAAAATCCCCGGCCCGGCAGGGGCAGCCGGGTCAGGGATTTGCCGGAAGTGTGGCTACACTTCCTATGCTTGCTGTTTTTTAGTTTTTATCCCTCCGTTCAATGCGGTAGTTGACGTATTTCCCGCCGGTATCGGCCAGAAGCACCGTGCCGTCGTAGGTTTTCCCGGTTTTCATGGAGCGCAGGCCCTTTACCTTTGCCTTTCCGTCTTTGAGCAATGCAGCGGCGATTTTCGGCGTG
>OLVR01002266.1_pt1 | contig 15094 bp, 9 predicted proteins | sample 1673261 | NCBI WGS metagenome assembly OLVR01 (sample SAMEA3178938, study PRJEB25190) | human gut metagenome | biome: human gut; feature: human-associated habitat; material: faeces | place: Austria | collected 2013 | reverse complement strand
CATATTCTATTCTATGTTCAACAGCTACAAACTCTCTTAATACCTTTCTTATTGTGTCCATAGGAACACCTACAGCAACGGCACAGCCTATTGCTGCCATAGCATTTTCCACATTATGACCACCAAGGATATTGAGTTCGTCAATGTCCACAACTTTTTCGTTATAACCAAGACAGTTAATATATATGCTCTTTTCATCTGAGTATATACCATCTTTATTTTTGCCATCAAGAGAGAAGTAAACAACTTTTGCCTTTGTTCTGTCTGCCATACCACGAGTAACTTCATCGTTGTAGTTTAATACGCAGTAATCATTTTCATCCTGATTTTCAAAAACTCTTTCCTTAGCGGCAATATAGTTTTCAAGAGTATGATGTCTGTTAAGGTGGTCTGGTGTAATATTGAGAACAGCACTTACCTTAGGCTTAAATGTATCAATAGTTTCAAGCTGGAAACTAGAAAGCTCTGCTACAACACAACCGTCTTCTGTAGTATCAAGGCAACAGTCAGCAAAAGGATTTCCTATGTTACCTACAACATATGAATTTTTAAAATAAGCCTTTAAAATTTCGCCTACAAGAGTTGTAGTTGTTGTCTTGCCGTTAGTACCTGTAATACCAATAACTGGAGATTTACAGAAAAGCCATGCAAGTTCAATTTCTCCCATAACCTTTACTCCTGCCTTTTTAGCCTTTTCTACAAAAGGTAAATCAGTAGGAACCCCAGGGCTCATAACGAGAATATCCATACCCTCTACAATGTCATCTGGATTTGCACCTAAAAATAAATTAATACCCTCTGATTTAAGTTCAGATACAACATCTCCAAGCTTGTCCTCTGTTTTAGCATCTTGTATTGTAACTTCTGCTCCTAATTTTTTTAAAAGTCGAGCAGCTGAAATACCACTTTTAGCTACACCACTAACCAATGCTTTTTTATTTTTGAAATCCATAATCTATTCTTCCTCCTAGAAAAGATTTTTGCTTGCTACAAAACCTAATAAACATAATACAGCAGTTGCAATAGTGAAAAGTTCAACAACCTTAATACCCTGCAAACCACTTAATTCAAAATGGTGGTGGATTGGTGCCATTTTGAAAATTCTCTTACCGCCAGTAAGTTTGAAATAACCTACCTGAATCATAACTGAAAGAGATTCACAAACATATACAAAACCTACAATAACAAGCATTATAGGCATTTTTGTAAGTATTGCCACACTTGCTACAAAACCACCTAAAGCAAGTGAACCAGTATCGCCCATAAATACCTTTGCAGGATATGAGTTAAATACTAAGAAACCTAATAACGCACCTATTGCAGCACCACAAACAGGAATAAGTCCCTTGTTTACAGCATATGCAATAAATACAAAGTAAGTTGCTACAAGTACAGTAACACCAGATGCAAGTCCATCAAGACCGTCTGTTAAGTTTACACTATTTACTGTACCAACCATAACGAAGAAAAGGAAAGGCACATAAAGCCAACCTAAATCAATATAAAATCCCTTTGTAAATGGTACATAAATTTCTGTACCAAAATCATTCATATTTAACAAGTAAATCGCAAAAAGAATTGTTACTATAAGCTGGAAAACAACCTTTTGCCAAGCTCTCAAACCAAGAGAACGCTTTTTAACAACTTTAATATAGTCATCAAGGAAACCTACAAGTCCATAACCTACTGTAATAAGCAATACTACAATAGCATCAGGGTTGTCCTTTACAAAGAACAGAGTTGCAATAGCAAATGCACCAATCATAAATATACCACCCATAGATGGTGTACCCTGTTTCTTTAAATGTGACTTTGGTCCGTCATCTCTTACATTCTGTCCAAAATTATGAAGTTTTGGAATAACAAATGCTCCTAAAACAACACAGGCAATAAAAGCAATAATTAAAGCATATGCTGCTGAAAATAAATCGTAATTCATATTATTTAATCTCCTTTATTCTTTCTGTTGTTTTTTCAAAGTGCATACCTCTGGAAGCCTTTATTAATATAGTCATTCCGTCTTCAAGAATGTTGTCCATTTTCTTCCAGAATTCTTCCTGTGTAGGGAAGTAATACACATTTTCTTTTCTTAAACTCAATGCTCCCTCATACATAGACTTGCTTATTTCGCCTATGCAAACAAGGGTGTCAATATTTTTCTCTATAGCATATTGACCTACTTCACTATGGAGCTTTGGTCCAAAATCTCCAAGCTCAAGCATATCGCCTAATATACAACAGCTTTTACCCTCAACTGGAGCAACTACATCAATACCAGCCTTTGTAGAGTTTGGATTTGCATTGTATACATCATTTACTATTGTGTATTTACCTGTCTTTACAATATCCATTCTCATTTTTGTAGGTACAAAAGATTCAATACCCTTTTTTATTTCCTCTGCATTAAGACCAATTTTTAAGGCAATAGCAGTTGCTGCCATAGCATTACTTACCATATGAAGTCCTGGTACAGGGATATTCACATCAAAGGAAACATCTTTTGTATGTATAGTACAAGAAATACCCTCTATTCCCTTTGGCTGAATGTTATCTGCATAAACCTCTGCATTTTTATCATTCATTGAAAAATAGCAAATATTTTTGTACTTATCCTTTACTGTAATAAGCATATCGTCATCGCCATTAAGAACCTTGTATCCGTCTTCCATAGACTCAAACATTTCACATTTAGCCTTTAAAATGCCCTCTCTTGAGCCTAAATTTTCAATGTGGGAAACACCAACATTTGTAATAACAGCCATATCAGGATTTGCAATATGAGTAAGATAGCTGATTTCTCCAAAATGGTTCATACCCATTTCAATAACAGCACATTCTGTGTCATCTTCTAATCTGAAAAGTGTAAGAGGTACACCAATATCATTGTTAAAATTGCCCTCTGTTTTCAAAACATTGTATTTCTGTGCAAGAACAGATGCCACAATATCCTTTGTTGTTGTTTTGCCTGTACTTCCTGTAATGCCGACAACAGGAATTTTATGAATAGAACGATAATATCTGGCTAAATCGCCTAAAGCCTTGTGAGTATCCTCAACCATAATTACAGGAACAGTAGTAGTAACCTCTTCCTGAGAAATAACAGCTACTGCTCCATTTTCAACAGCTACATCTATAAACTTGTGACCATCAAAAGATGCTCCCTTTAGTGGAATAAATAATGCTCCCTCAGAAATAGTTCTTGTGTCAGTAGAAACAGCTGTAACAACAGCATTATCTCCTATAAGTCTACCATCAACAGCCTTAGCAATTTCTTCTAAAGTAAGTTTCATTTTATATTTCCTCCAAAGCTTCCTTGGCAACTTCTACATCGTCAAAGTGAATAGTCTTATCCTTGAAAATTTCGTAGTCTTCGTGACCCTTACCGGCAATTACAACACTATCTCCAGCCTTTGCAATAGCAACAGCTCTAAAAATAGCTTCTTTTCTATCAACAATTTTTTCGTAATCATCAGTTACTGGGCGTACACCTTCTTCAACCTGATTGATAATATCAATAGGTTCTTCAGACCTTGGATTATCAGAAGTAATTATAGAATAATCTCCCAATCTAGCAGCAATATCACCCATAATAGGACGCTTTGTCTTATCTCTGTCGCCACCACAACCAAAGACAGTAATAACCTTACCCTTTGTAAACTCTCTGACAGCATTTAAAATATTTTCAAGACCATCTGGAGTGTGAGCATAGTCTACAATTACATTAAAGCCCTTGTCGTTTGGAACAGACTGTATTCTTCCAGGTACACCCTTTATAGCGTTAATACCTGTCTGAATATCATCAACAGCAATACCCATTGAAAGAGCAGCACCAATAACACCTAAAGCATTGTAAACACTAAATCTGCCTGGAACTTTTAAGTTAAAATCAACATCAGCACCATTAATATTAACTGTAAATACTACTCTATCCATTAAGTAGTGAATGTTTTTAGCCTGTAAATCACTAGGTTCATCAATACTGTAAGTAATAATATCACAAGTAGCTTCATCAATAATCTTCTGACTCCACTTGTCATCTACATTTATAATACCTGTCTTACACATTTTGAATAATTTAGCCTTAGCAAGGCAATAGTTTTCCATAGTCTTGTGGAAATCCAAATGGTCCTGTGTAAGATTTGTAAAAATACCAATGTTAAAATCAATACCATCGACTTTCTTTAATGCCAAACCATGAGAAGAAACTTCCATAACAAGGTCTTCTACATTTTCGTCAGCCATTAACTTTAATATAGCATTTAAGTCAAGAGTATCTGGAGTTGTACTTGTGGCAAACTTAATATCTCTTTTCTTGCCCCCAATTCTAGTTTCAACAGTACCTATAACACCTGTTTTATGTCCTATCGTATTTAAAATAGATTCCATAAAATATGTTGTACTTGTTTTGCCGTTAGTTCCTGTAACACCAATCATATTTAACTTTTTAGATGGGTGTTCATAGAAATTGCCAGCTATAACAGTAAGAGCCTCTCTGCTTTCAGAAACCTTATATACTGTCATATCCTGTGGTAAATTTTCCACATCTTCCTCAACAATAACAGCTCTGCATCCCTTTTCATAAGCTCCACCAATAAAGCTATGACCATCAACCTTCATACCTTTAATAGCTACAAAAAGCACATTACTTTCTGTCTTTCTTGAATCAATGGTAATGCTATTGATTTCCTGTTGCAAATCCCCCTGCAACAATGTACCGGATACGCCATTTAATATATCCTTTAATATCATAAGCTCTCTCCTTTATATATAGGCATAGTAAGCCTAGTATCAGATTTTACTTTTATATTTTATTATACACCATTTTCACAATTATGTATAGACAATAATTTTAGTATTTTGATTTATAACCGTTTTTTCCTTAGGGAACTGTTTAACTACAGTTTTTCCCTCCCCTATAACCTGTAAATTTATATTGTTTTTTGTCAATTCCTGTCTTAATTTGTCTACATTTTGTCCTATATAATTTTCAACAGTAAATGTACCTATGCCCTTCATTTTTTGCTCATTTTCATTATATATAGGCTCTATACCTAAGTATGGCAAAGAATTGGAAAGTATTTCTTTCATTACTGGACCTGCCACCTGTCCTCCATAGTATACCCCTTTTGGTTCATCAATAAGCACCAATGTAATTACCTGTGGTTTTTCAGCCGGAGCAAAGGCACAAAAACTGGCTATATACTTGCCTGAGCGTCTTGGCAATTTTTCACTTGTAGCGGTTTTTCCACCTATTCTAAAGCCGGGAATATACGCCTTATTTCCTGTACCTATTTCTACTACACTTTCAAGAATATTTCTCATAGTGTCAGAGGTCTCTTTTGATAAAATCTGTGTTCCATTGCCATATTCAAACACTTTTACAATGTTTCCCTTTTCATCACTTAAAGCCTTAGCAACATGAGGTGTAACCAACCTGCCACCATTTATAGATGCCGAAATAGCTCTTATAAGCTGTATTGGTGTAATCTGTAAGGACTGGCCAAAACCCATTGTAGCAAGTTCTACTGGTCCTATTTTATTCTTTTTATACATAATACCAACAGCCTCGCCAGGCAAGTCTACACCAGTTTTTCTATCAAAGCCAAATTTAATAAGGTAGTCATAAAATTGCGAACTGCCCAATCTTTCTGCCACATCCATAAAAACAGGGTTACAACTGTTTTGAACACCTTGTACAAAGGTTTCTGAGCCATGACTTCTAGGAGAACGCCAACACTTGATATATCTTCCACCTACTGTTCTACCGCCACCACAGTTAAAAGTATCATCAGGCTTTACAACTCCAGCCTGTAAACCGGCCGATGAAGTAATAACCTTAAATGTAGACCCCGGCTCATAGGTATCGTTAATATTGAAATTTCTCCACATTTGATTTAAGGCATAGTTTTTATCCTTTACTTCATCCGTAGTATTCAGTTTATAAGGTTCGTTTAAGTTAAAATCCGGTTTACAAGCCATAGCCAGTATTTCTCCATTTTGTGGATTCATCATTATTACAGAACCTCTTTTTGCATTTTTCCCTATAACAGCCTTTTCTAAAGTCTGTTCTGCATACTGCTGTAAATTAATATCTAAAGTCGTAACCAAATTGTAGCCCTCTTTTGCCGGTTTTCTGTCCTGTTCACTATTTTTTAATTCATCGCCCCTACCGTCTGTCTGTGTCAGTATTTTGCCCTTTTCTCCTTTTAAATATTGTTCATACTTAGCCTCAAGCCCTATAATCCCCTGATTATCCTTTCCCACAAAACCAATAACATGGGAAGCTAAATTATTAAAGGGATAAATTCTCTGTATGTCCTCGTCCACAACAACACCTTTTAAATTAAGGTCTGCTATTTCCTTGCCCTTAGCCTTATCTACTTTTGTTTTTATACGCATTAAGGCAACTCTTTTGTTTATTTTTTCAAGAGTTTCTGTATAATCTAAATCCAATTTTTCAGAAAGTATTTTAGCAACCTTTTCAGGTTCTTTAACCTGTGCGTGAATTACACTTATAGCAGAAACACTTTTAGATGTTGCTATAGGTGTATTGTTTCTATCTAATATTTGACCTCTGACTGGAGAAATAAGTCTGTCCCTTGTCTGTTGTTCAAAAGCCAATTTCTGATAAAAAGGTCCTTTAAAATATTGTATGTAAAAAATTCTAAAAATAAGGCATAAAAGCAAAAATTCAAATACAAAAAGCATAAAAGCTAATCTACGCCTTGATTTTAAGGTCACTCTCTCCATAATATCACCTGTATTTCTTTATATATTATATTATGAAAGAGTTATGTTAATAACAAAAAAGGCAGGCTTTTCGCCTACCTTAATATATCTCTACACAAAATCCACAAAAACTGTATTTGCCAAATCTAAACCTTTTCTTGTAAGTCTTATATTATCTCCACACTTTTCCAATAGACCGTCTGAAATATGGGTATTTATTGCTTCTCCGTAAATATCATATATGTCATCGCCATAAAGTTTTTTGAAACTCTTTATATTAATACCCTCATTTCTTCTAAGACCTAAAAACATAAATTCAGAATAAATATCCTCTTTTGTAAGTTCTTCGTTTTCCACTACATAAGTGCCTACAATATAGTCATTCATATTTTCAGTATTTTTAAGTCGATGGTTATTTACAAGGCTTGATGCACCAAGCCCAAAGCCCTTGTAATCTCCCCTTATCCAATACACATTGTTATGAACTGACTCTTTTCCCTCTTTTGCAAAATTGGAAATTTCATATTGATGAAAACCTTTTTCTTTTAGAAAATCCTGTGCAAAATGGTACATTTCCCTATCCTGTATTTCATTAGGCAAGTTTAAGTCCATATCGTAAAAAGGCGTACCCTCTTCAATAATAAGACTGTAAGCTGAAATATGCTGAGGTTCTAAAGCACATACATTTTCAAGACTCTCTTTCCATTCCTCAAAAGTTTGGTCTGGCAAGTCAAACATCAAATCCACATTTATATTGTCAAAGCCTGCTTTTCTAGCAATAGTATAGGAATGTAAAAACTCCTCAACAGTATGAATTCTGCCTAGTTTTTTCAAGTGATGATTTTGCCAAGCCTGTAAACCCATACTTATTCTGTTAATACCAAAGGACTTGTAATCCTTTAATTTTTCTTCTGTCAATGTGCCTGGGTTTGCCTCTATTGTTATTTCACAATTTTTATCAAAAGTAAACTTTTCAAGAGCAGTAAAAATCTGCCCTATAAAACTACTTTCAATAACCGATGGTGTACCTCCACCAATAAAAATACTTTTAACAACATTGTCAGTTTCAAAAGCCTTTATTTCTCTAACAAGAGAGTCAATATATTCCTGTCTACATTCCATATTTGGAAAACTAAGGAAATCACAGTATTTACACTTGCTTACGCAAAAAGGTATGTGTATATATAATGCTATTTTATTATTCATCATCAAGTTTGAGAACGGACATAAATGCTGCCTGTGGAACTTCCACGCTACCAACCTGACGCATTCTCTTTTTACCTTCTTTCTGTTTTTCAAGAAGTTTCTTCTTACGAGAAATATCGCCACCGTAACATTTTGCAAGTACATCTTTTCTGAGTGCCTTGACAGTCTCACGGGCAATTACCTTGCTTCCAATAGCTGCCTGAATAGGAATTTCAAACTGGTGTCTTGGAATTTCTTTCTTTAACTTTTCAGCCATTTTTCTACCCTTTTCTGCTGCACTATCTTCGTGAACAATAAAGCTAAGGGCATCTACAACTTCTCTATTTACAAGCATATCAAGTTTAACAGGTTTACTTTCTCTGTATCCAATTAATTCATAGTCAAAACTTGCGTAACCTCTTGAACGAGATTTAAGAACATCAAAGAAATCGTATATAATTTCATTTAATGGTAATTTATAATTAAGTACGGCTCTTGTAGATTCAATATATTCCATACCTAAATATTCGCCTCGTCTTTGCTGGCAAAGTTCCATAATTGTACCAATGTACTCTGTTGGAAGTATAATTTCAGCCTTTACAATAGGTTCTTCCATTTTAACGATTGTACTTGGGTCTGGCAAATCACTAGGGTTAGATAAATCGAAATGAGTACCGTCTGTTAAATAAACCTTATAAATAACAGATGGAGCAGTTGTAACCAAATCAAGGTTATATTCTCTTTCCAATCTTTCCTGAATAATTTCTAAATGTAATAAGCCTAAGAAACCACAACGGAAACCAAAACCTAAGGCTACAGAAGTTTCTGCCTCAAAGTTAAGAGCTGCATCATTTAACTGTAATTTTTCAAGAGCATCTCTTAAATCCTGATATCTTGAACCGTCTGCTGGGAATATACCACAGTAAACCATTGAATTTACTTTCTTATAACCTGGTAAAGCCTCTTTAACAGGATTATTTGCAAGAGTTACAGTATCACCAGTATGAGTATCTCTTACATTTTTGATACTTGCTGTTAAGTAACCTACATCGCCAGCCTGTAATTTTTCAGTAGGAATAAACTGACCTGCACCAAAAGCACCAACTTCAACAACATCAAATTCCTTGTTAGTTGCCATAAAGCGAACCCTGTCGCCCTTCTTTACAGTACCATCAAAGACACGCATAAATACTATAACACCCTTATAGCTATCATAAAAGCTATCGAAAATAAGTGCCTTTAAAGGAGCATTTTCATCGCCCTCTGGAGCAGGAATATCTTCAATAATCTTTTTAAATACCTGGTCAATATTAATATCAGCCTTTGCTGAAATAAGAGGTGCATCTTCTGCATCAAGACCAATAACATCTTCAATTTCAGCCTTTACTCTATCTGGGTCAGCACTAGGTAAATCAATTTTGTTAATAACTGGAACTACTTCAAGGTCATTATCTAAAGCAAGATAAACATTTGCCAAAGTCTGTGCCTCTACACCCTGAGCAGCATCTACTACAAGTATAGCACCATCACAAGCAGCCAAACTTCTTGATACCTCGTAATTAAAGTCAACATGGCCTGGAGTATCAATTAAGTTAAGTGTATATTCCTGTCCGTCTTCTGCCTTATAAATAAGACGAACAGCCTGTGCCTTAATTGTAATACCTCTTTCTCTTTCAAGGTCCATATTATCAAGAACCTGTGCCTGCATTTCTCTCTCTGTCAAAAGACCAGAACGCTGTATAAGTCTATCAGCTAATGTAGACTTACCATGGTCAATATGGGCTACAATACTAAAGTTTCTAATTCTCGATTGTCTATCAGAACTCATATATATTCTCCTTACTAAATTTCTCTATACATACTTGCCCATTATTATAACATATTAACCACCTTAAAAGCAATTAATATGAAAAAAGTTTTCAAACTTTGTAAAAATATTTATATAAAACTATTGACAAATTATATTTATGGTGGTACAATGTATTTACAAACGGAGGTGAAGGTATGGCAAATAGTGTATACAGCATAGTTCTCAATGATGCTGTTGTTGAAGCGATAGACCGACTAGCTTACCAAAATGGTACCAACAGGTCTAGTATGATTAATAGGATATTGGCAGAAAGAGTGTCATACACAACTCCTGAACAGAGAATAAGGAATATTTTAGGCTATGTAGAAAAGAGCCTTGATTCCACAGAACTGTTTCAGATTTTAATGAATACGGGAGATTCCTCCCTTAACATTAAAAGCCCTTTTAAATACAAATATAACCCTAGTGTTAAGTATCAAGTAGTTCTTAACAAAGGTGGAAGTAACAAAAAAGGCGAATTGAGAGTGACAATGCGAACTCAGAACTCCACCCTTTTAGAGGAATTGGATAAGTTCCTTAATGTATGGAGTGCCATAGAACTTAAATACCTTGACGGAAAAATGCCTTGTGAATTATCATTTACAATTTCCAAAGGTAAATATGTTCGTGAGTTATATCTGCCAACTGACCAATATGATGAAAACACTATTGGCAGTTTAATAACAGCATATATCGAAAACTTTGATAGTGTAATGAAATTTTATTTTGATACAAATGATTCGACGAAAGCCGAAAAAATGTATCTTAAAAACCTTGAAAAAGCAGACTATATTATTTAGGGGGTTTGTTTATGAATTTAGAGAAATTTACACAGAAATCATTAGAGGCTTTACAGCTTGCCCAAAGTCTTGCTGCAGAGCATAACAACACCCAAATAGAAGAATGTCATCTTTTATATGCAGTAATTGCTCAAGACGGTGGCATTGGTGCAGAAATATTCAGAAAAATGGGCGTTGATGTAAATCAGCTTGCTTTTGATGTAAAACAGGCAGTTTCTTCTCTCCCTGGCGTTACTGGTTCAGGTGTAGAACAAGGAAAAATATATATTTCAGCTGATGTAAACACAATTCTTGCAAAGGCTGAAAGTATCGCATCTTCTATGAAAGATGAATATGTAAGTACAGAACACATTATTCAGGCTATTATCGAAAGTCCTGATACAAAAGTAAGTGGAATATTAAAGAAACACAATATCAGAAAGCCAGAGTTTTTAAAGGCTATGAAAGAGATTAGAGGTAATACTAGAGTGACAACAGACAGACCAGAATCAACTTATGAAGCTCTTACAAAATACGGTCAAGACCTTGTTTCTCAAGCTGAAAAAGGCAAACTTGACCCTGTTATTGGTAGAGATACAGAAATTAGAAATGTAATCAGAATACTTTCAAGAAAAACTAAAAACAACCCTGTTCTTATTGGTGAACCTGGTGTTGGTAAAACAGCTATTGTTGAAGGTCTTGCAATGAGAATTGTAAAAGGCGATGTACCAGACAACTTAAAGGACAGAAGAATTTTCTCACTTGATATGGGTGCATTAATTGCTGGTGCTAAGTACCAAGGCGAGTTTGAAGAAAGATTAAAAGCCGTTCTTCAGGAAATTAAGAAATCAGACGCCAAGATTATCATGTTTATTGATGAGTTGCACACTATTGTAGGTGCTGGTAAAGGTCAGGGTGCCATGGACGCCGGCAACTTGTTAAAGCCTATGCTTGCAAGAGGCGAGCTCCATTGTATTGGTGCTACAACACTTAATGAATACAGACAGTACATTGAAAAAGATGCAGCCCTTGAAAGGCGTTTCCAGCCTGTTATGGTAAATGAGCCTACAGTTGAGGATACAATTACTATTTTAAGAGGCTTAAAGGAAAGATACGAACTTTACCACAATGTAACTATTCAAGATAATGCCATTATAGCAGCTGCTACACTTTCTGACAGATATATTACTGACAGATTTCTTCCAGATAAGGCCATTGACCTTATTGATGAAGCTTGTGCTACTATAAAGACAGAAATGAATTCTATGCCAACTGAATTGGACGAAATTAATCGTAAGATTATGCAGCTCCAAATTGAGGAAATGGCACTTAAAAAAGAAGACGACAAGCTTTCTAAGGAAAGACTTGAAAAAATCCGCAAGGAACTTTCTGAACATCGTGAAGAATTTAATGCTTTAAAAGCTAAATGGGAAAACGAAAAGAAAGACATTGACAGCGTTTCTGAAATTAAGCAGAAGATTGATGATATTAATCATCAAATTGAAATTGCTCAGAGAAATTCTGACTATGCAAAAGCTAGTAAACTTATGTATGAAGAATTGCCTAAGTTAAAGGCTCAGCTTGAAAATGCTAATGAATCAGCCGAAGACAAGGACAACAAGCTTCTTCGTACAAAAGTTACAGAAGAAGAAATCGCTATGATTGTTGGTCGTTGGACTGGTATCCCTGTTTCTAAGCTTATGGAAAGCGAAAGAAAGAAACTTCTTGACCTTGATAAAATTCTCCACAAGAGAGTTATTGGTCAGGACGAGGCAGTTCAGACTGTTACTGATGCCATTATTCGTTCAAGAGCTGGTATACAGGACCCTAACAGACCAATAGGTTCATTCTTGTTCTTAGGTCCTACTGGTGTAGGTAAAACAGAGCTTGCAAAAGCCCTTGCTGAGGCACTTTTTGATGATGAACGAAACATTGTCAGAATTGATATGAGTGAATATATGGAGAAATATTCTGTGAGCCGTCTTGTGGGAGCTCCTCCAGGATATGTAGGTTATGAAGAAGGCGGTCAGCTTACAGAGGCTGTAAGAAGAAAACCATATTCAGTAGTCCTCTTTGATGAAATTGAAAAGGCTCACCCAGATGTTTTCAATATACTTTTACAGGTACTTGATGACGGTAGAATTACAGACTCACAGGGTAGAACTGTAGACTTTAAGAATACAATTATTATCCTTACTTCTAACTTAGGTTCTAGCTTTATACTTGACGGTATTCAGCCAGACAACACTATTAGCGAAGAAGCCAGAGAACAGGTTAATAACTTACTTAAATCACAGTTTAGACCTGAATTCCTTAACAGAATTGATGAAATTGTATTCTACAAACCATTAGCTAAAACTGAAATTACTAGCATTGTTGACCTTATGCTCCACTCTCTTGAAAATAGACTTGCCGACAAGCAACTTAAACTTGAGGTAACTCCTAGTGCTAAGGACTTCATTATAGACAGCGGTTATGACCCTGTTTACGGTGCAAGACCTTTAAAGAGATTTATACAGAGCCATATTGAAACACTTGTTGGTAGAATGATAATTGCAGAAGACCTTGCCCCAGATACTACAATCGTTGTAGATTATAACGGCAATAAGTTGGTTGCAAGTAGTAAGTAAGAAGTCAGGACTATTTAAAAGGTCTTGGTTTAAATAAATTCTCCTTAATATATAAGGCGTGGAAATTAATCCACGCCTTATTTTTTTACTTATCTACTTTCCAAATAAATATCCTTTCTAAATTCTTTCACTACCATAATGGCACAAATTACTCCTGCAAAGAAATCAGCAATAGGTCCTGAATACATTACACCGTCTATACCTATAAACAACGGAATTACTATAAGCAAAGGCAAAAGGAAAATAATCTGTCTTGTAAGAGATAGGAATGTACCTATCTTTGGTTTACCTATTGATGTAAAGAAATTTGAAGTTATTGGTTGCATAAAGTTTATAAAAGTAAAGAACAAGAATATATGGAAATAATTAATTGCAAATGTATAGTATTCCTCTGAACCATTTCCAAAAATAGATATAATCTGGCGAGGTACTAACTGGAAAAGCAAAAATGCCACAATAGCCAATGCAAAACCACATTTTATAGCAAATGTATAAGCTGTTTTAACTCTTTTATACTTTTTTGCACCATAATTAAAACTGGTTATAGGCTGAAGTCCTTGTGATATGCCAATAACAAAGGACATAAACACCTGATTTACCTTTGTTATAATACCTGCACAAGCAATAGGAACAGCCTCTCCATAAACAGAAATTGAACCATAGTATTTCAATGACTTGTTCATAACTATTTGTATAACCATCATAGCCAACTGGTTGCTGAAAGGAGCAGTTCCAAGAGAAATTATCCTAGAAATTATCTTTTTACTAACTCTTAAATGTTCCTTGCCTATTACTACTGTTTTGCAATGGCTTAAACACCATATTACCATTATAGCTGACAATATCTGACCTATAATTGTTGCAAGAGCTGCCCCTCTCATTCCCATATTAAGTCCAAAAACAAAAAGAGCATCTAAAAATGTATTTATAATTGCACCAGTTAAATTGCAAACCATACTTACATTTGGTCTACCGTCTGCACGAATTAAATGCCCTCCACCTGTTGTCAATATAAGAAATGGAAAACCAAAAGCAATAATACCTGTATAAGTTTTGGCATAATCTAAAACATTATTGGGCGAACCAAAGAAATGCAATAAATGTTCAAGAAACATTAATGTAATTACACATAAACCAATGCCACAGCTAAAAAGCATAACAGCTGAATTACCCAAATAGTAAACAGCTTTTTTCTTTTCTCCTGCCCCCATAGAAATATTAAAAGCTGATGCTCCACCTATACCAAACAAAAGTGCAATAGCAACACAGGATATAGACAAGGGGAATGAAATATTTGTAGCTGCATTACCCAACTCTCCAACACTATGACCAATGAAAAACTGGTCAACTATATTGTAAAGAGAACCTACAAGCATAGCTATAATACTGGGGACTGCAAATTGAAAAAGCAATCCCTTTTCTGATTTATAGCCTAAGGGATTTTTCATTTGTTTTTCTTCTGTTGTATTCATATTTCCTCCTTTATATTTTCAATAGCCATTAATAAAAGTCTTTTAAGCTCTTTTTCCTCTTTATCAGACATATTTTTCGTAACTATACCGTTCCATTTTTCTATAGATTTTTTAATTGGTTCAATAGCCTGTTTTCCATTTTCTGTTAAAAAAACTCTGTTACACCTTTTATCTACTTCATCTTTATTTTTCTCAATTAATCCCTTATCTATAAGAGATTTTATAATTCTGGCTACTGCACCCTTATCAATACCAAGGTCATTTACTATTTCATCTTGAGTTATACCATCGCCACAACTTAGTTTAAATATAACTGGATATTCTGAGGATGTAATATTGTAGATTTTTAATTCTTTAGTGTAAAAAGATTGAGATTTTCTATGTATTACAGCCGTCAATTTGCCTATTCTGTTATTTTCCATAATCCCCTCCTATTTTCGAAAACATTTT
>OLVR01002246.1_pt1 | contig 15232 bp, 15 predicted proteins | sample 1673261 | NCBI WGS metagenome assembly OLVR01 (sample SAMEA3178938, study PRJEB25190) | human gut metagenome | biome: human gut; feature: human-associated habitat; material: faeces | place: Austria | collected 2013 | reverse complement strand
ATGGTGACCATCCCGAACTTTTTCACCCTTGTCAGGAACAGCATGAATGGGATGCCGGTGATCAGCGCCCATAGCGCCCCCAGGACGGGAAGGAAAATTGGCACAAACCCGATGGGGATTGCGACACAGCAGCCGATGACAAAATACAGGACCGTAAACAGTCCAAGGCTGATCAAGTCTTTTGCCTGAAGTTTGTTACTCATAAGTACACCTCCGCACTTTTTGGTTAGCGTATTCTAACCTCGTTATAGAATACCACACCCAGATTGGTGTTTCTACAACCGAACAACTTTTTAGCTCCAATCAACATCGAGTTTTTAGGTTGACGAATGAGAAATTTCAAGCCTATAATGGATAAAAAGCATTCCGTTTCTTGAGTATCCAAGAGGAAAGTGTGTACCTATGAACATTGATGAAATCATCCGAAAATGCGTTGAAGTTCCCGGAATATCTATCGAACGGGGAGAATACAGCGCGGGACTTTTTCTAAATGGGAAGGATGGAAAAGGCTCTGTGACATTTTTCCCGCTTTTCTCGGGATTGACGCTGGCCTATATCTCAGTAAACGCTCCGCTCTGGACAGCACCGGATCTGTGCGGAGAGGGCTCCGAGGAAAAAGGGCCGCTGCTTCTGAACTACTGCGTTACTGGGCGCTGTGAGATCATTCTGAACAACGGAAATTTTGTGTATGTGACGGATGGGGATCTATCCCTGACAGAGCATTTTGCTCAAAGGCAGTATGTCTATCCACGCCGCATCTACGAGGGGCTGGAGTTCTTCGCAGAGCTTGATACGCTTGCGGCGCAGAGCGTATGGCTTCTGGAGGAATTCGGGCTTGACTTTCACTGCGTTGTGGAGCGGTACTGCCGGAATGGAAGCACCTACATCTCCAAGGCTGTCCCCGACGCGGAAGAATTGTTGAAAAAACTATGGTCACTGTATCATGAGCCTATGCCCTTTGCTGTAATGCAGATGAAGATCTATTCCCTGGCGCTGTTTTCGCTGTTGATGGCGCAGAAGGAAATCCCTCCGTCCCAAGTCTGCGCCTATTTTACAGAAACGCAGGTGAGCATTGCAAAACAGGTGGAACAGATCATCACAGCCGACCTGCGGCAGTATCATCCGGCATGGGAACTGGCCGCGAGGTTTTCTATCAGCGAAACCAGTATGAAGAATTATTTTCGCGGCGTCTTCGGGCAAAACATATCGGCGTATCTCCGGGAGGTCAGAATGAGAAAATCCGCGGAATTGTTGACGGGCAGCCGACTTTCGGTATCTGAGGTGGCGGAACGGGTCGGATACATCAACCAGAGCAAATTTGCATCCGTTTTCAAAAAGCAATTCGGCATGTCCCCGCTGGAGTACCGGCGCATGAAACATTTAGAGCGTCTCCGCCTTGATACGCCTTAGCCGCTGTTCAGAGTAACGGCATCTTGTGAATTTTGCGGTTACTGTGTATAATATTTTCAAAGCAGTAAACGGAGGTGTATGTCCGGGTGGCAGTTGACACAAAGGAACTGATTGCAGAGGCCGTGAAGCGGCTTCTGATGCAAAAGAAGGTCAAAAAACTGACGGTGAAAGACATCGTGGATGAATGCAGCATCACCCGGCAGACCTTTTACTATCATTTTGAAGATATTCCAGACCTGTTGAAATGGGTCCTGGAGCGCGGCACGGATAAGATGGTCGAGGAAACGCTTACCCAAGGGAACGCAGAAAAGGGGCTGCGCTGCCTGTTCCTGCTGGCACTGAACGCCCGCCCCTATGTGGAGCACGGCCTTCAAACCAACTACCGGGATGAGATTGAGCGGATGGTGGAGGAACAACTTTTCACATTTTTCCTGCGGGTGGTGGAAAAACGCGGCCTGTACGCTCAATGCAGCCATGCGGACTTGAAACTTGTGATGCGCTACCACAGTCAGGCGGTCCTCGGCCTCCTCAAAAACTGGACCGAGGCTGACAGCGGCGATTTAGACCACATCGTTCATATTGTCCATCAGCTTGTTGCGGGGGAGATCTCCCCCAGACAATAACCCTCTCTTTTTATAGAAATGCCGGAGTGTAAAAAAGTTTTACACTCCGGCATTTCTGTCAATACACACTTCATTTTCTGGCTATTGTTCCAGCCCCCCGCCCTGATTAAAATAAAAGCATGAAAAGGGAAAAGAGGTGCGGATCATGTCACATGAAATTCTGTCCGCGAAACTGTATGAACTGGACCGGGAGTTCGGGCTGCTCCACGGGAGCATCCAGCTCAGCGAAACGGCAAGCCGCGAACAACTCGGCCAGGAGTTGGCCCGCCTGCGGCAGAAAAATGAAGCGGACCGTCTGGCGTTCCAGACAAAGTTGAAGTTCAGCCGCTCTCCCATGGTCGGGAAACTGGCGTCCTCCTATGAGACGATAGAGGCGTTCATCGACCGGGAGCGTGCGGAGCAGGACGGCCCGTTCTCCGAAGTCTGGCGCCGGGGGCTGTCCGCAGAGGAGGCCCTACTGCTGGCGGAATACTCACTGGATTTCGCGGCGCAGGCCGCCAATCACGCCCTGCTTCTCTCCCTGGAAGCAGTCAGCGCGCAGGATATACCGCGGGGAAAGGAAACGGAGGTTGAGCAAAATGAGGTGTCGCTCTAAATTTGGATGGATGGAACTGATGATCGGCATTCTGCTGATCGTGCTGGGCATCTTCACTTTTCTGAGGCCGGGCAGCGTGCTGACCGGCGCCGTGCTGGTCTACGGCGTGTTCGCCCTTATCACAGGGATTGCGGATATTGTGTTCTATGTGAAGATGGAGCGTCATACCGGCTTCGGGCCGGTAGTAGCTCTGGTCAGCGGCATTTTGAGCGTGATCGCGGGTTTGCTGGTGATGGTCTATCCCGGCGCCGCGGCCTGGGCGCTGACGATCTTCTTCCCCCTATGGTTCATCATGCACTGCATCTCCCGCCTGACCCACTTGGGGATCATCCGGTATGTGGCCGGCAGCGGGTACTACTATTTCAGCCTGATCCTGAACATCATCGGGCTGGTGCTCGGCTTCCTCATGCTGCTCCAGCCGGCCCTCGCGTTCCTGTCCATGGGCTTTGTCATCGGGGCCTATCTGATCCTGCTGGGGATCGACAGCCTTGTGCTGGCGTTCAGCGATGTGGGCTATAAATGGTAAAACGCCCTGACGGTAAAACAGGGCGGTCCATCAAGACTCAAAAATTGGAAGGTTTCTTTTATGTGTACTGCAATCAATTTCTTAAATCAGCAGCATGAAAATGTGTTTGGCCGGACAATGGATTTCCACTACATTCTGGACCCGCGCCTTGCGGTCTTTCCCGCCGGCTCCACCTGGGAAAACACGCTGGGCAGGCAGCTCACTGACCGGTACGCGGTCGCGGGGATCAGCCGCCACTTCAAAAATCTCTATGTCCTGTTTGATGGCGTCAATGAAAAGGGGCTTGCGGGCGGCGCGCTGTACTTTAAGGGATATGCCGACTTCCCGCCGTTCTCCCAACAGAGCGGCAAGGCGCAGGTCCCAGCCCTGGACTTTTTGCACTATGTCCTCGGCCTCTGCGCCTCTCTGGACGACCTCCGGGAGCTTCTGGCCGACATCACCCTGGTGGGGCTTCAGGACAAACTGACCGGGACCGTCGCGCCGCTGCACTGGATCTTCACCGACCTGTCCGGCAAAAGCCTCGTGGTGGAGCAGATCAAACAGGGGCTGAACGCCTATGAAAACCCGGTGGGCGTTCTGACCAACAGCCCGGATTTCCCCTGGCAGATGACGAATTTACGCAGCTACATTGGAGCCGCGCCGGAGCAGACGGAGCAGGCGGATTGGGGTGGTTTCCGGATGGAGCCTTTTGGGCAGGCCGCCGGAACGAGCGTCCTGCCCGGGGGCTACACACCACCCGCCCGTTTCGTCAGGACCGCGTTCCAGAAGCTCCATATGGTGCAGCCGGAGACCATGCAGGAAGCCGTTATTGCAGGCTTTCACATCCTGGAGGGCGTCACCCTGCCCAACGGCGTGGTAAAGACGGCCAACGGGACCTTTGACTACACCCAGTACACTTCCATGATCGACCTTCCGAACAAGGTCTACTATTTCAAGACCTATGAAAATCCCCAAATCATCCGGGTGGACCTGAAGCCGGTCTGGGCGTCCGGGGAACAGACGGTGCGGGATCTGGGCAGCATCCATGTGCCGATCCGCTACGGAACGATGGAGTGAATAAAAGCCCTCCGCTCTGTTAAAGCTGATTTCTCCACACACTTTATTTATGATAGCAAGGGAATGGCGATGGAATTACGGATACCTACATCGGAACAACTCAAGTCTGTTTATGAGGGGCAGCTGAAACAGGCGTTTCCCGCCTCAGAGCTGAAGCCCCTGCAATCCATAGAGGAACTGTGGCGGGATGGGCTCTACCGCCCCTGGTGCCTGTTTGACGGCGATGAGATTGTTGGTGCCTGTTTTCTGTGGCTGGGGCGGCCGGGCTGGGCCCTGCTGGATTACCTGTGCGTCTCCGCGGATCATCGAAACAGGGGGATCGGGGCGCTGCTCCTGTCCATGCTGCTGGAACAGGAGCCGGATCTGACTATTTTCGGGGAAAGCGAGCTTCCCTCCCACGCTCCCGATCCCGTAATGGCGGAGCATCGCCTGGGCTTCTATGCCCGTAATGGCGCAAAAACCGCCGGGTATGAGACCGCTTTATTCGGGGTGCCCTACAAGACGCTCTACTGGTCCAAAAAGCCGGTGGACGACAGCGTGCTGATGGAACAGCACCGGCACATTTATGAAAGCCGCTTCTCTCCGGAAAAGCTCGACCGCTTTATCCGAATTCCCTATGACCCAGCGGAGCCGTTAGTGGCAACACCCTGGGAGGAGTAAGGAACAGCCGTACTTTGTAGTGAATGCAGAGAAGGCTGGATTTATCTGGTGACTGCTATCACAAACTGATTTTCATCCGCTATGTGAGCAACAGAGTTTAACAACAAGAAGGGACTGCCACACAGATCATTTAGTGCGGCAGTCCCTTTCAAATTTTATAACTCCTCAAATTTTGATTTGCCATTCTGTACTTATCATTCTACCACAATTCCGAAAGTGTAGAAACAGGGAGTTTTCCAGGAGGATTTCCTGCCTTCCGGATATACCATAGAGAAACAGCAAGGGGAAATTGGTGATTTTCCCTTGCTGTTTCTTTACTCTTTTTCACTATCAAATCGGTACCCGATTCCGCGAACGGTCTGAATATAACTGCCTCTTGTTCTGGTCAGTTTCTTTCGCAGACTCTTGATTTGAAACCGTACTGCTTCATCTACGCCGAACTCTGTGTCAGCATTCCAGATATGGCTGTAGAGCTGCTCTCGTGAAAATACTTGTCCAGGACGGCTGGCCAGCAGGTACAGCAGATCAAACTCTCTCCGAGTAAGCTGTATCGCCCTTTCTTTCAAATGTACCTGACGATGCAAAGGGTTAATAACCAATTCTGTCCCAAAGGTCAAGGTATAATATTGCTTCTCTGTATGTTCCGACTCCATATAGAGGCGGATGAGTGCATGAGCCTGAGCAGTGCAGCGGCGCAGGTCAATCGGCTTTGAGTTACAGACTGTTGCTCCTAATGAAAGAAGTTCAATTTCATCTTCCAATGATAGTATACCGGTGAGCACCAGAATCGGGACCACCTTGGCCTGACGCATGGTCCGAAGCAGTTCCCGGCCATCCATATCTTCCAGCGCCGGGTCTATGATAACCAGACAATACCGGTGCCGCATAAAACTGTCCAGGGCCTCCGCTGTGTCAATGAAATACCGGACCTCTGTGGTATCGTCCTGCAGAGCCTCCCGGAGTTTCCGGCAAAGGGGCAGGTCATCATCAATCAGCAGGATCTGTTTTCGCATCAAACCGCCTCCCATTCTCGGTCGGCTCTGTACTTGGATGGCTTTTCTGGTACAACTCCGTCAGTTTCTGAAAACTGGCTGGGCTGATCACATGCTCCATGCGGCAGGCGTCTCGTTCAGCAGCCTTGGGCTCGACACCAGCCTCCACTAACAGGCGTGTGAAAAAGCAATGTTTTTCATAGGTCTGCTCGGCTACCTCCCTGCCCACATCGGTCAGGCGGAGGAAGAAGTCCCCGTCCATGGTGAGGAAGCCTCCTTCTTTTAGGGTAGCTACCGCGTGGCACACGCTGGGCTTGGAGACTCCCATGTGCCGGGCAACATCCACAGAGCGTACCATGCCCTTTTCCTTTTGGAGCACCAGCACGGCCTCCAGATAGTCTTCGCCGGAGGCATGAAGTGATGTGCCGTGTTGTCGTTTCACTCTTTTCTTCACGCCAATCTCCAGCCCTCGGCCTGTTCCCGAATCTCAATAAACCGCCGGTACAAGCCGCCCTGGGCCATCAGTTCCGCATGAGTACCCCGCTGGGCGATACGGCCATCCTCCACCACCAGGATCTGATCCGCGTGCTGGATGGTAGCCAGCCGGTGGGCGATGGTGAGGATGGTTTTCCCCTTTGTCAAAGCGGACAGAGCCTGTTGGATCAGGTGTTCATTCTCCGGGTCTACGCTGGCAGTTGCTTCATCAAGGATGACGATAGGAGCGTCCTTCAAAATGGCCCGGGCGATGGAGATGCGCTGCTTCTCTCCTCCAGAGAGGGTGGAGCCGCCCTCTCCAATCACGGTGTCATAGCCGTTCGGCAGGGCCGAGATGAAGTCATGGCAGCACGCAGCTTTGGCGGCAGCCACCACCTGCTCATGGGTGGCATCCGGGCAACCGAATTTGATATTGTTCTCCACACTGTCCTGGAAGAGATACACATTCTGAAAGACCATGGAGATATTTCGCAGCAGGCTTTCACAGGTGAATTCTTTCACATCGTGGCCGCCCACCGACACGGAGCCGCGGTCCGCGTCATAGAAGCGGGCCACCAGATTGCATATCGTGCTCTTGCCGGAGCCGGACGGCCCCACAATGGCGGTAGTGGTCCCCTGGGGCGCGGTAAAAGTCACATCGTGGAGCACCTCGCGGCTCCCATACCCGAAGGATACATGGGAGAGGGACACATCGAACTGCTCTGGGGTTATCTCCCTGCCGTCCTTGTCGATGAAGTCGGTGCGCTCCAGTTCCTCCAGCCGGTCCAGCACCGAATCTGTCACCGACAGGATGTGGGCCGCGTCATTGATGGCCTCCACACTGCCGAAAATGGTGAAGGAAAACAGGGCAATCATCAGGAAATACGGGAGCGGTAAAGTTCCCACCAAAGCCTGCTGGCCCGCGGTGAGCACCAGCCCCACGGATGCCGCCCGCAGAGCGAACAGATGCAGGCAGTTCCAGGGGACGAACCCAAACTCGTTTTTAATGCGGATGGCCTTATTATCCCGGCAGGCATCCCGGAATCGCTGAACAGAAACCCCGTCCTGCCCAAAGGACTTCACTACCGGCAGGCCGTGGATGTATTCGACGGCCGCGCCGGACAATGCCTCCTGAGCCCGGTGGCCCACAGGAGCGGTGCGGGCGCTCTGACGGCCAATGCCCCGCAGGGCAAAGGCGGACACCAGCACACCGATCAGCGCCACCAGCGCGGCAGGCGGGCAGAAAATCGCCACGCACAGCAGGATCACGGCTACCTGAATATAACCGTTTACCACCGCGTCCACCATCTTCATGCTCTGGAGTTCCAGCGTGCTCAGTTCCGTGGTGAGCGCCGCCAAAATGTCCCCCAGATTGTTTTTGGCAAAGTACCCAAGGGACACCCGTTTCAGCACATCTCCCAGTTCCATCCGCTGCTCTGCCGCCCGTTCCGTTCCGATGCTCTCCTGAAGCCGGTTTTTCCAATAGGTGAAGAAAAACCGCAGCAGGATGAGAACGACGATGCCAGATAAGCACAGCCATGGGAGAGAGCCGGAAAGCTCATTCTCCCCCCAGGCGTTCCCGATCATCCGCCCCAGGGCCCAGGCCGCCAGCATCACCGGCCCTGCGGTACACCATGTTGCGAAAAACGAGCACACAAAACCCAGAATCATTCGCTTTCGATAGTTCTTTGCCCATCCCATAATGCGTCCTACGCTGTGAAACATCTCAATTCCCCTCCTTTTTGCCGGATGTGACCGCCCAGTTTCGTGCCCCCACATGGGCCGCCCAAAGGGTCTGATACAGCGGGCAGCGGCCCAACAGTTCTTCCTGTGTGCCACAGTCTGCAACGCTCCCTTTCTCCAGCACCACGATCTGATCCGCGTTCTGGATGGTGGAGAGCCGGTGGGCGATAACCAGCAGCGTTTTCCCCCTGGAAAGCGCCATAATGGAGCGTTGGATCTTGTCCTCATTCTCGGGATCAGTGAAGGCGGTCGCCTCGTCCAAAATCACAATGGGGGCGTCCTTCAAAATGGCGCGGGCGATGGCGATGCGCTGACGCTCCCCGCCGGAGAGCTGCTTGCCCGCGTCTCCGGCCGTCGTATCCCAGCCATGCTCCAGCCGGCCGATGAATTCTTCGCACTGGGCCGCCTGAGCAGCCGCCAGCACTTCCTCGTCCGAGGCCCCCGGACGCCCCAGCCGGATGTTCTCTTTCAGGGGACAGTCAAAGAGGAAGTTGTCCTGCGTGACGAAACTGATGGACTGGGAGAGCTGCTTCAGCGGGAGCTTGCGGATGTCCTGTCCGCCCAGGGTGATGGAGCCTCCCGTCACATCCCAAAACCGGGCGGTCAGCCGGGCGATGGTAGACTTGCCGCCGCCTGATGGTCCCACCAGGGCGGTGAATTTTCCCTGTGGGATGGTCAAGTTCAGATGGCGAAGCACCTCCTTGCCCTCCGTCCCGCCATAGGAAAAAGATACATCCCGCATCTGGATGCTGCTGCCTTCCAGATGGACATTCTGCTCCGCTTGCGTGAGCTGGGGCAAATTCAGCAGTTCACGGGTGTCCTTCACTGCAAACTGCATACTTTTCATGGAGTTGATGAAGGCGGTGGCGCTCATCAGGGGGGACACGATTCCCAGGGCCAGCATCAGGCAGAGCGTCACCTGGGCCGGGTCCAGTATCCCCGCCTGATAGAGCGCGACGCCCGCCGGCAGGGTCCCCAGCAGGGTGGTCGGCAGAATGGACAGGCACAGATTCATGGAAGCCCAGGTGCAGCGGTACCAGTCCATGGTGAATGCCTTGAAGGAGGACACCGCCTGGGCGAACTTCTGATAGGACCGCTCCCCCTGGCTGAACGCCTTCACCACCTGAATGCCCTCTACATATTCCACGATCACGCTGTTCACATGGGCGTTGGCCTCCATGTAGGCGGCGTAATTCTTGTTATAGGTCCGCATCCCGAAGGTCATGGGGATGAGCGCCACTGGGATGGTCACCAGCAGGGCAAGGCCCATCCGCCAGTCGATGGCGAACATGGCGATGACCACGACCAAAGGCAGCAGAAGATTGGAACTGAGTTCCGGGATCATGTGAGCCAGAGGCGGCTCCACATCTTCAATACGGTCCACGATGGTGCTTTTCATGGAGCCAATGGGCCGGCTTTCCACCTCGCCCAGCGGCGCCCCCATCAGCCGGTCCGCCACCTGAAGGCGCAGGCCCTCCAAAATTGTGTAGGCGGATACATGGGCCAGCATGGTGGACAGGGCATATCCCGCCACCTTGACGGCATAGCCGGCCAGACACACGCCGCACCAAAATACAATGCCCTCCCAGTCCGCCTGACGCTCCAGAAAGAGCCGGATGATCTGATAAACGCCGAGATACGGTACGAAGCCCCCGGCCACACTGAGAATAGCCAGTACCACAGACCCGGCCATCTTCCCCCGGCAGGGTGCGGCGAAGGAGAGCAGGATACCGAGCCAAGTTCGTTCCTTCATGTGCAATACTCCTCTCAAAGAAAAATCGTTGTAGTTTGCTTGCGCTAACTACAACGATTATAAGAAATTCTTCTTCCTCTGTCCGCTCCGTCCTGCCGGTCTGGTCCCGTTTGGACGGAAAAATTTATTGGCTTTCCCGCCGGTACTCCAGAGGCGTCTTGCCCTTGACTTCCTTGAATGCGGCGGCAAATTTGCTGGAGCTGTCATAACCTACCCGGCCGGCGATCTCTGCCACTCCCATTTGAGGCTCCTGCTGGAGCAGAAGCGCGGCCTGGTCCAGGCGGAAATTACGCATATAGGTGTTGATGGGCTGCCCATAAATCGACTTGAAGCACTCCTTCAGCGCCGTAGCCGGGACAGAAAACCGTTCGGACAATTCCGCAATCGTATAGTGGCGTTCCAGCTCCCCCGTCAATAACCGATGGATAGCCTTCACTTTTTCCACCTGGGATTTATAGAAGTAAGGCTTTTCCGCATCCTTTGGCAGTTCCAGCGCGTCCAGATACAGGAGCAATTCCAGCACCTTGATGCGGAAATAAGGGAGCTTGATCTGCTCTGGCACCGCGTAGAGCTCCTGAAAAATGTGATCAATAGAGGGCGCCCCATGGAGCACCTTGGGATGGCGGCTGGAGCAGAATTTATTCTGGAGCCGGGCCAGATCCACCGGAAATTCCCGTATCCACTCCTTCAGCGATTGGGCGGCCTGGGGGAGCGCAAAGCCAACGGTGATCCCGTGATAGTGGGCAAGAGGGAAGGTAAAATGGCCCTGGTGCTCCAGCCGCCGGTCCAGCTTCAGGTCGCCCGCCTCCACATAGGAGTACGCATCCGGGCCGGCAGGGTACTCCATGCGCCCCTGGCGGCAGTAATCAATGCACAGCAGATCCTCCGTTGTACGGAACGCGGAATCATAGCTCTCCATATGGAAATCGTTGTACATCAGGGATACGCCGGGGAACAGGTCGCATTGTGTCATGATCCCCTCTCCGGTACCACTGTGAAACTGAAAGACCCGGCAGTCTCCGCCCTCCACCAGTGGGACAGGGAATCCGTTGTCTGCCATTACTTGCTCCAGCATGAAATTTCTCCTTTTACAATCGCAGCACCCGGTCACAGGCTCTCTGCATGAATTCCTGGTCATGGGTGACCACCAGAACGATCCGCTCATGCCTTGCCAGACTGCGGATCACCCCGGACACCTCCACCATGCGGGCATAGTCCAAACCGCTGGTGGGCTCGTCAAAAATCAGCACCGGTTTCTCCGACAGCAGCGCCGTGGCCACTGCCAGCCTCTGCTTCTGCCCCCCGGAGAGAGACATCGGATGCCGCTCCCGAAAGGACAGCAGGTGGAGGCTGTCCAGCACCTCCGAAATCTGATCGTCAGATGCCTCCGGCGCGGACATCTGGCACTCTCCCCACACGCTGTCGGAGAACAGTTGATGGTTTACATCCTGCATGACACAGAAAGCCGACCGCTGGCGGCCTTTTCGATCCAGAGGCTTTCCATTCAGCAGAATTTGTCCCGCTTGTTCTTTCAACAGCCCGCAAAGGCAGCGGGAAAGGGTGGTCTTGCCCACGCCGTTGGGTCCGGTGATCGCCACCACCTCGCCGGGGCGGGCGGAAAAGGACAGGTCTCGGAATACAGGTGCTTCCTTGCGGAAAGCACAGGCCAGCCCCTCAATAGATAAACCTTCTTTGGTGCCAGCCGGTTCCACAGAGGGGAGCGTGCATACCGCCGGGGTCAGAGTACGCAGCCCCAGGGCCTCCCGCTCCGGGTCTGGCAGGCTGCGAAACTGCTCCCCGGTGAAGGTGCGCTCCAGCACCCCGCTCCGAAGATAAAACGCCCGGTCGATGAGATCGGTGAGAAAGTACAGGCGATGCTCCGCCACCACGATTGTGCAGCCCTGCCGCTTCAAAGCGGAGATCTGGTCGTGAAGGCGGGCAATGGCCTCCTGATCCAGATTGGCCGTCGGCTCGTCCAGCACATAGAGTTCGGGGCCCATGGCATAGACGGAGCCAAAGGCAAGAAGCTGCTTTTGCCCACCGGACAGAGAAAAGATGTTTTTTCCCCGCAGGTCCTGGAGATGCAGCGTTTCCGCGACCTGCTCCACACGGCGGCGGATCTCTTCCGGCGGACGGCCCTCATTTTCCAGCCCAAAGGCCAGTTCGCTGTCGGTGTCCAGATTAAAAAACTGGGACTTTGGATTTTGAAACACAGAGCCTACCCGCCGGGCCAGTTCATGCATGGGTGTTTCCCGCGGCGCAAGCCCGTTTACCATCACCCGTCCCTCCAGACGGCATCCGGGAGTAAAAGCCGGGATCAGGCCGTTGATCAGCTTCGTCACTGTGGTCTTTCCGCAGCCGGAGGCCCCGCACAGCAGGACGCACTCTCCGCGGGCAACAGTGGCGCTGACCTGGGAAAGCGTTTCCTGTTTTTCTCCATAGCCAAAGGAAACCTGTTCCAAACCTATCATCGTCACTCCCCCTTATTGTACCACAAATGAGCCTATCAGCAAGGCCAGGACCAACAGCATCCCAATCAAGTCCACCGGCATTAGACGCAAGGACACGGCGCTGGTCTTTCGGGCTGGATTTTCGATTCCTCGGGTCACGGCCGCCGCGGAGAGCTCCTCTGCCGTCTCCGTAGCGGACACCATGAGGGGCATCACCGTACACTCCAAGCGGCTGAGCCCCCGGATATTCCGCAGCTTCATCGCGTCCCGGATGTGGCCGATCTCCTCCCGGATAGCGGGGAAGTACCGCAGTGTCACGGAAATAGCCACGATCAGCTTCTGGGGAATCAGGTAGCGCAGAGGGGTGCATTTCAACATCAGCGATCCGGTCATCAGGCAGGGGAACATCCGGCGGGTATAGGTGGCAAAGATAGTGAAGCTGGTGGCGATGATCATAGGCGACGCCGGCAGGATCACCTGTTGAAAGACCAGCAGGGCACAATACCCAACAGCCCATTTGACTGCCATTGTAAATCTTCTGTGGACGATCATCAACGCCAGCAGCAGAGCGATCAGTGCCAGTTCCACCCACAGAGTATGGTCGCTGAACGCGATGATATTGGCGGCGATCAGTATCCACAGTCCGGCTCTCGGGTCAAAGATCGATTTCTTTCCGTTCCCCATCTTACACCAGGCCAGCCTTTTCAAAGTGCTTGCGGAACATGGCGCGGGCAAGGATGCCGCCAATGATTGCGCCCACAACAGGGGCCAGGAACAGAACAATCAGCATCCCATTGGAGGAAAGGGCCGCCAGAGTATTCACATAGTCCGCCGGCATCCCCTGTTCTGTGATCTGCCGCAGGAAGTCTTCCCGCATCAGCCAGATCGGGAGCGGAGAGCCCACCATGCCCACAGAGAACAGCACAAAGGATACCAGGTTGCCGGCCATGCTCCGGTAGTGGGTGATGACACGGGTAATTTCAGCCAAGCCGCAGGCCAGAACGAAGGATACCAGGATCACGACGGTGAATTGCCCGGTGACATAGTAAATGAGGCCCGTGATGAGCCCCATCAACAGGACGGAGCCCACCTTCTGCACCTTGGCGCACATCATGAGATATGGAATGCCGGTAAACAGAGCGATAAAGCCCGGCATCAAGATCCAAAGCAGCGGGTGCAGCCCGCCCAGAAGCATAAAGGCAAAGTTGATGACAAAGTAAATGGCGGAGAAAATCCCCACGGTAATGACATCTTTGCCGCTCATCCCGCGGCTCTTGACTGGTTCAGACATAATGTTCTCTCCTTTTTGGTTAGATTATGCTAACTTCGTTCGTGAAAAATAGGACGCCGGGCGTCCATCTCACATGATGTATTTTACCGAGGACTTCCCTGCCTGTCTATTCCGTTTAGACGACTTTATTCCGTTTGGTTGGAGTTATTGATGTTTTCCTATCCGCACAAATCGAAAACGGCCCTTGCTATAAACAAAGGCCGTTTTCTTGTTCCCTTACTTTTCAAAGCGATAACCATATCCGTGTACAGTTTGAATCACATTGATATTTAGTTTTTCCGTATCTTGTAGATCCTGTTGGTAACACTTTCAAGGCCGGAAGCAAAATCATCGGACATTGCATACTGGTAAAGCTGCTCCCGGGTAAAAGTCCAGCCGGGGGTGCAAAGCCAGATAATATAGAATATTGAACTCCATCGTGGTCAACTTCACAGCTCGCCCGCTCACAAAGACCCTACGCTGGTTTGGGTCAATACACAGATTATCATATTGTAGAACAGCCTGCCCAGTCAATGCTTCTCCCCCAAAGTTATACTGTCCAGCCAAGGCTTTCCTGCTGAATATGGAACAGCTTATGATACAGACCGTTCTTCTTCATCAGCTCATCGTGGGTTCCATGCTCTACCAACCGTCCATTGTCAAGGACGAGGATTTGGTCTGCATCTACAACTGTACGGAGCCGGTGAGCAATCATAATGACCGTCTTACCCTCCACCAGTTTGGCAATCGCCTTTTGAACCAGGACTTCATTTTCCGGGTCAAGGGATGCTGTTGCCTCGTCAAGCAGAATAATGGGCGCATTTTTCAGCAATGCGCGGGCGATGGAAATACGCTGGCGCTCACCGCCGGAAAGAGTGCTGCCGTTCTCACCGAGGACCGTCTGATACCCGTCCGGCATTTCCCGGACAAATTCATCACAATAGGCGGCTTTGGCCGCAGCAATTACTTGATCGTCCGTTGCGTTTGGATTGCCAAGACGGATATTGTTCATGACCGTATCATTGAACAGGGTCACATCCTGGAACACGAAGGACATATAAGACATGAGACTTTCCGGCTCCATACTCTTAATGTCTTTTCCGCCCACGGTGATCTTTCCCTGCTGAACATCCCAAAACCGGGCAATCAGTTTGGAAATCGTGCTTTTACCGGAGCCGGACGGACCAACAAGGGCAGTCACGCTCCCCTGGGGAATTTTACAAGAAACATCTTTGATGACATCTTCCTGATTGTAGGCAAAGGTCACATGGGAAAGCTCAATATCGCAGTTCGGGACCGTTTTTCCTTCACCGTCCATCGCAGGGGTAGTGAGCAGGGTACGCATACGACTTGTGACCACATTCAAATTCAGCAGTGAGGACAGGTTCGCCAGGATCGCCAGGATCGGTCCATAAATCCGTGTGACCATCAGCAGGAACATAAGCAGAGGAAGAAGCTCAATCTGTCCTTGTGTTAGAAGAATAGCGCCAACAAAAATCGTGATACCGATGCCAGCCTGCAAAATCATACTTGCACTGGACATGAACACGCCGACAGCCATCTCCACTTTGATGGCGATTTTTTTCATTGCTAACAGAGCTTTATCCAGCGCGCTGAAATGAGAACCGGACAGCCCGCAGGACTTGATGATCTTCATGCCTTCCAAGTATTCCTGTACCT
>OLVR01002224.1_pt1 | contig 15363 bp, 19 predicted proteins | sample 1673261 | NCBI WGS metagenome assembly OLVR01 (sample SAMEA3178938, study PRJEB25190) | human gut metagenome | biome: human gut; feature: human-associated habitat; material: faeces | place: Austria | collected 2013 | reverse complement strand
TAAGGAGATTGAGGAAGATGAAAGAATACGCGGAAGAATGTAAGAGCAATTTTGAAAACCGCTTTGATGCTCAAGGCTACAAGAAAGCAATTGAATGGCTTGCATGCTTTATGGTTCCGGGTAAGGAAGATCTTGGAATGTTCGGTGCTGGCGCTAACTTTGTGGCAGACAAATACAACCAGGGAATTACTACAGTGGCGTTTGACGTAACTGTGTACGTTACTGATGGCATACATAGGTAAGTAGGTAGCAATGTATAGCGGTGCTAGTAATGATCGGTCTTGACGTGTATTCAATTGAGGTTATGGAGTAAACAATGGCAAAGCAACTAATAGCGGCGGTAGCAATTACCGCCTTTTGCTTACTGCTTATGGCCCTTGGATGGTATGTTAGCGGTATTGTAGGTGGCCTAATATGGTGCGCTGCCCTCCCCTGCGGAATGATTGGCATTGGTTGGCTACTTAGCCTGCTAATTAATACTGATGGGTGGTTTTAAAATGCAAGAAGTTTGGAAGTTCCACGAGCATACGATTTATTTAATTTGCGAATACGTTAATAAAGGCAATTATGTATTCACAGCTAAACCGGCAGACTTAGACGGCGCAGAAGCCGCTAAAGTGCTAACGAAACTTTCTTTGCACTTACGAACTATTGGCCTTACCGATCGTGGAATTTTTAGGGCAATGCAAAAAATTCTAGCAGAAGCGCCAGGCTGGCATTTAGCTAATCAAAAGATATGGCAGCCTAGCGATGATAGATTGAGGTATTAGAATGTTTGTTCTTACATTGGGCGATATTGTGTCGGCAGTATTAGCCATCATAATGCTGATAGCAATATTGATATACTGGATTTTCTATTAGCGTAGACCAAGCATACGCAGCATTTTTAAAAATCCCTCGCGAGCGGCGTTGTTCTCAAAACGAACAACGCCGTTGCCGTATAACCGACCAATTTGCCGTGCAAACTTTCCAGCCGATTCAACCAAATACATATTTGGCCTATGATCCTCGGTAGTTAGCGAGTACACTAAACCACCTTTAGGAGCTTTACGATTTACGTAAAACAGCCCGTTAGAATTGTCAAGCCAAATTGCATAAACATTCCCGCAATATTTGAAGCCGTAACGATATTTTGCGTTAGCGGTTTTCTTTGCAATGAACATATCATTTGAAGCCGCAAACTCATTATCGATCATGACTTTTTCCAGCTCCGTACCAGCAATAACCTTGCCCACCAGCGTATCACGTTCGCTTTGAGCAAATTCAGCATCTTTAATGTGATGCAAAAGCACCGTTTTATTGTTATGCCAGGAATAGCCAGGCTTAGGCTCGTCAGTAATGCCTAGCCATAAAAACGCGGGGTTGACCAGGTCAACGGCGTTTGAAAGTAAGTACAATTGGCAATCTTCGCGTTTACGTCCAATAGTTTTCCACAATTTAAAAAGTTTGCCAATATCGTCATACAGATAACCTGGTGGCGTTTTTACTTCGCGAATATATTCATCGAAAATCAGGCGCTTAACGCGCGGGTACGCAGTTCCCTTGTAAGTTCCTTGCTTGCTCAACGCGAAGAAGTGGCAACACACGCGCCAATCTGGTTTAGACTTGCCAGACGGCTTTTTAGCAATGTAGCCGTGCTCTTTATCTGTCTTAAAAATATAGCCAGGGAATTCATCATGCTCAACCAAATCATCAAAGAAGTTTGCAGCCGCCTTTTTAAGCTCGGTTTCGTAACGGCGAATCCAGCCGAATTCCTTACCGCTTTTGATAAATTCCTTTACTCCCTGATACGTAAAACTATAGGTTTTACCAATAGAATTACCACCAACGGCGATTGTCATAGGGGCGTTATACGATAACGTCTTTTCCATATATTTTTGCAAATAAAAATCAGCCATTATAGATAACGCCTAATCCACCACGTACATTTGTTCGATAAATAATTAGATGGGTCGGTTTTTAGCCAGGGGCCTTTGGGGTGGCTTCCGCCGCCGTGCCCCATGATCTGACCATTGCCAACGTATAACTCAACGTGACCAACGCCCGATTCGTTAGATGAACCGCCCCATGATATTAGCACCAGGTCGGCTAATTGCATCTGTGCAAACGGTAAGTTTTTACCTTTGCCGTGCGTAATTAGCGTTCCTTTGCTTGACATGTCGCCTGTCCAGGTTCCTACATTGATACCAGTAATTTGCTTATAAGCGGCGTAGATTGTAGAGCTGCAATCCCCTACCCCGCTGTTTACCGGATCGAGCCTACCCGCTCCTTGTGAATACTGAAATTTGCCCTCCCATGACTTATATAATTCAACAACTTTGCGCGCTGCATCGCTGCCCGTGTCGTTGCCCTGGTCAGTAGTGGCATTATCGGTGCTGTTGGGGTGACCATTAACATTTGCAGACGGCGCCCAAATATTAGGCCCCATTTTTTGGCAAACCAGGCCATTCGCAAAACCAGAAAGCCCAAAAATAACCAGTTCATTATTCACAAGCTGGCAATAGCTAACCTGGCTTGCTTGCTGCGTCGATTGCGTCGGCGAATCGCCTCCCGATTCAACGCCGCCGACTTGCCCGAAGTCAGGCGGTGCGCTGTTACCGTCCCAATCCTTTAGCATGTCATAGGTGCGGTTATAACGGTTCTTGTATTTGCCAAGTACTCCATTATTCAATACCGTGTTACGCATGGTTTCAAGCGTAGCATTACCGCCGCATGATCTAAGCACCTGCCCAGCGCTGCGCGGACTTTGGTGGTACATGCAAGCCGCAAAAACAAGCGTTTGCGGTCTATCCTGCGATAGGCCGAACTTTTCCAGAGCAGGAACATATTCATTTTGAAATTGATCGAACCATTTCTGCTGTTGCGTTTTATGGTTAGCGTCACGCTTTGCGAACTCCACCCACGCATTAGCTTCTGAATCGGTCAAATATCGGGAAGTCCACCAATTCCAGCTACCCCCGTGCGCGTCTACGTCAGCGTCTAATTGAGGGGCCGCCGCTTTAAAAGCAGCGTACCCCTCGGGATCGCCTGTTCGCAGCATTTTGAGCAAGTTTGATGCATTTTGCCCGTACTCTTGCATCATGCCAATAGTAATTGGATCGACGCGGTAGACGGCTCCCCAGTTATGTTCGCTCTCTACCGCGCCGATAACATACATGGCGTATAACGATGTGTTAGCAAGGTTAGGCATTACGGATTAACTGGCTGTGGAGTATCGCCAAAATCAGCGTTTATGTATTGCGAAGGGGCTGCAACGCAATAATATGTGGTAGAAGTGGCTGGCGCAATGTTGTTACGCTCGAATGTTGCAACGTATATATTTCCATCAGTGCCAACCGCTGCGGAAGTTAGCCCTATTTTTCCTTGACTAATGTTGGTAAATGAGTCCCACGTGCCAATTCCCAAACTAAATGTGTATGACTTAGTAACAGGCGAGAGTGGCGATGAATTGGTAAGTTTAATGCCGTAACGAGTTTGCCCTGGAATGCTAACAAGGGATATGCTATCGCCATGCGTAAAGTAAAATTGCCCCCAAATTCTAAAGGAGGTTCTATTTCGGTTTACGGCAACGTGGAAATCAAACTTGCTAGTACTAAGGCCAGATGGCTGCTCAGTTGGCACTAGATCAAAGGTAGTGTAGTTTTTAATAAAGGTATCTGTGTCTGTAGCAAGGCTGTATGCAGAGTTAGCCGTGGCGTTAGCCGTGCTAGCAGCTCCGCCTGCCGAGGTTGCAGCGGTGTTAGCGGCGTTAGCGATCGACTTTGCTTCATCGGCATAAACCGAGCTTTGCGTTGCTGTGCTATTGGCGTTGTTTGCTATGGTCTTAACAGCGGCTATATCACCTTGCGTTGCAAGCGTTCCCATGGCTGAATCAGCAGCACTAGCAAGGGCGTTCATGTCGTTAACAATTGAAATAGGTGAAGCGCCGTTAATCAGTGGTAAATTAAAATTAGGTGTAGGCATTACAATTTCTCCTTATATCCAAGAACGCCGTTCGCGTCCATGTCCCCATAGGTGTTAAAAATAACGGGCGAATAATCAAAGCCAGGTTCAATATCTTGAATTGCAGCGGTTGGGGTTATTGCGCAGTTTAGAGCATCATTGAACAATGCAATAAGTGATGCATCTTTCTTTCCCTTTTCGCATGCATTTTTAAGAACGAAACGACCGTAAAAGTCAAGTGAGAAATAGCAAACTTCATCGGTAGTTGCGTATTCAGCGGTAACCATGCGCCCAGTATCATCAGGCGCGGGGGCAGGGTATAGCGTTGCCCCCTCGGTCATTGCACCATCACGGTTTGCAAATGAGGCGTATGTTAGCGCATCCAGATCAGCATACGATAGATATTGATCGGTCTGTGCGGTTCCGTGCGCCGTTGCTTCGCCAATTCCCAAATAGTCGAGGTCTGCATAGGTAGCAGCATACGGGCGGCAAGCGTCAAAAAGCTGCCGAAATGCAACCTGGTGATAATCATATGAGCCAGTAATGGGGTTATGGACAAGGAACAGACCAGCGGTAATATTTTTGATCTGCTCTTGCAAGCGTGAGTCTCCCGATTCCCAGCCGCTGCGCAGGTCGTTAATCTGACCTTGCAAATCAGCATCAAGCTCGCTAATAGCTTTATTCAATTCATCGTCATTGATGCCAGAATCATTTACAGACATTAGCGCCTGGAGCAACCAATTTATTTGGTCCTCTAATCGAACCGCCCTTTTCCAGCTAGGCGGCAATGGGTATTGAAAACCCTTATAAGCAAAGTCTAAGCCTGCTAGGCCGTCAAACACTGCCATATTAAAATCCCTCATCATCATAGAGTTGATTAAACAATGGCTCTAAGCCATTAAAAACTAGGTATAGTGCATTGTTAACACCTGTGAGCCACTTTGTCAATACTTCGGCGGCTTGCCCCTGCGTTCCTTTATGCGTGCTAGTGCTTTTTCCCTGGTCTGTTCCCTTCCCCGTGTTGTCGGTAAGATTGGTTGCATAATCTTTAGCGCCTGACAATTGCGCCTGCGGGGTGGCGCTGAAAATCTGCCGCGCGCTGCTGTTCGATTCAGACGAACTAATGTTCGTATCCTCGGAGCTGTATGTTGCCATAATGTCTAGTTTTTCATTGGCAAGCGCGGCAAAAATCGGGTTAATTACTGGCATCATCTCGCGCATACGGCGATTAAGATATGCAACAAATAGCGCGGGGGTGTCCTGCGCTATTTTTCTAAATTCGAAATGATCATATATTTTGTTTTGAAGTTCCTCGCGTTCTGATTCATCCCAAATCGGGTAAGGGCGCGCCGCGTCCCATAGGTCATTGCCATACAAATGTACGACATCGCGCAAGGTCGGTGCATCGTCTGATATTAGCATTGTTTATTCTCCGTCAATATCTTTATTAGGCATTACTTCGGGCGCTTCTGCTTCGCGCAAATGTGGAACTGACCACGATACATCAATAGGGGCATCTAGGTATTCAGCAAAAACAACGTTAGCCACCTTGCAAAATTCCTTGCGACACTTTAGGCGAGAATTGCGCATCAGCATAACCTGTTCATTGTTTGATAGAACTTCCTGTGTGTTGACGCGCTCGCGCTTATCGGTGTTGGCATTGTCTGCGCCTAAAAACGTGATCGCTTCATCGAGTATTCGCTTCTTGGCATCAAGCAATTTATCAGCAACAAAAGGTGCGTTAGTGTTGAGAACCTCGTAATTGACAATATCCGCCATTCCGCTGTTCTGGCTAATAAACTGCTTATTGTTTTTCAAGTCTTTAATGATGCCCTTTTTGGTCGCTTTAGCTTCCTCGGGGCCAGTTATGATCCATGGCGTTTTTTGCGCTCCAACGTTAATATCGATTGTGCGGTCAATTGCAGCAAGTCGCTTAGCGTAATTGTTGATAAAACCGCTTAGCGGCGTTCTCATCATGTTATCGAAAAGCATAACGGCATCACGGGGCATTACTTCATTTTCGGCATTGACCCAAAAATTACAATGGCGCTGCCAACATTGCCCCGCGGGTGAAAACAAATTGATTTTATTTGGGTTGTAAAACATATTGACGTTTTCAGCTGGTACCGCTTGCGCAAAAAGAACGCCACCGCTTTCCGTAAATAAGGCGCCCATCCCATAGTAAAGCAGGATATATTCAATAGCGCGTGGATCAATGCCAGCAGGTATGTTTTCCCAGGTAAAACCAGCAATTGCGACGTTTTCTAGATACGTGCGCCAAAAACGGTACTGTAATTGATCATATGATTGTGCGCTGTCTAGCAGCTCGCGAACGTGCTTCTTACCAAGCATCAACTCTGATTCATCAATCCATACTGATTGAGCGTAGTCTGGTAAGCTAGTGCTCATTATTTCACCTCTCTATCATACCCATAAATCCCTCGTATAGGCGCATTATCAGCGCCGTAGGCACGGCCTATATCGCCAGGATTTCGCCACACCGTAACGCCTTTTTCAAAAATGCCGCGAATAGCGTTTTTAACTCCCTCGTCAGCGGTGGAGCAGATAATAGACGTATCGAGCATCTTCCAATAGGTGTATTTTTCCATGCACATAAAGTCTTTTTGCGGCACCAGGTATTGACGAATTGCATAGCCGTATTTCAAAAAGTAGTTACCAACAATTTCTTGCATCTGTGCAGTAATCGTTTTATAGCGAATCTGTACGATCATCATACCATTAGAAAGATTGAAACCGTCTCCCGCCATCTGTCCCGATTGGCTAGGCTGTGTCAGTGCTGCATCTTGAACCGTTGCATCAATACCGGCAATAGCGTTTTGATAATCGCCCTTAGCTGCCCAGTCAGATAAATTTTTATTCTGATCAGCAAATTGCCCCGCTAACTGCTGGTTATTTTGGAACTGCAAATTAGATGCAACTAAATTAGTAGCCCCACCGGCAACGCCCATTAGAGCACCCGCGGGGTTTCCAGCCATGCCGCTAGACAGCGCAGACAAACCCATGTTAATGCCCTGCTGTATGTTGCTAATATCCTGGTTCGCCTGGTTGTTAGCTAGCTGTTGTTGCGCCTGGTCATACGTCAATTGATTGCCCGCTAAACTTTTTTGCTGCGACCAGCCAGCTGCATTGTAGGAGAATTGGCGGCGGTTAGTGGTGCTAGCAAGGTAATTTACATATTCATCGTTCACTATTGACATCTGCGGGAAGTCTTGAAACCAGATCGCCGTATCGAGCCAATAACCATAGTTAACTTCATGAGTTTTCTCTGAATATTTCCCCTCTGTATAGTCCATAGTGTAGTAGCCAGCTTTTCCGTAACCAGAATCGCCAACCGCTTCGCCATAATGTGCAGGGAAAAAGGCAATTTTCTGGTATGGCGGTGCGGCGCAGGCCATTTGCTTTAGCGTCAATTTTTTATCATTGACCATTTCAGGCTTTAGCAATAAGGAATTACCTTGGTAATTAACAATAACCGAGTAAGGAAAGCATTTCAGCTTATCCACGAATTTAAAATCACCACTAGTAATGCTTCCTAGCTGCTCTAGAATTGGTTCTTCCGAAGTAAAATATACGCCTTCATCTGGTGTATCACCCAAAAAGTGCGCGTTAATGCCGTTGAGTGATACAGTTGGGCCATCTGTCAAAACGGTTTTTGGAAATGCTGAAATTGAAACGATTCCCTTTGCTACCCACGGTGCATCGCGAACCTTTTTCATAAATGCCGAATAATCCCACGATTCAATTGCATATACATTGCATCCGCTTGCTAGGCCGTCAGTCATTTGCCCATCAGCGGTTTTAAGCGACGGGTTATCGCGTGTGCCCCAATCGGTTGCAAGGTCGGTATTGCTTTGTATGATAACAGCCCATTTTTTGGCGCTCAAATCGAACATTTCAGCACGCGAAATTGTGTACTCGCTGCCAACGTCCAGTCCTTCGCTTGCAACGCCAAATATGCGCAGTGTCTCTGCCACGTTGTATTTGCCAGATTCCAGCCGGTTATGCATTGCAGCCATTGCCAAATGGCCACGCTCAACAAAGCAAACGCCCAATCGGAATTGCCATAGATAAGTCTGGAAAACATCGAGCTGCAAAGTAAGCGCCGTAGTGGAAGGGTTCAGCATAGCCGCACCCTCGATAAAGTAGTAAAAGCGTGGCGGCGTTACGTCGTCGGGATCATCGGTTTTAGGATTATCGACAATCAGATAATTGTAGGTATATGCCTTGTGGAAAGGAACATCGATATTGATAGGCTCATTCGGCTTCAAATAGGTGTAATTATCTAAAACAAGCGATTCACTTTTAAGCGAATCAAAATATTCATTTCGCTTTTCGGGCGATTCAAAAGAAACAACATCTTTATACGAATCGTCCCACGCCACCCTGCAAAGGGTGACGCGGGACTGAATCGCCCAACTAAACGGCGTTACGTTAGTTGGCATATTTAACACTCTCCTTAGGCTTTAGCAGCAAGGACAATATTAGCAGACTTTTTGTTATCGGCATTCGAAATTGCCGTAACGGTGATAGCAGTATACTTGCTATTTTCCGATACGTGCAAAACGCCCAATCGGTCAATATAGGTTCCCGTGTCGGGAAGCACCACACTCCAAACACCTGCCGCCGCCTCGGCTGCCGTCTGACCAGTGATAATAGTATAGGCTCGTCCATCGCTAGATTCATCGGAATAGGTTACAACGGTATCAAGCGCAATTTCTGCACCAGGCTCAATAACCTTATTTCCTGTAACCGCATCATGCAATTTAACTGCAACAGTGGTAACCGTGCGAGCGGGAGCCGCCGTGATATTAGATTCCTCTACAGTGGACAGAAGCAATGCGTTACGCATTGGCGAGGCGGAGTACACGCCCCAATGGTGGTAATAATAATCAAGGTCAAGCGTGGCGGGGTTATAAATCGAAGCACTCTTAATTTTGGTATCAGTGCACACGTAAAAATCACGATCCATAAGCGCAATATCGGTACCGGGGATATTAAAATCATCGATTACAACGGTTCGATCTGCGAGGAAATTTGCTTTATCCATGTTGAAAGCCGCTGCCAAAACAGATACATCGAAATTAGCGAAGAAACGCGGCGTACCTGCTAGCACCAGATCATCTGAAGTTACCTGCATGCCTGCATTGTTGTACTTGGTATTGTAAAAGTTTTTCATCTGCAAATAATGCTCGCGCAGAACTGCCGCAATGGTTTCACCAGCAACGCGCTTTTCATCTGCGGTAATGCCAGTTGCGAACATGTCAGGTACACGAATGGTAGCCATTCCCTCACTGTCATGGACCTTGCGCAAAATATCGCGCATGATCAAATATTCGTCGTTCTCATCAGACTGCTGCGGCAATGCAAGCAAGCTATTGACAAACGCAGAAAGTTGCCCATCCTGCACAAATGCCTCTTCAAGCATATCCTCATTCAAACGCAGATCGTAGCGGTCACGGCGATTTACGGAATGATAAATAGCCTTTACGTCTGGCTTGTCTGCACCAAAAACGTTGGTGTCGTTCGGGTCATATGCCTTAGCCTTGATTAGGTTTGCGCCAATTTCCTGAACAACACCGCCGTAGGTCATTGCGCCAGTTTTGAAAGGCTTCAAGCGGTTTTCAAATGAATTGGTGCGAAACAGCGTAAGGCCAATTCGCTGCACAAGTACCTGAATGAACTCGTTCCACAAAAGCGTGTTTTCCTGCAAAAGCGCGAGCGTTTTAGTCAAATTGTTATCGGTAATTTCTGGAATTCGCGCTCGGTACTGCTCACTTGCGTTGTTACGCACGGCGTTAATAATTTCGGCATTTGTTGCCGCTACCTTACTAGCTGCCATAATTAATTCTCCTTATCTGCAAACAAAGCATCAATAGATTTCTCTGCAATTTCTTCCTGCGATTCTTCGCCTTCTTCGCCTCCGTCAGCAGCGGGTGCGGTTGCGGCAACCAACAATTCATAATTACGTGCGGCGACTTCCTGATACTTGCTCTCGGCTTCGGTAAGCTTTTCCTCAAGCTCGGAAAGCCGCGCCTGCATTCCTGCCGAAAGATCGGCAACGCCTTGGGATACACCGTTACGCCATTCGGACAAATCTTCAATTTCGTCCATTGCAAGCAATTCATCGAGCGTCATTGGTTTTCCTCCTTATAAAAATATCCCCTGGTCTATAGCCTTTAGGCATGACCAGGGGATTTAAGGTCAAGCGCGGCAATTCCGCGAACGCTGATTAAAAAGCCTTGCACTGCTCGTTATGTAAGGATACCTCACGGTATTGCATTCCTTAATAACTACTTACCAGCGCAGGGGGTGCGCACGCTTAATTGCTTTATAGCACTAACCAAACAATTTTGCAAACGTATTTTTGCCTGCAATACCATCAGCGCTAAGCCCGTTGTCGGCTTGGTACTGGCGAACTGCCGAATAAGTCCCTCCGCCAAAGATACCATCAAAACCATTTGTATCGTAATTATTGCATATAAGCACACCCTGCAAAACCTTGGTAATGTTTCCTCGTGCACCCTTGCGAACATTAACGCATGCCGCACGAGTTTTCGGCCCCCAAATTCCGTCAACAGCAAGGCCCTTGCCAAACTGTTTATTTAGCTCGCTTTGCAACACCTTTAGCAAAGCGCGCTTAGTGTTTGGACCGTAAATACCATCAGGCGTTGACCCTGCCCATGCCTGGACGTTCGCAACATCGCAATTTGCTGGAGCAGTCGGTTTAGTCGTTGGCGCTGGCTCGGGCGTTGCCGGTTCGCCACTACCTAGCGCGATCTTACCCCAAGCTTCGCGGCTAAGCTGCGCATAGTTGCGGTCAGTAACTCCATTAGAGGAGCTATACTGCCAAACAGTCCACGTTTTCCACGGATCTGTGCCGTATCTAAAACTAGGCATATCCCACGAATTGCGATAATCGGGATAACCAGCAATCCACAAGCCACAATCATCAGCGCAGTTTGCAGCCTGTTTACGTGCAGAAGCTTGCACATAGATCAAGCACCAAACGCCCGTCAATGCGTGAATTTTATCTACAAACTGACGGCACCAGTTATAATCACCCCAAGCCTTGTTCTGGATTGATTCCCAATCAAGACAGGGGATACCATGCCCAAAATAACCTCGGCACTGATCATAGAAAAATTCAGCTTCGGCAATGGGATCGTTACCGCCTGCGTAATGGTAAAAGCCCCACAGTTTGCCGTCAGCTTTGCACCGGTTAATAATAGCGTCGCACTGCCTATGCACATAGGTTACGCCTTGCGTTGCTTTTACAATGACAAAATCAGAATCACGGTAGCATGATTCCGTGTTCGCCTTAAATTCTGAACCGTTAAAATTGTCGTGGCTCGATACGTCAATACCTTTAATCATCGTCTTTGTTCTCCTTTACTTTCAAAAGCGCTGCTAGGGGCGAATCGCCCAATTCGGGCGATAGATTGCACAAATTCTCAAAAATTGAAATTGCTTCGGTGGCAATTACATACACGCAAACGCCACCAAACACGGCATTGAATGACGTTGGCAAAAGATCGTAGTTAACCGCCAATTGGCACGCGTAGCCCAGCGCCAATGCGCCGATAAAACCAGCTTTATGCCATAAGCCCAGACGCATTTTTGTGCTGCATAATTCCTTGTTTTTGACCGCTTTAATCACGCCTGATACGTAATCACCCGCGATAAAGCCTAGGCAAAAAACAGCAGCGATTCCGTCACTACCCAAAGTATCCATTCTGTACCCTTATCTAATCGAAAATGGCCTTGGCACAAGTATAACGCCGCCTTTTACGGATTGCGGTACGATTTTCCACTTCGATTTATCATGGTAAATCTCAGGCACGTTTTCGCATTTTTCAAAATCTGTGGTAAAGCCAGGGTGAAAATCCTCAATCCTCATAATCTGTTTAAGCGGTTCAACCATTCCCGCACATGTGTACGCCCACGGTTTTACGGTCAAATTACCGTTTTTGTCGTAAGAATATTCTGCTTCTGCATATGTTTTAGCGCGCAAACACACGCAATCGGCAAACGCTGCTTCTAAATCCCAATAGCCCAGTTTTTTAGAATCAATCAAAATATCGTTCGGTATTTCTGAACCAATAAAATGTATAGAGTCGGTATCTGAATAGATAAAGCGATCTCCAAATTTTAGCGCCGTTCGAATTGTGTAATCACGCGCCCAGGCAGTCACAAAAATTCCGACTGGCAAATACACCGGCCTACGCACGGTTTCCTCACCCATAACGTAATGCACAATACCATCAGAATCAAGGCGCGGCACCTTGCCACGCACTTTAATTTTTTGCGCGTATTTTCCGTAAGCGTTATTTAGCCACAATTTCCAATTCATGCGCTCACCAGGGCTTTTAGCATTCATTTTGCCAACCATGCCAGCATCTACATATTCCTTGAAAAGACCATCCACGCCACGAAAATAGTACGTAGCGCCGTATGCTATTACGTCTACCGCATAGCATTCATTTATCAATGCCCAATCAACATTGGTAAGCATCATAGTAATAGGCTCGTCAATGTCGGTTTGATATTCGCGGGAATTAAAAAATAGACTGTCTTTAACCTGAATACATGGCAATTTGCCGTTTTTCAGGTGCGCCGAAAAGGTTATTTCACTGATCCATAGTGGATAATTTTCACTTTTAATAGGCTTACCAGGTTGCAAAAGCGGCTTACCGACTGGTAAGCACCTATCATGCATGACAAAGGGATAAAGCGAATTAACGTCAATTCGCCCACCCTCTCCTAGGTGCTTATTTACATGCGCCGGATTTGCGTATACGTAACCACCTCTATACGCTTTTCGCAGTATTGAATCTAGCTCGGTATCAAGCTCGGGGAACTTCACGCGCCATTGGCGTTTACCGAATAGATCCTTTAGCGCTGATAAGCAGTCTGCGCCAGTTGTTAATTTGGTACCTAATTCAAAGCGATGATCGAGCGCTTTAGCCAGGATCAAAACATCGCGGCGCAAATAGTCCAATTCAAGTGCGGTTAAAATATGCCCTGGCTCACGAAAAATATCATAATCAATTTCACCTTTAGTCATTTCCAGGCCATACGCGCCTGCGACATTTGCGAGAGTCATAGGCAGTTTTTTATAGCTGTCTGCAATTTCAAAAGTAGAACATTCGTTCGTAATTTGCATATGGTAGAACTTGCCTAAACTATCCATTAGCAAGGTAAATTCTCCAGCGCCTGGCTCGCGCTCAGCGGTATGCTTATATCCGTTTAACAGCAGCCAAGAAATAATAAATTTAGTATCAAACGCTGCGTTATGAAACCAATAGCGGCCTGGATGATCGAACGCCCATGCCATAAATGATTCTATGCTAGTTCCATATTCAAATAGTTCACCAGTATTGGCACCAACCGGGGCAACTCCCCATGCCCATACGGGATTAACTGCGCAACCCTCCGCACTGGTGTTGGTTTCAAAATCGGCCGCATATTCAATAATAGACTTTTTCATTTTCCGATAAATTGCAAAAGTTCTTTTAGCGCTGTTTCACTTGCGTTGGATTCTAAAGCACTAGGGCAGCGGTAACCCTCTTCATAATCTGTTTGATATTGCCAAGTATCGACCAATATGCCGAAATCGGTATAAAAATGCAGGTATGCCATTTCATCAGCTGTCAATTTTGAAAGCTGCTTCAAAACTGATTCGTCTATATCATTGTCTCTTAGCTTATTAATAGCGGCTTTCTTATATTGCAAAAGCCTATCAGTATCAAGCACGGAAGTAAGGCGCGATTTGATTTTCTTGTAGCTTGATTTTGCGCCTGGTTTAAATTCCGTCTCACGAATTACGGGCTTGATAGCGCTAAAACGCCCGTCGTCTATTGCGTATTCCATCGGCGATTCAATAAAATCAATGTTACGAACTTGCGATTCGGGGATTTTATTTAAAACAGTTTCTCGAATGCTTTTAAGCCGAGCGGCATTTTCAGACCGAATAACGTTCAATTCGGCTTCTTCCAAGCGGCGTTGCCATAATTCAGCGCTCATAATTGGCGTTCCCTCACGCTGAATTACTACCTCGGTACCTTTTTTAAAGGTATATGTGTTTTCACGGTCGTTAAATTCGCGAAGCTTCTGTGCGTACTGGCGTTTTTCAACTACGCTCATTCCTTTTAGCTCGACTGCTGGAATTACTGGATTAAAAGCGGCTGAAATTTGCGCATTTATTGCGCCTTTCTTGCGCAAGCGGTATAATTTGTTTCGGGCATTCTTCTGCAAGCGAGAAACTTCTTTGTCTAACTCGGTACGCTTCTTCATTGCCCCTCCTAATCTCCTGCCCCTCCTAGTGAGGGGCATTCTTTTATCAAAAAAGGGCGGCATTTGTGCCGCCCTTAAAGTTTACCGCAATTTAGCCAATAAGCTTAAAAGTAAGCATAGAACCAAGACGGACCTTACGATTAATAATCTCGATCGTCGCGGGGTTGTCTGCATCAATTACCGGGCGAATTGCCTTCAAGCGCTGCAACGCCTGGTAAAGGCCAACGGACTGCGCTTCATACGTGGCGCCGTCTGCGTCAGTAATGACAATATGAGGGCGGTTTTCCAGCTCACCAGTAAGCTGATTTACCGCTTCAATAGGCTCAACAAGCCATGCAGTCATAACGATAGTTTTACCGGCAAAGTCCGAAAGCTTGTAATCAGATGCAACACCCGCATTGAAAGCCGCAATCTGGCCTGCTTCGGTAGACAGATCGTAGGATGCAGCAAAACCATACACTGCATTACCAGTGTTAGCGATTTCGGTTACTTCAGCGTTTGCAATTTCCATGTTTTCCATTTTAATATCTCCTTAATCAATTTCTTTTGAATCAATACATTTTGCAGTTGAAAAGAATTCATCCAACGGCATAACATATACCTTGCTAAGCTGTTTAGGGCGTTGGATTGAAATATCTTCTCCAAACTCCTTAACAGCTAGATTGAAGATACGCGCCATGCCAGCGGAAGCGGGGTATTCGCGCGTGGCGATCTTTTTACCATTGCGGCAAATGTCGCAAGCGGTAACGTTCTTAGTTCTCCAAACGTGATTAGCCTTTGTTACATGCATTTTTTGGTCACCTTCCCTTTTTCTAACTCGGCTGCTCAAAGATTTCTATTTTACGCGCAATAAATTCAATTAAACTGCGCATAGAATCTGCTTTAATCAGGCCCACATATTCTAGCCCATCGTTTGTTTCCATTGCTATTTCATAGCGGCTAAGTGGCTTGCAGTAATGAACCGATAGCGTTGTTAACCGCCTAGTAGATCGGTTAGGCATTGTCTATTCTCCTCTGTATCAAACTTTTTGTTAAGTTCGTTTAAATCGTCGTCAAAATTGCTCTTACATTCTTCCGCGTATTCTTTCATCTTCCTCAATCTCCTTA
>OLVR01002216.1_pt1 | contig 15413 bp, 12 predicted proteins | sample 1673261 | NCBI WGS metagenome assembly OLVR01 (sample SAMEA3178938, study PRJEB25190) | human gut metagenome | biome: human gut; feature: human-associated habitat; material: faeces | place: Austria | collected 2013 | reverse complement strand
CGGGTGAAGGCGTCGTCGCACAGGGGCATGACGACCACATCGTAGGTGGACTCGCCGAGCCCCGGCACCTCGTCGCTGATCTGGCCCGTGGCGTACAGGGGCATGAGGTGCGTCTCGCGGAAGTGCTCCTCACCGAGGGGGTGTTCGGCCATGAGGCGCCGCAGGTAGCCGAGCACGGCCCGGCGTGCGAGGCGGTCGCGCACGGCGTGGGGCTGGTAGGCGATCTTAGCGACGAAGGTGCGGCCCTCCTCATCGGTGGCGGCGCCGGACTTGATGCCGTTTTTGCCGTTGGCGTTCACTGTCAGGCTGCCGCTGCCGCACAGGGTCACCTGAGAGCCGTCCTTGCACTTGATGACGGCGTTTTCGGCGTTGGTGTTATCGGGATAGCTGTCGTCGTTGTTGGTCTCGGTGTCGCTGAGGATATTGGTGGTGCCGTCCTGAGCCACGATGGTGACACCGGAGGACTTATTGCAGGCGATGGCGGCGGTGCCGTCGGCGGTGAGGGTCAGGCCGCTGAGCACCAGCGTGACGCCGGTGACGCCCTTCTTCACGGTGATGGAGCCGTTCTGGCAGCTGCCGGATACGATATAGGTACCGGCGGCTTCAATGGTCAGGGCCGTGCCGTCGATGTCGTAGCCGGTGTAGTCGCCGTCCTTGGCGGTGATGGCGATGTCGGTGAAGGTGAAGGCGGTGGCCCCGTCGGTATCATATGCGGTACTCTCCGCCGCCCACACACGGGCGGGCAGCAGGGCCAGCAGCATCAGCGCCGCCATGGCGGCCGCCAGCCAACGGGAGAGAGAATTTGCTTTGGTCATACAGCTCATCCTTTCTTCAAAAGCGTTCCCGCCGGTTCCCCCCGGCGGATGAGCAGAGTATAGCCGCCATGGCTAAAGCCCGGCTAAAGAAAAAGAGGAAGTTTTCTTTAGGTAGGCTTTAGCGTCCCGCACTAGGATAGGGCCATCCAACAAAAAGGAGGTGCCGGTATGGGGATCCAATATAGCTTCCGGCGGTACGAGAAGAAGTATTTCCTGTCGCCCCGCCAGCAGGAGCAGCTGCTGCGGCGCATCGCCCCTTACATCAAAGAGGACGCCTTTGGCAGCTACACCATATGCAACATCTATTATGACACGCCGGACTGGCGGCTGATCCGGGCCTCGCTGGAAAAGCCCGCCTATAAGGAGAAGCTCCGGGTCCGCAGCTACGGTGTTCCCACGGAGACGGATCGGGTGTTCGTGGAGCTGAAGAAGAAGTTCGATGGCGTGGTGTATAAGCGCCGCATCACCACGGAGGTGCCGCAGGTGGAGCCGCTGCTGTGCGGACTGACGGAGGCCAAGTGCCAGATCGGCCGGGAGATCCAGTGGTTTCAGCGGCAGAACCGCACCCGGCCCCGTGTGTTCATCGGCTATGACCGGCTGGCCTTTGCCGGGCAGGAGGATCCGCAGCTGCGGCTGACCTTCGACATGAATCTCCGCTGGCGGGACACGCAGCTGGATCTGTGCATGGGGGACTGGGGAGAGCCTATCCTGCAGGGGGAGGATATCCTCATGGAGCTGAAGCTGCCGGAGGCGTGCCCCCTGTGGCTGACCCACGCACTGACGGAGGTGGGGGCATTCCCCACGTCCTTCTCCAAATACGGGACCTGTTACAAAGAACATATTTTGAAAAAGGAGGCGCTTTTCAGTGCTTGATTCTATCCTCACTTCGGGCTTGACCCTTCCGACCTTCCTCATTTGTACGGCGGCTTCGCTGATTTTGGGCCTGCTGACGGCGCTGGTGTGTATGTACCGCCAGCGGTGCAGCCGGGGCTTTGCGGTGACGCTGGCCATCCTGCCGGCGGTGGTGCAGATGGTGATCCTGCTGGTCAACGGCAACATCGGCGCCGGTGTGGCGGTGGCGGGAGCCTTCAGCCTGGTGCGGTTCCGCTCCGTTCCCGGTACGGCCCGTGAGATCGGGGCCATCTTCCTGGCCATGGCCATCGGCCTTGCCACAGGCATGGGCTATGTGGCGCTGGCGGCCATCTTCTTCGTCATCGTGGCGGCGGCGCTGCTGGCGCTGACGGCCATGAGCTTCGGGGACCGCAGCCCCCGTGAGCGGCTGCTGAAGATCACCATTCCGGAGAATCTGGACTACGACGGATTGTTTGACGACATCTTCCGGCAGTACACCTCCAGCCACACGCTGGAGCGGGTGAAAACCACCAATATGGGGACCCTCTATGAGCTGCAGTACCACATCACCCTGAAGGAGGCGCAGGTACCCAAGGCGTTTCTGGATGCCCTGCGGTGCCGCAACGGGAACCTGAACATTCTTTGCTCCCGTGAAATGCAGAAGGAGACCCTTTGACGGCGGGGCGCAGATATTATATAATCAGGTCGGGTGATATATATGCGCTTATTGATCGCAGAGGACGAGCTGGATCTGGCGGAGGCCCTCACGGTATTTTTTGAAAAGAATCAGTTTTCCGTGGACACCGTTCACGACGGCTTTGCCGCCTATGACTACGCCTCCGCAGGGGAATACGACGCTATTGTGCTGGACGTGATGATGCCTAAGATGGACGGCGTGCAGGTTTTGCAGCGGCTGCGGGAGGAGGGCGTGCGGACGCCGGTGATGATGCTGACGGCTAAGAGCGGCAAGGACGACCGCATCACCGGCTTCAACGCCGGGGCGGACGATTATCTGCCCAAGCCCTTTGAACCGGATGAGCTCATCTGCCGGGTACGGGCCATGCTCCGGCGGGGCGGGACGTACCAGCCCACAGTGCTGGCCTTCGGGGATGTGACGCTGGATCCCGGTTCAGGGATGCTGACCTGCTGCGGCCAGTCCGTGCGGCTCAGCGGACGGGAGTTTCAGGTGATGGAGCTGTTCCTGCGCTCGCCGCAGGTGGTGCTGTCGGCGGACCGCATTATGGAGCGGGTCTGGGGCTGGGACAGTGAGGCAGAGATCAACGTGGTGTGGGTCCACATCTCCAACCTGCGGAAGAAGCTGCGCTCCATCGGCTCCCATGTGACCATCCGGGCCAGCCGGGGGCTGGGGTATCTGCTGGAGGTAGAGGTATGATCCGGCGGCTGCGGGGCGAGTTCATCCGCATCGCCATGCTGGCGGTGACGCTGGTGCTTCTGCTGCTGACGGTAAGCGTCAATGCGGTGAACTATATCTCCGTCAGCAGGCAGCAGGACAGAACGCTGGAGATGATCGTCTCCCATCAGGGGACCATCCCGGCTATGCCCAAGGAGGCCAAGAGCGGCCCACGGCCGAACGGTCACTTCAGCCCGGAGACTCCCTATGACACCCGGTTTTTCGTCCTCCGCTATACCGACAGCGGGGACCTGACGCAGTCAGATCTGACCCACATCGCCTCCGTCACCGAGGCGGATACGGAGCCGTATTTACAGGCGGCGCTCTCCCATGGGGAGGGGAGCGGCTGGCAGAGCGGCTATCGGTTCCGGGTGGTGCGGACCGGGGAGAACCGCTGGATGGCGGTGTTTCTGGACTGCCGGAAGGAGGTGCGCTCCCTGTACCGGCTGGCGGGGGTCAGCGTGGCGGCCATGGCGGTGTGCGTGGCGCTGGTGTATCTGATCGTAGTGCGGCTGAGCCGACGGGCCATGGAGCCGGTGGTGCAGTCCGTCCAGCGGCAGAAGCAGTTCATCACCGATGCCGGGCATGAGCTCAAGACCCCCATCACCGTCATTGCCACCAGCCTGCGGCTGCTGGAGATGGAGGTGGGGCAGCAGAAGTGGCTGGAGAAGGCACAGAACCAGACGGAGCGGCTGAAGGAACTGGTAAATTCGCTGGTGACGCTCTCCCGCATGGACGAGGAGGAATCGCCGCTGAAGCTGTCGGACTTCGCCGTCAGCGAGGCGGTGGAGGAGACGGCGGAGTCCTTCCGGGATTTTGCCCGGTCTCAGGGCCATCCGCTGGAGCTTGCTATCGTGCCGGGGCTTACCTACTGCGGCGACGAGTACGCCGTGCGGCAGCTGGTGTCTATCCTGCTGGATAACGCCGTGAAGTATGCCCTGCCGGAGACGGCCATCCGGTTTGTGCTGGAGAAGGGAAAACGGGGTGTCGTCCTGCGGTGCAGCAATGCCTGTACACCGCTGGCCGAGGGGGAGACAGAGAAGCTCTTTGACCGGTTCTATCGGTCGGATCAGGCCCGCTCCGCCGACGGCAGCTTCGGTGTGGGGCTCTCCATCGCCCGGAGCATTGCCGAGGGACACCACGGCTTCATCCGGGCCCAATGCCCTCAGCCGGGGGAGATCGTATTCACGGCGCAGCTGCGGTAAAGCTCCCGAAAAATAAGGGCCTTGCGGCGAGGAGCAAGGCCCTTTTGTCGTGCCGGGGAGTGGGATGCAGAAAATTCCAGAAAAAATGACAGGTTTTGACAAAAAGGGACTTGCATTGTGTCCATATAAGTGGTAATATGCCTGCGTAAAAGTGCGCACCGGGACGCCCATGGGCGTCTATCGTTTCAGAGAAACGATAGGGAGGGGTCAAAGAAGGTGTCATTCTGAGGAGGGGCGCAGCCCCGACGTGGCAGTCCGTATTCCCCGCATCCCCCACAAAGCCCAACGGCCAAGACCCGCACACGCAAAAAATAGGAGGCAGATATTATGACAAACCGCAAGAGTACCAAACGGGCCTTGCTGGGCAGCGTCATGGCCATGGTTCTGTGCCTGGCTATGCTGGTAGGCGCTACCTTCGCATGGTTCACCGACACCGCAAGCACCGGTGTCAACAAAATTCAGGCCGGTAATCTGGATGTGGCGTTGGAGTACAGCACAGATTTTAAGACCTGGAACAAGGTAACCGACACGACCAAGCTGTTTGAGGATAGCACTGTATGGGAACCCGGTCGTACAGAGGTTGTGTATCTACGTGTCAAAAACGCAGGAACACTTGCTCTGAAGTATACCGTTGGTATGTATAACATCAATGAAGGCAGAGGAAAAAATGTCGCAGGCGAGTTTTATTACCTCAGCAACTATGTGAAATTGGGCGCAGTGGAAACCACTGCTGCATATGCAGATCGTGAAGCGGCAATCAATGCTGTGAATGCAGAAGCTAAGACGCTTAAGTCCATCGGTTCCAGTGCTATTATTGGTGAAGATCAGATGGTAATGCTTGCGCCTGAGGCTGATGCTAAGACGTATGCACTGGTGCTGTATATGCCTACGGAAGTCGGCAACGAGGCAAATCCGAAAAACAACGATCCGTATTGGGCATCAAAGTTTTCTTTCGGTATTAGCGTGAATGCGACGCAGGCAGAGTATGAAAACGATTCGTATGACAATACATACGACCATGACGCACCGGAGCTGTTTTCTGCCGAGAGTTTTTCTTATGGCACGCATGAAATCACCAAGAATATTCAGGCCAACGGCAGATATGGTGCAGTGCAGGCTGAAAAGACAGCGCAGATTACGATCGACGCCGATGTGTACGCCGTGTATACCAAGGGCGCGGACGGACAGAATGCAGCCATGGCCGTTGAAGCCGGTGGCACCAGTAAGGTTATCATCAAAGGCGGTGACTTCCGTCAGGTTGGCGTTCCAGCAGACGATCCCATTTGCGATCTGATCTATGCAACCGATAAGGCTACGATTGAGATTCAAGGCGGTACCTTCAAGGCGGTTACCCCGGCGAATACTCTGAATGTGATCGATTCTGCAAGAGGCGTTGCCAAGATCATCGTCAGTGGTGGTTCTTTCTACAAGTATGACCCGTCTCATCCCGCTATGGGCGAAAACGAAGTTTTCGTTGCTGCCGGCTACCATGTCGTGCAGAACGGCGATTGGTACACCGTAGTCAAGAACTAAACGCTGATACTTTCGTATAAAAGGGGATGCTCTAAGGGATGCTCTTCCGGGGGAGAGCATCCCCTTTTTTTCGACCTTCCGGGCGACATGGAAAGAGAGTGTCCACAAAACATTTCGCCCAAGGAAACTTATTTTCCGTAAAGTTTCCTGCAAGTTTGTGAAAACTGTATAAAATGCGGGGCTGCGGGGCGGCAAATTCGACATACCACCCATTGACTTTTGCATATAAAACCAGTAAACTATGCAACATCAAGCGGCCCGCCCGTGTGGGCCAGCCTTTGGAAAGGAGACAGACGTCATGAAGTACACTTCCACCTGTAACCGTACTCATGCTGCCGATGCGTGCTGCGCACCGGCCACTCAGTCTGCCTCCCGCACCGCTTCTGATCTGTTTGCTCTGGACACTGCCATTCTGGCGGTGTCCATTTTGCTGTCCATTCTGCTGGGGGTACTGGTGGCTCTGGCGGTTCTGCTGGTCCTGATCGTACTGGTACGAATTATCCCGCATCCCGCAGTAAGGCACAGCGTCGAGTGGTTTCCGGCAGAATAGTCCGGGACAGAAACTTGGCTGACGGCTTTGCTGCAAGAGCAAGGCCGTTTTTCTTTTGTATTTTTAAGCCCACCGGCTGAAAATAAAACCCACAAGAATCGAGGAAAGAAACATGAAAAAGGGAATGAAACTTGTATGTATGGTATTGACGCTGGCCATGCTGCTGGGCCTGCTGGCCGGATGCGGCAGCAAGGGCAGCGATGACAGCAACGGCGGAAGCGACCAGACTCTGCTGCTGGGTCTCATCGGCCCCATGACCGGTGACTATGCCCACTATGGTACCTCCACCCGTGACGGCGCTCAGGTGGCTGTGGAGGAGATCAATGCCGCCGGCGGCGTCAACGGCTGGCAGCTCAAGCTGCAGACCGAGGACTCTCAGGGCGATCCCGACTCCGCCATTTCCGCCTTTGGTAAGCTGATGGACGACAAGATGAACGTCTCTCTGGGCTGCGTGCTGTCCGGTGAGGCCCAGTCCGTCATCACCGCTGCCAAGAACGACAACGTACTCGTCGTCACCTGTACCTCCTCTGCCGAGAAGTGCATTCAGGGCAACGACAAGGCCTTCCGTGTCTGCTTCAACGACCCGGCGCAGGGTACTGCCTCCGCCGACTACATCGCTGACAACAAGCTGGGCAGTAAGATCGCCGTGTTCTATCAGTCCGATATCGACTACTCTGCCGGTCTGGTGGAGACCTTCACTGCTCAGGCGGCCCAGCGGGGTCTGACCATCGTCACCCAGCAGGCCTTCACCGAGGGCACCAAGACGGATTTCTCCACCCAGATCAACGCCATCCGTGATTCTGGCTGCGATTTGGTGTTCCTGCCCATCTATGCCGCTGAGGCCTCCGTGTTCCTGACCCAGGCTCAGGGTAAGCTGGACGGCATCAAGGTCTTTGGCTGCGACGGTCTGGACGGCCTGCAGACCAAGGTCTCCGATATGACTATGCTGGAGGGTGTCATGATGCTGACCCCCTTTGCCGTGGACGCTCCCGACACCAAGACCCAGACCTTCGTGGACAAGTTCACCAAGCTCCACGGCTCCGCTCCTGACCAGTTCGCCGCCGACGCCTACGACGCCGTGTACGCCGTGAAGGCGGCCATGGAGGCCTGCGGCAAGACCCCTGCTGATGCCGACTTCACCTCCGCCATGGTGGACGCCATGTACACCATCACCGTGGACGGCCTCACCGGCACCATGCAGTGGGACGCCACCCGTGAGCCCGCCAAGAACGCCAAGGCCATGGTGTTCGCCGCCGACGGCACCACCAGCCTGCTTGGCTAAGTGACCGGGTGTTCTCCGGGGCTTCGGCCCCGGAGAGCACCCAGTCTACCGAACGGCAGAACAGTGCCTGCCGGTGTATCTCCGGCACGGCAGTATTGTGCCGCCCGGCCCGCCCTCCGGACAGGGAGGGATATCCGGAAGAAAGAGAGGAAACTGATTTATGACCCGATTGATCGAGACCCTTATCAGCGGTCTGAGCCTCGGCAGCATCTATGCGCTGATGGCTCTGGGCTATACCATGGTCTACGGCATCGCCAAGATGCTGAACTTCGCCCACGGCGATATCATCATGGTGGGAGCCTATGCCGTTGTCACCTCCGTGCTGACGCTGGGGATGCCGCCGCTGGTGGCCATCCTCATCAGCATCGCCATCTGCGCCCTGCTGGGCATCACCGTTGAATTTCTGGCCTACCGGCCCCTGCGGCAGGCCCCGCCGTTGGCGGTCCTGATCACCGCCATCGGTGTCAGCTATCTGCTGCAGAATCTGGCGCTGCTGATCTACGGCTCGGAGCAGAAGGCCTTTCCGGTGCTGTTCACCATCCCCAGCGTGGAGCTGGGCGGCGTGTACATCGACGGCATTACCATCGCCACCATGGCGGTGACGGCCATTATCATGGTGGGGTTGTCCCTGTTTATCAACCGTACCCGGATGGGCAAGGCCATGCGGGCGGTGTCGGAGGATAAGGAGGCGGCAGAGTTGATGGGCATCAGCGTCAACCGCACCATCACCGTCACCTTTGCCATCGGCTCGGCGCTGGCGGGCGTGGCCGCCATCTTCTACGGAGCGGCCTACACCTACATCCGGCCCACCACCGGCGCCATGCCCGGCATCAAGGCCTTTACCGCAGCCGTGTTTGGCGGCATCGGGTCTATTCCCGGCGCTATGCTGGGCGGTGTGCTGCTGGGCGTTATCGAGCAGCTCTCCAAGACGTATATTTCCACCCTGTGGGCCGACGCCATCGTGTTCGGCGTGCTGGTGGCGGTGCTGGTGGTGAAGCCCACCGGCCTGCTGGGCAAGCGTATCAGTGAGAAGGTGTAAGCTATGGGAAAGAATATGACCTCCGGCGCACGGCGCCTCAGCGGCAACGCCGTGACGCTGCTCATCACCGCCCTGCTCTGCGGCGGCTCCGCTGCCCTCATTTACTCCGGAGCTGCCAGCCGGCAGATCTCCAATATGCTCATCTCCATGGCCTGCTACATCGTCATGGCGGTGTCCCTGAATCTGGTGGTGGGCCTGCTGGGTGAGCTGTCGCTGGGCCATGCGGGCTTCATGTCCGTGGGCCTGTTCACCGGCTGCCTGCTCTCCATTCAGCTGGCGCAGAGCGTCCCCATCGGAGTGCGGATGCCTCTGTCCATGCTGCTGGGCGGCGTGGCGGCGGCGGTGGTGGGCCTGCTGGTGGGCCTGCCTGCCCTGCGGCTCAAGGGCGACTATCTGGCCATCGTGACGCTGGCCTGCGGCGAGATCATCAAGACCATCATCAACAATCTCTCCGTCACCGGCGGCGCCAAGGGGTTGGATACCAGCGAGATCTACGCCGATACCCGGACACTGCTGCCCTTTGCCATCGTGCTGATTTTTCTGGTGGTGCTGGTGATGATGAATCTGAAAAACTCCCGCCATGGCCGGGCCATCATGGCCATCCGGGATAACCGCATCGCCGCCGAGTCCAACGGCGTCAACGTGACGTATTACAAGCTGATGGTGTTCGTGCTGGCGGCTTTCTTCGCCGGAATGGCCGGTGTGCTGTACGGTCATACGCTGGCCAACATCAAGCCCGCCATGTTTGACTACAATATGTCTATCGAAATTCTGGTGATCGTGGTGCTGGGCGGCATGGGCTCCATCCGGGGCTCCATCATCGCCACCATCATCCTGCGGGCTTTGCCGGAGGTACTGCGTCAGGTGGCAGACTACCGGATGCTGGCCTACTCCGTACTGCTGATCGTCATTATGCTGCTGAACTCCTCCCCGCAGTTTGCGGAGTGGAAGGGTCGGTGGTCCCTGAAAGCCCTGCTGAGCCTTGGAAAGACCCGGAAGGAGAAAACGAAAAAGGAGGCGGCGAAGAAATGAAAGAGTTGAAAACTGCCGGTGTGCGGCTGCCGGATTCGCCGCTGGTTCCGTACCCCAGCCGCTCGCTGGTGCCGGAGCGTGATGTCCGCTACGCCCCCGTGCTGGAGGCCAGCCGACTGGGCATCGATTTCGGCGGTCTGACCGCCGTGGATGACTTCACTCTCACCATCGGCCGCACGGAGATCGCCGGACTGATCGGCCCCAACGGAGCCGGGAAGACCACGGTCTTTAACCTCCTCACCAGTGTCTATCAGCCCACCCGGGGCAGCATCCTCATCAATGGGATGCCAACGGCGGGCAAGTCCACCCATCAGGTCAGCCGCATGGGCATCGCCCGTACCTTCCAGAATATCCGGCTGTACAACGATATGAGCGTCATCGACAATGTGAAGGTGGGGATGCACAATAGCGTCCGGGAGAACCTGCTGGCCGCCGTGACCCACGGCTTCGGCTACCGCAAGGCGGAGCGTCAGGCGGAGGCCACGGCGCTGGAGATGTTGGACTTCTTCGGCATGGCGGATCTGGCTCATGCACAGGCGGGGAGTCTGCCCTACGGCGCACAGCGCCGTCTGGAGATCGTCCGGGCGCTGGCCTCCGGGCCATTGCTGCTGCTGTTGGACGAGCCGGCGGCGGGCATGAACCCTTCCGAGACGGCGGAGCTGATGGAGAACATCCGCCGCATCCGGGATACCTTCCAGATCGCCATTCTGCTCATCGAGCACGACATGAATCTGGTCATGGGTATCTGCGAGGGCATCTGCGTGCTGAACTACGGCAAGGTCATCGCCAAGGGCAGCCCTGCCGACATCAAAGCCAATCCCACCGTCATCGAGGCGTATCTGGGGAAGAAAGGAGCCAAGGACGATGCTGAAGGTTAAGGATATCAACGTCTACTACGGCAAGATCCATGCACTGAAGAACGTCTCCTTCGAGGTGCGCCCCGGCGAGGTGGTGGCCCTGATCGGCGCCAACGGCGCCGGAAAATCCACCACCCTGAAAACCGTCTCCGGCATGATGCACTCCCGTACCGGCAGCATCGAGTTTCTGGGGGAGGACATCACCCACACCCCCAGCCACAATCTGGTCTATAAGGGGCTGGCCCACGTGCCGGAGGGCCGCCGTATCTTCCAGCAGATGACGGTGCTGGAGAACCTGGAGATGGGGGCCTACCTCCACAAAAAGCCTACCCGTGAGGAGCTGAAGGATATCTTCACCCGCTTCCCCCGCCTGCAAGAGCGGCGGGATCAGGTGGCGGGGACGCTCTCCGGCGGCGAGCAGCAGATGCTGGCTATGGGCCGGGCGCTGATCAGCCACCCCAAGCTGCTGATGCTGGACGAGCCCTCCATGGGCCTTGCCCCCATTCTGGTGGGACAGATCTTCGCTATCATCCGGGAGCTGCACCAGTCCGGCACCACCATCCTGCTGGTGGAACAGAACGCCGAAATGGCCTTGCAGGTGGCGGACCGGGCCTATGTGCTGGAATCCGGAAAGATCGCACTCTCCGGCACCGGCCATGAACTGGCGGAGTCCGACTCCATCAAGAAGGCATATCTGGGCGGCTGAGCCGCCGCCCCCGCCGATGGGGCGCTGAATTTGCTACTCTTTCCTTCTTCCTTTATTTACCATCAACGCCGCACCCCGGTCCGGGATGCGGCGTTGATGGCGTTTGAGGGCCTTGGGGAGATGCGGTGAAGGAGAGCGTTTGTGCAAAAAGCCGACCCGGCGGTACGATTCATTCCGAACGTTCCGCCGGAAAAACGGGGCTGGGGGATACCGTGAAAGCGCCGGAGGGAGCTTTTGATACGGCTTCTTGATGCCAACCGCAGGCGGAAGGGGAAAAGATTCCAAATTTGCAGAGAAAATCCCCGGCGGCCTTGTGAGAGTGAACAAAAAGGCGATTTGTGCTGTTTGCCCTCTGCAAGGCGGGGAAGGTCTATGGTATAATATGTGCAAACAAATGTCCACGAGACAGAAAGGGGCGATGGGTCATGCAGACCAAAGAAATCCAAAAGGTGCTGGTGGCCAACCGTGGCGAAATTGCCATCCGCATTTTCCGTGCCTGCCACGATCTGGGCATCCACACGGTGGCCATCTACTCCAATGAGGACACCTATTCGCTGTTCCGCACCAAGGCGGACGAGGCGTATCTGGTGGGGGAGAAGAAATCCCCGCTGGGGGCGTATCTGGACATCCCCGGCATCATCGGACTGGCCAAGCGCCGGGGCGTCACCGCCATCCATCCCGGCTACGGCTTCCTGTCGGAGAACGCAGACTTTGCCAGAGCCTGCGAGGAAAACGGCATCCTGTTCATCGGCCCCTCTGCCAAGGTGCTGGGGCAGATGGGCGACAAGCTCAGCGCCAAGGAGATCGCGATCTCCTGCGGCGTGCCTATTATCCCCGGCTGTACGGAGCCCCTGCGGGATGCAGAGGATGCTGTGGAGAAGGCGGTGTCCTTCGGCTTCCCGGTGATTTTGAAGGCGGCGGCCGGCGGTGGCGGTCGTGGGATGCGCCGCTGCGACAGCCCGGAGGAGGTCCGCACCGCCTATGAGCTGGTCCACAGCGAGGCAGAGAAGGCCTTCGGCTGCGGCGATATTTTCATGGAGAAATATCTGGTGGAGCCCAAGCACATCGAGGTGCAGATCCTGGCGGACCAGTACGGCAATGTCTATCATCTGGGCGAGCGGGACTGCTCCCTCCAGCGGCGGTATCAGAAGGTGGTGGAGTTCGCCCCGGCATGGTCCGTTCCGCAGGAGACGGTGGAGGCGCTGCGCCGGGATGCCGTGAAAATTGCCCGCTCGGTGGGGTACGTCAGCGCCGGTACAGTGGAGTTTCTGGTGGATAAGAACGGCGGCTACTACTTCATCGAGATGAACCCCCGGATTCAGGTGGAGCATACGGTGACGGAGATGGTCACCGGCGTGGATATCGTCCGCAGTCAGATCCTCATTGCCGCCGGGTATCCCCTGAGCCATCCGGAGATCGGCCTGAGCCGGCAGGAGGACGTCCACATCGACGGCTATGCCATCCAGTGCCGTGTGACCACCGAGGACCCCGCCAACAATTTTGCCCCGGACAACGGCAAGATCACGGCCTACGCCTCCTCCGGCGGATTCGGTGTCCGTCTGGACGGCGGCAACGCCGACGTGGGCACCGTCATCTCCCCCTACTACGATTCGCTGCTGGTGAAGGTCACCAGCTGGGATCATAATTTTCCCGCCGCCTGCCGCAAGGCGGCCCGTGCCATCAACGAGGTACGGGTGCGGGGCGTCAAGACCAACATCCCCTTTGTCACCAACATTCTGGCCCATCCGGATTTCGTGGCGGGCCGCTGCCATACCAAGTTCATCGACGAGACGCCGGAGCTGTTTGACATTGTGGACTCCCGTGACCGGGCCACCCGTGTCCTGCGGTACATTGCGGAGATCCAGGTGGCCAATCCCAACGCCGAGCGCCACCAGTACGATACCCCCCGCTTCCCCCAGCCTCAGGCCCCGCTGGGCCCCGGCCTGAAGCAGCTGCTGGATGAAAAGGGCCCCAAGGCCGTGAGCCAGTGGGTGCTGGAGCAGAAGAAGCTGCTGCTCACGGACACCACCATGCGAGATGCCCATCAGAGCCTGCTGGCCACCCGGATGCGCACCCGTGACATGGTGAAGGGCGCTGACGGCGTGGCGGACATCCTGCGGGACTGCTTCTCACTGGAGATGTGGGGCGGCGCCACCTTCGACGTGGCCTACCGCTTCCTCCACGAGTCCCCATGGGAGCGGCTGCGGCTGCTGCGGGAGAAGATCCCCAACATCCCCTTCCAGATGCTGCTGCGTGGCTCCAATCTGGTGGGCTATGCCAACTATCCCGACAATCTGGTCCGCAGCTTCATCAAGGAGGCGGCGGAGCGGGGCATTGATGTGTTCCGTGTGTTCGACTCTCTGAACTGGATCCCCAGCATGGAGGTGGCCATGGACGAGGTGCTGAACCAGAATAAGCTGCTGGAGGCCACCATGTGCTATACCGGCGACATTCTGGACCCCGCCAAGGATAAGTACACCCTGAAATACTATGTGGACCTTGCCAAGGAGCTGGAGCACCGTGGCGCCCATATGCTGGCCATTAAGGATATGTCCGGCCTGCTGAAGCCCTACGCCGCCAAGAAGCTGGTGTCCACCCTGAAGCAGGAGATCGGCATCCCCATCCACCTGCATACCCACGATACCACCGGCAATCAGGTGGCGGCCCTGCTGATGGCCGCCGAGGCCGGTGTGGATGTGGTGGATGCCGCCTGCGCCCCGCTGGCGGGTCTTACCAGCCAGCCCTCGCTGGATGCGCTGGTGGCCGCCCTGCAGGGAACGGAGCGGGACACCGGGCTGGACCTGCGGCGGGTGCAGGAGCTGTCCAACTACTGGGCGGATGTGCGCCTGCGGTATGAGAGCTTCGACCACGGCCTGAAAACCTCTACCACCGACATCTACCGCTACGAGATCCCCGGCGGTCAGTACACCAACCTGAAGCCCCAGGTGGAGTCTCTGGGCCTGGGCGACCGGTTTGTGGAGGTCAAGGAGAACTACCGTAAGGTCAATGAGATGGTGGGCGACATTGTGAAGGTGACGCCCTCCAGCAAGATGGTGGGTGACCTGGCCATCTTCATGACCCAGAACAACCTGACCCCGGAGAACATCGTGGAGAAGGGCGAGAGCCTGGCCTTTCCGGACAGCGTTGTCAGCTACTTCTCTGGCATGATGGGCCAGCCTGCAGGCGGGTTCCCCAAGGAGCTGGAGCGGGTGGTCCTGAAGGGCAAGAAGCCCATCACCTGCCGTCCCGGTGAGCTGCTGCCCCCCGTGGACTTTGAGGAGAAGAAGCGGGAGATGCAGTCCTTTGACGCAGATCCCTCCTGGCGGGCCATCCTCAGCTACTGCCTGTATCCCAAGGTAGTGGAGGATTATGTCAAGAACCAGAAGGAGTACGGCTACATCATGCGGCTGGGCAGCCATGTGTTCTTCCACGGTCTGGCGGTGGGCGAGACCAACAAGGTCAACATCGCCGACGGCAAGACCCTGGTCATCAAGTACTTAGGGTTGGGCGAAGTGGACAAAGAGGGCATGCGCACCGTCAGCTTTGAGCTCAACGGCATCCGCCGGGATGTGCAGGTGCCCGACGAGGAGGCCCAGAAGAACATTGTCAAGGTCCCCATGGCGGACCCGGAGGACAAGAGCCAGGTGGGCTCCTCTATCCCCGGCGCGGTGAGCAGGCTCAACGTCAAGGTGGGCGACACCGTGGAGAAGAACCAGACCCTGGTCACCATCGAGGCTATGAAGATGGAGACCGCCATCACCGCCCGGATGTCCGGCACGGTGTCGGAGATCCTGGTGAAGGAGGGCGAGACCGTCAAGGGCGGCCAGCTCATCTTGGTCATCAAATAAGCATACGCGGCAGAAGGCCGGCCCCGGTGGGGCCGGCCTTTCGGCATTTCAGAGAGGTGGGACGGGAAAATGAAGGTTGTGCAAATTGGACTTGCAGAAATATTAAAAAATTGTAAAAAAAACCTTGTAAAATGAATGAGGATAAGGTATGATATGCAAAGCGACATACGAGCTGTATCGACTAACAGGAAAAGAGGAATGGAAACATGAAAAAGTGCTTATCCCTGCTTCTTGCCGCGCTGATGCTGGCGGCGGTCCTGACGGGCTGCGGCGGCAATCCCTC
>OLVR01002211.1_pt1 | contig 15432 bp, 7 predicted proteins | sample 1673261 | NCBI WGS metagenome assembly OLVR01 (sample SAMEA3178938, study PRJEB25190) | human gut metagenome | biome: human gut; feature: human-associated habitat; material: faeces | place: Austria | collected 2013 | reverse complement strand
TCAAGGCGGCGTTTCGCGAGGAATACGAATGCCATCGCGCCCTTTCGGGCCTTAAGGGCTTTCCCCGCCTCTATGGCTGGGGCGAGGTCGACGGTGTGCCTGCAATTGTCATGGAATGGGTCGAGGGCGAGACGCTTGCCCGCTTGCGTTCGCGACTCGCCGTGGACGATGCCGGACGTCTGTCGCCGCTCGTGGCGGCGCGTCTGGGTCGCGACCTGTTCGATTTGCTCTGCCGTATGAGCCTGGTGGGCGAGGGCTTTGTCCATCGCGATATCTCGCCCGCTAATATTATGGTGCGCACGGCGCGTCTACCGCTTGACCGGCAGCTTGCCGAGGGCACCTTTGACCTGTGCCTGATCGACTTTGGCTCGTCGCTGACGCTCGAGCCTGCGTCGGCCGTGGCCGGTACCGGCGGCAAGGCGTCGTTTACGGAGCGTTATGCCACGCTGCGTCGCGCGACGGTTGCCTATGCCCCGCCCGAGATGCTCACCGACGATATTCCCGACCTGCGCGCTTTGCGTATGTCGCCGGCGATTGACGTCTACGCCGCGGCAAGCACGGTTTACGAGCTCATTGTCGGCGTCGCGCCATACGAAGCCGCGCCGAGCACTTCGGGCACCTCGGGTTCGCGCAAAAAGACGCGCGACATCGCGAGCCCCTACCGTCTCAAGATGGACACGCGGCCCGATTATCCCATTGGTGCCCATGCGCCCGGTTGTGATTTGACTCAGCTGCTTCGTCGTGAGCCCGATGTGGCGCTCGCTGCGGCCGAGCAGGCCCAGCAGCTAGGGCTTGAGCCGGATTCCGAAGAGCTACGCGATGCGCTGGCGTTTGTCGATGCCCAGCTGTTCGACGTGGTGATGGCCTGTCTGTCCAGCCATCAAAAAGATCGTCCCGAGCCGGCGGCGGTCGAGGCGGCGCTCTCGGCGTTTTGTGACCACTATGCGCAAAATGTCGGTCGTTCGCTCCGCGGCGAGCCGCTCACGCCGTGCCCCATGGATGCGTCTGGCCGCGCGGTTCGTCGCGCGCTGATGGTCGGTGCGGCGGTCGTTTGCAGCGTGGTTTGGGCTGTGGTCGTGGTTTCGGCCGCGCTGCTGGCGTCGGGCGCTCGCGTGACGGCGATTTTGGGATCGCTCGTGTGGTCTGGGTCGCTACCGGGTATTATTGCCGCACTGGCTTTGGCGCTGCCAGGCATAGCCGGCGTTGCCACGGGGGCACTTGCACGCAATCGGCACTCGGGGTTCCTGCAGGGTGTGCTTGCGCTTTCTGCCTGCGAGGTTCCGGTGCTGGTTGTGGCTGCATGTAGCGTATTTTCCCAACGCGCCGTGATGGGTGGCCTTGTTGCCGCTCTGGTTGCAACCTATACGCTTACGTGGTTTTTGCTTGCGATGGGCTTTGCCTTTGAACTTCCCGTTTCGGCACCGCGACGCACAAAAGCCCAGATGGCGACTCCGCTTGCCGGTGGAGCCGCAGCTGCCCGTATTTTTGGCGGACCTGTTGAAGTATCGTCCGATTCTATTTCTACGACCAAGGAGGCCTAGGTCATGGCATCTCAAGTTGAGCTCATCCCATGCGGGGCCATGTTTGACATCTTTAAGCGCGCGGCGCATCTGAGCCATATCGAGCTGTGCGGCCTGGTGCTTTCGTCCCGTCCGCTCGCCGACGGCCGCAGCCCGCAGAGCCGAGCCGCCGATCGCTCTTGGGTTTCCCGCTTTATCGTTCGCGCGCCGGTCGGCACGCTTCAGCAGCGCTACTTTGCCGAATACGGTACCTCGGCTGCGCGTATTATGTCGCAACTGGCCCTGCGCCAGCGAAATCCCATGGACTCCACGGCTGTGATCAATATGGTGTGCGGTCCTGCAGGTGAACCGATGGTACGCGCGCTCGAAGAGTGCCACCAGGACACGAATCTCTATCGCAACGCGCTCGATCGCCTGTCCCAGGCGGCGGAACTCATGCCCGCCGAGCGCGCCGAGGCCGTGCTGGTGCTGTTTGTCGCCGTCGGTTGTTCGGCGGATGTGCGGTCCTCGGTGAACTATGCCATCGACTACGCGCACGCGACCTGTGGCGGAGGCACCTCCACGCCGCGTTCGCTTGGCATGTCGATGACCGCAGGCGAGCGCGAACCCGCCCCGGCGCATCCCTTGGGCTTGCTGCGCGTGCAAAACGGTTTTGTCGTGAGCGCCCCGCGCTGGATTCAGCCGAGTGAGCGGGGTGTTGAGATTGGCGCGCTGGCCACTGGTGAGGGCGATATTACCGACGTCGGCGACGATGTCTCGGCCCGCCATGCCCATATCTGGTGCGATGCTCAAAATACCTGGCACGTTGAGGACTTGTCGTCCACCAACGGAACCGTGGTGGTAAACGGGGCCACGCGCGTCTGCATTCAGGTCGAGCCCGGCCGTTCCGCCCAACTCAATCCCGGCGACGAGCTCAAGCTCGGCGAATCCACTACCTACGCCATCCTCTTCGGTGCCCTCTAGCCGGCAGATAGGGACGTTTCTTTTCTGCTGGCACTTGGGGACACTCCTCGGCGCGCCAGAGCCAGTCGCCCGGGGATGGAGGGGCCATTTTGGCCCTTGGCGGTCAGTCGGGGCGAAACTAGAAGATCTTTCCGATTCGCGGCTGTTCATGCTTGTAGAGCATCTAAAACAATAGGATGTTATTCTGGAATATGCCGGGTGCGTGAACTTGCCTGTCTTAGCCTTAATAAGGTATAGGGGAGTTTGGCTCAGGGGTTCCGTCTTGTTCTTCAGCGCAGTATTGTGGGACAGATTTGCTGAGATTGGCGCCTTACACCGCAGAGCGCACGGAAGGCTCTCGATTTGTGTTCTGGCCCCAGAATACAGGGCCTGATACTTACCAACTGTGGCATGGATGTAACATCTGTAGAAATCAACCCTTTTGTTGTCGACCTTTGTAAGAAAAACACTGCCATCAACTCTTTGGATGACGAAACTAGGGTGCTTGAGGGGAGCCTTTACTCCCCTCTGAGAGATGACTCATGTTTTTCGCTTGTCGTTGTGAATCCTCCGTTACTGCCGATTCCGGATGAGATTCCTTATCCCTTCGTTTGAGATGGAGGACAATCGGGTCTGGATAAAACACTTCGTATTCTTAAGGGTGGCGATACGCATTTAGAGAAAAACGGTAAATACTGCTAATAGGGGTGACGACGATGGTGCAGGGGCGACCCGCGATGCTCTCATCAATACGTCGGATACTTGGGAAATCAGGTCTAGATGCATGTATGATGATGCTGTGTGGCTATTCAATTAATCCGCGTTCCGAATGGGTGCAGGGTATACCTGCGACATCGTATGCTTTTGACCCGGCGCGATACTCAGATATTTCTGAGGCGGTTGACGAAGTTTATACGCACTATGCCGCGCAAGGCGTTTCGGAAGTTTGCACATCTACGTTACGGGCTTAGGTTTCTTCAAGCGAGCAGGCCGGTTGCGTTATTTCGAGCGATTTTTCTAGTCTAGACGACAAAAGGCAAAGGATTTGATGGGTATAAAACGCGGACGTTTGTGGGCGGATGCTCAAATCTATTGTGGCAATCGGGCGGTTGAAAAAGATATTTCAACCGCCCGATTGCCAGGTTCGTCGGAGGAGATGTCCGATTCCGACTCTCTTGTAGGAAGAGCTTGAGATCGTATTGGCCCAAGGCAATCTTAAAGCAGTCTCATTGGCAAATCTTCGCTCCTGTTGTGTTGAGGTGTAAGGTATCAGTGATTGATGTTTTGTGGCGGGTAGATTGGGGCCTTCCTTGATTCGATGCGTTCTCTCGAGGTTCATCAGAGCAAAAGGGGCTTTCGTCTTCATTGCTATCACGGTGATTGGAACCGCTCTCTCCTATGCCATGCCATACGTGAACGGGAAATTCTTAGATTTTCTTCTCGGTAACCGCAGCGAAAGAGACGCCGTACTCTTCGCGCTCCTGGTTGCGTCAATAGGAGTTTTCTCCACCCTCTTTACTTATTTTGCAGGAACACTTTCCATTCGCATAACCACGAGACTTTCCTTTGATCTTCTCAGGGAGGCCGTCTTGCGTTTTGAAAGAGACGATTACTTGGTGAGTCGGACCATCGATCCAGCCTATACAACGCAACGGATTATTTCCGACTCCAGCGTGGTCTCATCCTTCGTTTTGGCGAATTTTATCAGTGCGCCGCTGTCCATTGTAGCCATTCCCATCGTATTGCTTATCATATGGTCAATTGATTCAACTCTCGCGGTGTTTTCCATCATTCTCCTCATCGTGTATTTCTGTGTAATTACTGGGTTGAGGAAACTTTTGTATAGGGTCACGTATGAGAAGAAAGAGGCGGACAGCGCCTTTTACGCCGCAATTGCATCGCAGCTTAATCAGATTCTCAACATTCAACTGACATCTTCGTACGGCAAGAGCGAACAAGCGCTCGACGCTGGGTTTAAGAGCTTTTTTCCCAAAGTTTTGCGCTCCGGAAAGCTATCATATTCTCTGACATCGCTCGATGGTCTTTTCGCAGCGTTGTTTCAAGCGGTGATACTTGTTGTTTCCGGAGTACGAATCATTAACGGAACTATGTCAATAGGCGAGTACACTATCATCGGTACATACTTCGCGGTTCTCTTTAAGACTTTGAAAAGTATGATGTCATTGTTCAAATCCTATCAAGATGCCAAAGCATCATGGGATAGGACGGCTATCGCGACGAGAGAAAAGGAGAGATCGGGGTGGAATCGGACCGATTTAGCTAAACTCGATGAAATAAATGACATTTCGGTATCTGATTTGGAATTCTCGGTTGCCCTTCCAGACGGATCTGTCCGAGAGGTCCTCGGCGGGTTTTCTTTCAAGTTTTCCGGTCCTGGTACATATTGCATAGTTGGGGAAAACGGAAGAGGCAAGACGTCACTTCTTTACTTGATGCTCGGGCTATACTCATCGAAAGGCAAAGTAAAATACAACGGCGTGCCAATCGAAGAATGCGACTTGGATTACATACGTGCGAGAGAGATATCGTGCTGCCCACAGTCGTGCTTCGCGCCGGACGAAACGGTGAAAGAGCTGTTAGAGTATTTCGACACGCCCTTTTCTTCCTATCACCGGGGTGTAGATGGCCTACTTTCGCTGGAAAACAGCGTGAAGGAGTTGCTCGGGAAACGTTGCTCCGCGCTTTCGGGCGGTGAGCTGCGCCGAGTGTACTTATGGTCGGCGATTTCACGCAAGTCGTCAGTTTTGGTACTCGACGAGCCCACGACTGGGTTAGACGCTGTAAGCCGCGCCGAGCTTGCGGCCTATGTTAAGCGCAACAAGCAAAGCCAGCTGATCATCGTTGTCTCTCACGATGACGAGATGGTCGGCGCGGTAGAAGGGGTAGTGGATTTAGGCAGCATGTACCAGGGTAAATGATGACAAGTGTAGTGCTACCCAACTGGCAGAGATAACAAAAAGGCGATGCAGATGCACGTAGCATTCAGGCGGTTCGGACTCGGTGCCTTCACGCCATCGCAACGCTTTCAGATATAGTTCTCGTTCTCTTACTAAAGGAAACTTTAGTCTACGTCATCTTGTCGAGACAGAGGTGAAGCGAAGTGTTGTCGCGACGTATCTTATTCCAGGTGGCTCAGTATCAGCGTGAGAATCGCACCAAAGTGTACTTACGATTCTCGTGTCCCACGGACAACATGAGCTGAGCATTGAGGTTCCACCCTTTGCTGCAACTACACGGGGTTGGACGGCAATGAATATGCCGGGCCGCATACCACGCGCAGCGGGGGTCCATGTCCCAGTATGTTGCCTACAGCAGCCTCGATGTCCACGCACACATCATCTCTGCCTTCGCGTTCAATCCATTTGCCGGAGAGTGCGAGGGTTGCCAGGCCGTAGAATTCGAGCCGAACAAATGAAATGCGGTATCAGCGCATAGGATTAAACTGACGATTGCTTTGCACTGAGAATACGCTTGGAAAGCCGCTATGGGTGGCGGCCCGGGTTAAATAGAGAAGCCCGTCCGATCACTTTCATGTGGCGAACGGTCGGGCTTCTTATTCCACTTGCCAATGCTCGGCTCATATTGGAAGAAAGCTACGCTAATGTTTGCGTGACACTCCTATTTTCTCCGAAGAAAGAGTCGGATAATGAAGAATAGAATTAAAAAAGGTGCCAGATATAACGCAAGTATAAAGGCTAATCCAACGAGACCTTGCAATAATGGCATAACTCCTCCCAGACACGAGATTTTGGTATTTGTTCCCATCTTATTCTGAATTGGACCAAATAGTTCCTAGCCACAAAACTACTCGTCAACTGGATCGCACCAATCTGCTGGCAAAACACAGCTTGATTCTTTATCGACATAGCACCAATCCGCAACAGGGCACTCGGCGATGTCGTAAAAATTGCATATATCAACTCCAAGACAACAAGGCTCAACGGGAGGATGTTCATTTGAACCAACAGGATGGATATGCTTCATAACAGCTCCTCACCTTAATCCAATTAGAGACTACGTTTGATCAATGCCACAGTGATCTACAACGCAGATGCTGCCGCCATCCATGTCATAGTCGCAGTAATCGTATGCACCACAGCCATCTGCTTTATCATAAACAGTACAGATGTCAGTAATGCCCAAGAGGCAGTCAAAAGACATCGGCTTCACGCCTGCCTCGTCGCCACTTCCTGGATTAATCGGATGAATATGCTTCACGACTACCTCCCTTTGAGTGCAGAAAAACCTCAATATTGTGTATAACAAACCAAGATGTCTAGTTCACCATATTTCTAGAATGGTTTCGGCGAACGTAGCAATAAGCTTCGCAGACGGTAATCAGAAGAACGAACACCTCCACAATGGTGACAGCAATGCGCTGGACCGCTTATTCCGATACAGTAGCTTCTCGTTGATTTTTCTCCTGCGAAGATGAGTGGCGGGAAATAAGGTCAAAAGCCATCTCGTAGCACATTTTTCTATATTCACATGATGCAGGGTGTAGACTCTTGGGCAAGTAGCCGTGCTCGTCTGCAGCCTCCCAGCTACAGCCCCCACCACAGAAAGACCGAGCCCAACAGTCCGTACAGTCAATTCTTTTTTCGACACCCTGACTCCAGTTTTCAATATACCTAGTTTCGTCAATTCCGGTGACGATGTTGCCCATTTTGAATCGCATCATCCCGACAAACCTGTGACAGGGGTATACGTCCCCTTCGGGAGTCACGGAAATAAAACGCCTGCCAGCCCCGCATCCGACAAAGGCGATCCTGTTGCTCATAATCAAATCAACTGCAGTTTTCAATGTTCTAAACAAGGGCTTTTCCCCTTGATCAATCTGTTTGAGATATTGATCCGCCAAATCTATTAGGCCCGCCCTGATTTTGTTTAATGAGTGTTCGTCGAGTTTGATATTCTCATCGAATGAGCTCACGGGCGAGAAGTAAATCCTTCTGAAGCCCATCTCTTTAAACTGAAGATAGTCTTCAACAAGGTTACAGTTATTATTTGTTAAGGTCGCTCTTGCGCCGAAGGGGAACGACTCGGAAAAACGACGAACGTTTTTGTCGATATCGGAGAAAGAGCCGCCTCCCGTCTTGTACGGGCGCGATGCATCGTGCTTGCATCCTGTACCATCGAGACTAATCAGAACAGAAAACCCGTGCTCCTTGAAAGAATTCACAGCAGTGTCATTCAAAAGCGTTCCGTTGGTCGTAATAGAATAGGTAAAGTTTCTATTGGGGTATATTCTTTTTGAATAGTCGACCGTTTTCCATATCAGCGGCTCGTTAATCATGGGTTCCCCACCAAAAAAGACGATCGCAAGCGTTTCGTTTTCCGATGAACTTGCGACGAGGTAGTCGACCGCCTTGAAGGCTATCTCGTCTGTCATCAGCAGAGGAGACGTTCCATAATCTCCTTTACCGGCAAAACAGTAACTACAACCAAGGTTGCATGCATGTGAAACGTGGAGTTCGATGGATCTAAGTTTTCGAGGCGTGTCTTTTGTTAAGAAAGTCCGCTCAGACAATCGTTGATACTCATCAATGTCGTCTTCAAGTTCTGCTATGGTCGTTTGGTCGTAGCCTTTCGCAGCAAGTGACTTTGTTAGCAACTTCGAGTTGACCGTTCTTCCCGATGCTTCAAATATGCGAAGCGCATCTTCTGATGCTTGGTCAACCTGAAAGCAATTGCGAGTGACCTCATCGAAGCAGTAACGACGATCACTTACTGAGAAAAAATGCATACGTTCCTCAATTTCATGCTGGACTGGCACTAACCTTGTTTATTGTTGCGCAGCTATAAAAAACCACCAGCGGGGATTCGGTGTGCGGCCCAATCGGACTCCCAAAAGGTTCTATTTGAGACTGGCAAGCTTTGTGTTGTTGGCACTTCGACAGCGCTCTTTATTCCAACATGGAGCCTCGCAGTTTGAGTCGACTTGCCTCTGGAAGGTCCGATCTTAACTTGATTTAGGATGAAAACAGATTACAGGCGCGCTCCTCTAGAAAGAAAGGAAACCAATCGCCGCCTTTCACCAGGAAAGTTTTTATAGCCCACCTCGAGCAAAATGAAAGATGCGAGAGCGATTGGGGAACAACGCGAATCTCCCCTTTTGGGTGGGAGCGAGCCTTCAGCCACCGGCGAACGGCTCGCCCTGGTCAGAATCTGGAAGTGGTGCCGGGCCGCTTGGGCCTCCCCGGTGACTTCGTGGGGCTTACCTGCCTGACGTCGAGGAGTACATCCGCAAGATTCGTTCCCTATGCCGTTTGCTCTCACGCCCGCCTTAGTTCCAAGTCGGGCGAGCCGCCGCGCTCATGCGACCCGTGGCGGCGACACGTCGACGCCGCGCTCGCTGAGCACATCTTCGGTCGCGGGCGAGCACGAGGTCGCGCCGGCGCATCCGCTGGGACTGCTGTGCGTGCAAAACGGCTACGTGGTGAGCGTCCCGCGCTGGATTCAGCCGAGTGAGGAAGGCGTTGAGATCGGCGCGCTGGCAACGGGGGAGGGCGGCATCACCGACGACGTCTCGGCCCGCCATGCCCATATCTGGTGCGACGAGTCTGGCGCATGGTTTGTCGAGGACCTGTCGTCCACTAACGGCACCGTGGTGGTAAACGGGGCCACGAGTGTGTGTATTCAAGTAGAGCCCGGCCGCTCCGCCCAGCTCAACCCCGGCGACGAGCTCAAACTCGGCGAATCCACCACCTACGCCATCCTCCTCGGCGCCCTCTAGCCCATCCCCCCCCAATGAGTTGCGGTGAAATAGGGACTGATTAAGGCCGTTAACAGCAAAAACAGTCCCTATTTCACCGCAACTGCTGTGGGGTTCCAGGGACTGTGCCCGTCGGTGCCGGGCGCACAATAGTCACCCGAGGTAAACCTTTACCGCCCGCCTATATTTGCCGAAATTACACTTGACGGCGGGGTACAATAAACCCGCATGCGGATTTCCGTTGCGGGCGCTTCCCATCGCCGGGGCGTGCCCGGGAGCATCTGACATGCGGCCTTTGCGGCGCTCGGTCATGTGCAAGACGGGTAGCTGGGCTTGTGGAGCGCGTGCAGCCCTCCTCGCCTCGGCATGCCTTCTCTCCACGCCATGTACCTGCTGCTCAGTCTGCCTGCCAGATGATTGGAAGCAACAGCGAAAATCCCATCACGCCAACATCCCGGCGATCGCCGGGGCCTGTATACCTATATGAGAGGAGAGGGGTATATGGCGCGTAAGTTTAAGTCTATGGACGGCAACGAGGCGGCCGCATATGTTTCGTATGCGTACACCGAGGTAGCGGGAATCTATCCCATTACGCCGTCCAGCCCGATGGCCGACCATGTCGACCAGTGGGCGGCCCAGGGTCGCAAGAACATCTTCGGCACCCCGGTCAAGGTCGTCGAGATGGAGTCCGAGGCAGGTGCAGCCGGTACCGTTCACGGTTCGCTGGGCGCCGGTGCTCTGACCACCACCTACACGGCTTCTCAGGGTCTGCTCCTGATGATCCCGAACATGTACAAGATCGCGGGCGAGCAGCTTCCGGGCGTCTTCCACGTCTCCGCGCGTTGCGTCGCTTCCCACGCCCTGAACATCTTTGGTGATCACTCCGACGTCATGGCCTGCCGCCAGACCGGTTTCGCCATGCTCGCCGAGGGCAACGTCCAGGAGGTCATGGACCTCTCGCCGGTGGCTCACCTTGCCGCCATCGAGGGTAAGACCCCGTTCCTTAACTTCTTCGACGGCTTCCGCACCAGCCACGAGATCCAGAAGGTCGCCATGTGGGACTACAAGGATCTTGCCGAGATGTGCGACATGGACGCCGTCCAGGCTTTCCGCGATCACGCGCTCAACCCTGAGCACCCGCATACCCGCGGTAGCCACGAGAACGGCGACATCTTCTTCCAGCACCGCGAGGCCTGCAACAAGGTCTACGACGAGCTTCCCGCCGTCGTCGAGGGCTACATGAAGAAGATCAACGAGAAGCTCGGCACCGATTACGGCCTGTTCAACTACTACGGCGCTCCCGATGCTGATCGCGTCGTCGTGTGCATGGGCTCCTTCTGCGACGTGCTCGAGGAAGTCATCGACTACCTCAACGCTCACGGCGAGAAGGTCGGCCTGGTCAAGGTTCGCCTGTTCCGTCCGTTCTCCATCAAGCACTTCGTCGACGTTCTCCCCGAGACCGTCCAGAAGATCGCCGTCATGGACCGCACCAAGGAGCCGGGTTCCATCGGCGAGCCGCTCTACCAGGACGTCGTCTCCGCTCTCTACGAGGCTGGCAAGACGGGCATCAAGGTCGTCGGCGGCCGTTATGGCCTGGGCAGCAAGGATACGCCTCCCGCGTCCGCGTTCGCTGTCTTCGAGGAGCTCAAGAAGGACGAGCCCAAGCGCGAGTTCACCATCGGCATTGTCGATGACGTGACCAACCTGAGCCTGCCCGAGGTCGAGGATGCGCCCAACACCGCAGCCCCCGGCACCATCGAGTGCAAGTTCTGGGGTCTGGGTGGCGACGGTACCGTCGGCGCCAACAAGAACTCGATCAAGATTATCGGCGACCACACCGACAAGTACGTCCAGGCCTACTTCCAGTACGACTCCAAGAAGACTGGCGGCGTCACCGTCTCGCACCTGCGCTTTGGTGATTCCCCGATCCGTTCGCCGTACTACGTGACCAAGGCCGACTTTGTCGCCTGCCATAACCCCAGCTACATCGTTAAGGGCTTTAAGATGGTCCGCGACGTCAAGCCGGGCGGCACCTTCCTGGTCAACTGCCAGTGGAGCGACGAGGAGTTCGCCGAGCACATGCCCGCCGTGGCCAAGCGCTACATCGCGAACAACAACGTCAACGTCTATCTGATCGACGCTATCGACCTGGCCGCTAAGGTCGGCATGGGCAAGCGCACCAACACGGTGCTCCAGTCCGCCTTCTTCGCGCTGGCCAAGGTCCTGCCCGCCGAGGACGCCCTGCAGTACATGAAGGACGCGGCTACCAAGTCCTACATGAAGAAGGGCCAGGCCATCGTCGACGCCAACCACAAGGCCATCGATGCCGGCGCTACCGCTTTCCGTAAGTTCGAGGTTCCGGCCGACTGGGCTACCGCCGAGGACGCCGCCCCCGTCGAGCTCTCCGAGGAGACCAAGTCCGCTATCGCCCAGCAGGTCAAGAACCTGCTCGAGCCCATCGATCGCATGGACGGCGACAGCCTGCCCGTTTCCGCCTTCGTCGATTGCGCCGACGGCCAGTTTGAGCTGGGCGCCTCCGCATACGAGAAGCGCGGCGTCGCCGTGGTCGTTCCCCATTGGGACGAGACCAAGTGCATCCAGTGCAACCAGTGCGCCTACGTGTGCCCGCATGCCACCATCCGTCCGTTCGCGATGACCGAGGACGAGGCTGCCGCCGCGCCCGAGGCTACCCGCACGCTCGACGCCATGGGCCCCAAGGCCAAGGGCATGAAGTTCACTATGGCTGTGTCCCCGCTCGACTGCATGGGTTGCACCAACTGCGTCAAGGTCTGCCCCAAGGGCGCCCTCGAGATGGTTCCCACCGAGCAGGAGATGGACCAGCAGCCCGTTTGGGACTACATGGTCGAGAACGTCTCCGAGAAGAAGGAGCTCATCGCGGCCAACGTCAAGGGCAGCCAGTTTAAGCAGCCCTACCTGGAGTTCTCGGGCTCCTGCGCCGGCTGTGCCGAGACCGCCTATGCACGTCTGGTGACCCAGGTCGCCGGCGACCGCATGTTCATTTCCAACGCCACCGGCTGCTCCTCCATTTGGGGCAACCCCGCTGCCACCGCTCCTTACTGCAAGGACAAGGACGGTCACGGCCCGGCGTGGAACAACTCCCTGTTCGAGGACAATGCCGAGCACGGTCTGGGCATGGCCGTCGGTTACGAGGCCGTCCAGAAGAAGCTGATCGCCGCTACCCAGGACATCATCGCTGCCGATGGTCCGTCCGATGAGCTCAAGGCCGCCGGCCAGGCTTGGATCGACTCCGTCAACGACGCCGAGGCCTCCAAGACCGCTGCTGCTGCCTACGTTGCCGAGCTCGAGAAGTGCGGCTGCGACGCTTCCAAGGCGATCCTCGCCGACAAGGCTTACCTCACCAAGAAGTCCTTCTGGATCTTCGGCGGCGACGGCTGGGCCTACGACATCGGCTTCGGTGGCCTGGACCACGTCCTGGCTTCCGGCCACAACGTCAACGTCTTCGTCTTCGACACCGAGGTCTACTCCAACACCGGCGGTCAGGCCTCCAAGGCCTCGAACCTGGGCCAGGTCGCTCAGTTCGCCGCTGCCGGTAAGGTGACCAAGAAGAAGTCCCTGGCCGAGATTGCCATGAGCTACGGCTACGTCTACGTGGCGCAGGTCGCCATGGGCGCCAACCCGGCTCAGACCCTCAAGGCCATCCACGAGGCCGAGGCCTACGACGGCCCGTCCCTCATCATCGGCTACAGCCCCTGCGAGATGCACTCCATCAAGAAGGGTGGCATGCAGAACTGCCAGGCCGAGATGAAGAAGGCTGTCGAGTGCGGTTACTGGAACCTCTTCCGCTTCAACCCCGAGGCTGCTGCCGGCAAGAAGTTCTCGCTCGATTCCAAGGAGCCCGCGGGCGGCTATCAGGAGTTCCTGATGAACGAGGCCCGTTACGCTTCGCTGACGCGTTCCTTCCCCGAGCGCGCCGAGGAGCTCTTCAAGGAGAATGAGCAGGCCGCTATGGACCGCTATCAGCATCTGCTGAAGCTCAAGACGGTGTACAACGAGGCCTAGGTCTCCCACCGCAGGATCTGAGGGCTAACCTTCGCGGACGTCCTCGGACATGAAAGAACCCCCGCTGCGCACTACGTGCGGCGGGGGTTCTTTCGTCCTGCGGAGCGTCCGCAAAGGTTAGCCCTCAGATCCTGCTACGACTACGTCCTTGGATTGTGTGGGCGGATGAAGGACGTAGTTGGTCGGGTATTCCGTCCCCTTCGCTGTTTCGCGGCTTTGCCGCGAAACCTCGCGCCACTTTGGGGATGGATGGGGGACTTGGCCGTTGCCGCTTTTTCGGAGCTCTTCTTTATTCCTTTTGTTGGATGAAAAGCCCCTTGTTTTTGCAGGGGTGCATACTCGACTTATATGTGCATAGAATCTCGTATAGTGCGAGTAAGATATTGCGCTGTCTGTTTTGTGTTTAGCAAAGATATAGTTTGCATAATCTGGTCTAATCCCTGCTCTATTAAAATAAAGTTGCACGTAAATGGCGTAGATATGCTTGAGCTGGGGTTCTGTACGCTGAGCGGATAAAAACGACCGTTCACCGTTCCGCTATTTTCAAAATGAATAAAATGAGCGATAAAGAGAATATAAACCTTAATAAACTCGCGTATCGCACGGACGCGGGTTATTAATGGGTTGTAGGCCTTTTACAGAAAGGATTCCAGCAATGTCTAAGCCTCTTGGCAAGCCCGATCGTATTGTCGTCGCCCTTGGCGGCAACGCCCTCGGCAACAACCCCGTCGAGCAGATCGAGGCCGTGAGCAACACCGCCCATGCCCTCCTCGGCCTCATCGAGCAGGGCAACGAGATCATCATCACCCACGGCAACGGCCCGCAGGTCGGCATGATCCAGAACGCCTTCGCCGCTGCCCACGATGCCATCGGTACCCCCGAGATGCCGCTGCCTGAGTGCGGCGCCATGTCCCAGGGCTACATTGGTTATCACCTGCAGCAGGGCATCGGCCGCGAGATGCACAAGCGCTATAAGCGTTGGCACGCCGCCACCGTCGTCACCCAGATCGAGTGCGACCCGGATGATCCCGCGTTCAAGAACCCGACCAAGCCGATCGGCCCCTTCTACACCGAGGAGCAGGCCAAGGAGTTCATGGCCGAGGATCCCTCCAAGGTCTTCGTCGAGGATTCCGGCCGCGGCTGGCGTCGCGTCGTCGCTTCCCCCGATCCCAAGAAGATCGTCGAGGCCGACTCCATCCTCAACCTGCTCGACAACGAGTTCATCGTCATCGCCTGCGGTGGCGGCGGCATCCCCGTCGTCCGCGACTACGAGAACAAGGGCTGCTACAAGGGCGTTCCCGCTGTCATCGACAAGGACCTGGGCGGCGAGCTGCTGGCCGAGGACTGCGACGCCGACGTTCTGTTCCTACTGACCGCCGTTGAGCATGTCGCCATCAACTTTGGCAAGCCCAACCAGGAGGAGCTCGAGGACCTCACCGCCGACGAGGCCGAGCGCCTGGCCGACGAGGGTCAGTTCGGCAAGGGTTCGATGGAGCCCAAGGTCCGCGCTGCCATCAAGTTCGCCCGTTCCCGCAAGGGCCGCACCTGCATCATCGGCGCTCTGGACAAGGCTGCCGAGACCATGGCCGGCCTCTCCGGTACCCGCATCCACGAGTAGTCTCTACTCTGTCGCCTCTCTGGTGGGCGCCAGGCAAAGTGCCCGCAAACTAGCCTCTCTTCATGAGCCCCGCAGTCCGCTCCGACTGCGGGGCTTTTGCTATTCACCTAGTCATTGGGTGTTCCTATAGTTTTGTCAACCGTCGGGGCTACTCCCGGTAGGGCACCCGGTCGCGCATCACGGCGTATATCGCCCTGAGCCGCTTCCTCGCGACGGCCTTGAGCGCCCGCCCGTGCCCCATGCCCCGCGCCCTGCAGGCCCGGTAGTACTCGCCGTAGCGCCCCGAGGACCTCACCAGGCTGTTGCACGAGAAGATCAGCAGGGACTTGAGCCTCGCGTCGCCGCGCCTGGACGCCCTGACCGACCTCACCGACGTGCCGGAGCTCCTCACCCTCGGGGCTATGCCGCAGTACGAGGCCAGGTGGTCGTGGTCCGGGAACCTCCCGATGTCGACCGACACCGCGAGCTGCGCCGCGGTCCTCGGGCCGATGCCGGGCACGGTGAGCAGACACGCCCAGGATGTTAGCGCTAATCTAAAATTGACCACTTTCGCAAACGCATCTCGCCGAATGCGC
>OLVR01002204.1_pt1 | contig 15463 bp, 17 predicted proteins | sample 1673261 | NCBI WGS metagenome assembly OLVR01 (sample SAMEA3178938, study PRJEB25190) | human gut metagenome | biome: human gut; feature: human-associated habitat; material: faeces | place: Austria | collected 2013 | reverse complement strand
TAACATCACAATGGAAATCGCGCTGATTACCCCAATCGCAATCGAAGAGGGACTGAGATTCGCAATCAGAGAAGGTGGAAGAACAGTAGGCTCCGGCGTAGTAACAGAAGTTATCGAATAATACAAGTAGATACGAAACGAAACAAGACCCGCAGAGGATAACCTCCGCGGGTCTTTTAATGCGTTTGCGGAAACAGCTGAATTTTACAATTAGGTTAGAAAAATAATTCCAACCTAATTTTTATGTGTTGAAATTTCAACGTTTTTAGAATTTCAATTTAATAAAAATTTAATCAAATAACGAAAAAAGAGAGAGTAAATGGTTAAGAATTATTTTTCTAAAGACAAATGTCCAGACATTTGTCCGCCATATACACAATCAGTTGAGTGCGTTATTTAACCACGCTGTCCGTTTTTATGGGTTAAAGGTAAATCCTGCGGCAACACTTTGGCTTAGAATCCTGTTTTGGATTCTGGCAGGGGTATACTTGTTTGTACTCTTGAAATTCGCGCTGAAATACTTCGACTTCAGAAACAGGAGTAAAGGGGAATAGCGGTCTATAAACTCTATAACGCTGAATAAATAAATTTTAAAAATTGATTAAAAAATCTGACAATTCTATTGACAACAAGTTTTACTGATGGTAAAATTGGGTTAACCAATTTGAGAAGAACAGAGATAACTTATGAAAGATGACAGGTTGCTATATCAGCAAACCATAGATAAAATATACGAGCTAATTGATAGTGGAGGTGTAAAACCGGGAGAAAGATTTCCTCCCGAGAGACAACTCACCCAACAATGGGGAATAAGTAGGAATACGTTGAGAGATGCATTTCATATATTAGAACATAGAGGTCTTATAGTATCTAAACATGGTAGTGGAAGATATTTGAGAAATCAAATCGATTGTGGTGTAACGGGTGAATCTGTAAATGTATATTTTGATAATATTTCTCAAAATCTAGAAAGATATTCTCTTTGTGATATATATTATACGCGACAGTTGCTTGAACCCAAAATTGTTGAGAGCGTAGCCAGAAACGCTTCAGAAGAAACAATCAAGGCTATTAGAACAGGTTTTGAGACGTATTCAAAAATGCTAAATGAAAGTGGAAAGACTGATGACGAAGTGGAAATCCATAGACTATATGCAGCGGGATGCGACAATTATTTTTTAGTTGAGATGGCAATGATTGCATATGAAGCAACAGAAGATTTAATGAGAAATAGATTTGAAGTCGAATATTTTCGTAGACATTCAGTTGAAGAGAATTTAAAGGATCATGACCTTATTATAAAAGCGATAGAAAGGAGGGATACAGAAGCTGCCAACAGGCTGATGTTTAATCATTTACAACAAACTCTGAATATGATGATATAGATTTAGTTCACTTTTAATTTGTAAAAGAGCAGAAAAAAGTGAACTAAAAAAATATCAATAGTGATTCACCCAAAGCTAAAATAGGAAGAACCAATTTGGAGAAAGTTGTTGTGTATTTCTGTTAAAAGTAGTTCGGATTAAATGCAAAATCCATAGAAAGGAATGGAGGTGGAAAATTAGCGTTTTCTTCAATAAGTAGATGCAGTCGCTATGAAATAGTGTCATGATGAAAGTTGCAATTTGAGAATTTTTGTTTAATATGAGCAAAAATGTAGTTTAGATAGTTTATTAAACCCAATAAAATCACGATGCTCACCGAAATGAGTGAGACTTAAACGGTTAAAGTAGAAGATTTAGTGAAATTTTTAGGAGGTAGAAGTAGTGAATTGGGAAGCAATTACAGGTACTATAGCAGGGTATTTATGGGCGTTACCATTGATAATAGTGGCCCTGACATCAGGATTAATTTATAGTATAAGATTAAAATTTCCTCAAGTAAGAAGAATCAAAGATATGGTAAAGTATCTCGTTGGAGGGAAAGCCAGCGAAGAAGGAATTTCTTCATTTCAAGGATTCGCAATGACTTTAGGAGGAAGGATTGGAATAGGCAATATTGCAGGTGTTGCAACTGCGATTTTCTATGGAGGCCCGGGAGCTATCTTCTGGATGTGGGTAATCGCATTTGTTGGAGCAGGGTCTGCAATGGCAGAAAGTACGTTGGGTAATGTGTATAAAACAAAAGTTGGCGGCGAATACAGAGGGGGGGCCTGCATTCTATATAGAGAGAGGACTAAAAATGCCAATATTTGCAATAGTTTTTGCAATAGTTTCTGTAATAAGTAACGCGATTACAGGACCGACTATTCAGGCTTATAATGTGGCAGAATCTTTTAAAACTGCGTGGGGTGTAGACCCTATAATAACAGCAGTTGTTCTAACTGTTATATTTGCACTAATTGCACTTGGTGGAATGAAAAGAATTGGTAAGTTTGCACAGTATGTAGTTCCTTTTATGGCACTTGCGTATATAGTGATAGCAATTATTGTGTTGCTTGCAAATATAACAAGAATAGGTCCAATGGTTAAGCTGATATTCTCATGTGCTTTTAATCTTAATGCTGTTTTTGGAGCTATATGGGGTCAGTCTTTCATGTGGGGTATAAAGCGTGGCATATTCTCAAATGAAGCCGGATTTGGTACAGGTGCACATGCTGCAGCATCCGCAGAAGTTTCACATCCTGTGAAACAGGGTTTGGCTCAGTCGTTTTCAGTTTACATTGATACTCTATTTGTATGTACAGCAACAGGCATTATGATTTTATCTACCGGAATGTATAATGTACAGAATTTAGCTGGAGATGGTTATATTGTTGAAAACATTCATGGTGTTGATCACGGAGTTGGATATACACAGGCCGCAATTGATTCGCTGTTACCAGGAACGGGCTCAGGATTCGTTGCAATTGCAATATTTTTCTTTACACTAACAACGTTGGTGGCCTTTGCATTTAATACAGACGCAGGTATGTCATATATTTTTAGAAAAAAGAGCCGTAGGACACAAAAAATTGCAATAAACTCAGTTCTGTTTGCAATGGTGGCAATTACATTCTTTGGATCAATGACATCGACTGCAGTAGCTTGGAATATTGCAGACATGGGTACGGCAATTCTTGCATGGGTGAACTTGCCAGCGATAATACTTTTAAGCCCAAAGGTTATTAAGATATTTAGAGATTATGATAGACAGAGAAAAATGGGTTTGGATCCGGTTTTCGAACCTTCAAAGTTAGGTATTGATAATGCTGAAATTTGGGATGAAATAGTTGCAGAAAAATATTCTGATTTACTAGAATTAAAGCGAGAAGCTGAAAGAAAAACTAATTTGTAAATAAAGTGTTTGTAAAACGTAGTAGAAAGGAGATAAATAAATGAGTACATTAAAAGACAAAATTTTAGCAGAGTTAGATGTTGACAGGGCAATGAGTCATATTTTATGGCTTACGGAGAATACTCCAAGACGAATTTCAGGAACAGGACAGGATCGCATTGCTGCAGAGTATATTGTTAAAGAAATGAAATCATATGGCTGTGAAGCAGAGATTCTGGAATTTGAGACATATAATAGTAGACCGGGTACATCAGAAATAACAATATTATCACCAGAGTTAAAAACGTTAGATAGTATGCCTTGTTGTCATATTGAACCTACATCACCAGATGGAGATGTTTATGAACTTATTTATGTAGGTGCTGGTGGAGAGGACGATTATGACGACAAAGATGTTGAAGGAAAAGCTGTTCTTGTAGAGGTTTCGTACGCACCAGCAACCCCGGAAAAAGCAATGATTGCATATAGAAAGGGTGCAAAAGCAATGATTTGCATGAACTGGGGAAGAAAAGATGAGGCAGTTATATGTATGAGAGGTCTAAAAGGAGTATGGGGAAACCCTACAAGGGAATCTTTTGAAAAAATTCCTAAGATTACAGGATGCAGTATTACAAGAAGAGATGGGGAATATTTGCGAGATCTTTATCTCGCAGGAGAAAAGATAGAAATTAAACTTAAGATTACCGCAGAAAGATTATGGGAGAAATTACCTCAGCCAAGTGGTTTTATAAAGGGAAAAGACCCTGAAAAATTCTTACTTGTTACAGGACATCTTGATGCGTGGGAACCTGGTGTAACTTGCAATGCTACAGGGGACGCTTCGATGCTTGAAATGGTAAGAGTTTTCTCTAAATTCAAAGATGAATTGGAAAGAAGTATTTGGTTTGTATTTTGGAATGGGCATGAAATAGCTGAAGCGGCTGGTTCGACATGGTTTGCTGATAATTATTGGGATTTGCTGTCAGATAATTGTATAGGATATATAAACATTGACTCTACTGCAATGAAGTTTGCTGATGAGTACGAAGTTGATGTTTCACGAGAACTCAGTGAGTACTCCGCTAATGTAATAAAAGATGCTATTGGACATATTGTAGATGCTCGACCAATGGCAAAGATTGCAGATCAGTCATTCTTTGGTCTTGGAATTCCATCTGTATTTGGAAGAGTTGGATTTAAGAAATCTATAATTGAAGAAAACCATGGAGCTACATTAGGATGGTGGAATCACACTATAAAAGATGGTCTTGATAAGGCGGACGCCGGAAATATGAAACTAGATAATATTGTTCAAGCAGAATCCTTACTAGGTATTGTTAACAGTGTTATTTTACCATATAACTTTGATAAAACCGCAAAAGATATAAATAATAAACTTAAGGATCTCAACAAATATGCTGATAGAACAATTGATATTACATCACTAATTAGAGAGAGTGATTTGTTAGTCGCTAATGTGGATAGGCTGAATTCGGTGATTTCAGAACATGAGAAAGATTACCAAGTAGCAACAAAAATTAATGATGTTCTTATGAAATTAAGCAGAACCTTAACAGGACCATTCTATACTGCTTGTGATAGATATTCTCAAGATAGTTATGGCTTAAGTATCCTATCAAAACCAATTCCAGCACTATATCCAATGGTTGAAATGAGTGAGTTGGATGAAAATGATGTTAATTTTAAATTGATGAGAACAGAACTTCTTAGAAATAGAAATAGACTACTTGATTCCCTAAAGGCTGCAAACGAATATATCAGCTCAGTTATTTAAGACTTGCCAAGGAACTCACCTGCAAAAGGTGAGTTCCATTTGAAATAGAAGGAGGATTTCTGTATGGGTAAAAACAGAAAGTTCAATTTGTTAGTACTAATACCAAATAGTGGGATGAGCAAAGAGATTTTAGCAGACAGAAAACAAATGTTATCAAAGTATGCAAGTAATAATACGGAAATTACTGTAGAATGCATTCCTGCTGGTCCGATAAGTATTGAGACGGAATATGAAGAATTTGAGGCAGGAATACATATTTTAGACAGAGCACGAACAGTTGCGGAGGATGGATTTGATTGCATGATAATATATTGTTCAAGTGATCCGGCAGTAAGGGCTGCAAGAGAATTGACTAGTGTTCCGGTTATAGGTCCAGGATATATTTCTATGATGGTAGGGCAAGAACTTGGAGATCAGTATTCCATTATTACACCACTCGAAGAAATGATAAACATTAACAATGTGAAGTTACGAGGGTACGGATTCGATCCAACAAAATGTAAGTCCATTAGAAGTCTTGACATCAATGTAGATAATCTAAGAGAAAAAATTGATGAAACGTATAAAGTTCTCTTGAAAGAAGGGGAAAAATGCGTTTTGGAAGATGGTGCTCATGTTATTGTACTTGCTTGTTTAGGACTTGCGGGACTAGGCGAACGATTGCAAAAGGATTTACATATACCAGTTATTGACCCGGCCGCTGTATCGATTAAATATGCAGAGTTGCTCTATAATTTAGGGTTGAATTATAGTTCCTTGAGCTATAAGTAAGACCTATTGGCAAATTGGTTGGAGGGTGAATTTTAGTGGATGAAAATATAATTAAAAAATGTACCGTTGTAAGACATAAACTTCATCAAATGGCAGAACCATCAAATAAGGAGATAGAGACTAAGAAATTTTTGATTGAATTCCTTGAAAAAAACTCTTGTTTGGAAATACACGATGAAGGAAAGTGGTTTTATGCTGTATACAGAGCGAAAGAAAAAGAACCAGGTATTGCATTTAGAAGCGAAATTGATGCAGTGCCTGTAAAAGAGACAACGGACTTGGCGTATAAATCGCTTACAGAAGGTATGAGCCATACATGTGGGCATGATGGGCATTGTGCGGCATTGTTAGCTACAGCTTTACATATAGAGCGTACCGGAGCAAATTGTGATGTTTATTTTCTTTTTCAACATGCAGAAGAAATTGGTGCAGGTGCTAAAGAATGTCTGAAGATGTTGGAAGAAAATGATATAGCAGAAATATATGGTTGCCATAATGCACCGGGGATTAAGCTTGGAAAAGTTATTATGAATAAAAAAGGCTTAATGAATTGGGCTTCGACAGGCGTAATAGTGCGGTTTGAAGGTGCGCCATCACATGCTAGCATGCCAGAAGTTGGAAGAAATCCAGCATTTTGTGTGGCGGATATAATAAAAATGTTGCCAGATTTAGAAAAGGAAGCTAGTAAAAAAGGAAAGGTTCTTAGTACGATAATTCAAATTGATATTGGAGAAGAAAGCTTTGGAGTGCAAGCTAGCGATGGTGTGTTTTGTCTAACTTTCAGAGGGGAATACGAAGAGGAACTTGATTGGTTTAGAACGGAATTTGAACACTTAGTAGCAAATCTTGCATGTAACAATAAAATAAATTATCAAATACAATATCAAGATGAATTTCCAATTACAATAAATACTCAAAGGTGTATGGAATGTGTCAAGAAATCATGTGATAATTTGAATGTAGAGTTTGAATATACAGAAGATATGGATAGAGGGTCTGAAGATTTCGGATGGTATACTAAAAAAATAGATGGTGCAATCTTCCATATTGGTGCAGGAGAAAATCATGCAGAACTTCATACAGGAGCCTTTGATTTCCCGGATGACTTGATTGAGAAAATTAGCGATGTATTTTGTGAGATTGTTAGGATGTTTAAGTGAATTTAATTAATTAACATAGCGAAAAAGAGAGCCTGTGAAAAAATCTCTGTAAATTAAACACTATAAAGGTCTTCTATGATAAAATATATTAAATCAGGATAATCAAAGTTTTTTAGGGTTTCTCAAAGTTTTTTAGGGACTGATTTTAGGGTCTAAAAAAGGCAAAAGTTAGGCGTGGAACATCAAGGCTCCACGCCTTTTTAAATGAGATAAATCCGGAAATGTTGTTAATCTTCGTATTCTATGTAAGGTTCGTCATAAGCTTCTTTACCATTTAGCGGTGGTGACGATCTCGTTGAAAAGAGAAATCTGTTTCTTAGATGCGTGAAGTTACGATAACCTCGGCCTTGTCGTTTTAAATCTTTTGCCTTGCAATGTATGCCAAGGGGATGACTACACGGCAGATTTCAGAAACCATAGAGGATATTTATGGGTTTGAAGTCAGTGAAGGAATGGTATCTGATATCACAGATAAGCTCCTTCCAAAAATCGATGAATGGCAGAATCGTCCCTTGTCGCCTGTGTATCCAATCGTTTTTATTGATGCTGTGCACTGCTTTGTACGTGATGATGGTGTGATCAGGAAGCTGGCAGCATATGTGGTACTTGGAATCAATGAAGATGGCATGAAAGAAGTCTTAGGCATTATAGTGGGCGAAAATGAAAGCAGTAAGTACTGGCTTTCAGTATTGAACAGTTTAAAGAATCGTGGAGTTCAGGATATTCTCATTCTCTGCTCAGATGGATTAACAGGAATCAAGGATGCAATCTCTACGGCTTTTCCTAAAACAGAGCAACAGCGTTGTATTGTACATATGGTGAGAAATTCGCTGAAATATGTTGCAAACAAAGATATGAAAGCCTTTGCAAAGGATTTAATGTTCATCAGATATATTTTTAAGAGAAACAAAGGAAATTTTATTTGCTGGAACAATTTAAGAAGTCACATTTTACATAAAATAAGAGATTATTACGAGAGGTCATTACAACCTGCTTTTGTGCTGATATTAAACAGCTTTAAAAGACAAATATAATTACGCATAGATATTTTTTACTACAGTTAAACCAATGTTTATTCTGTAAAAAGCTTTTTATAAGGAATTTATAACAGTAATCATAAAAATAAAGAAGTATTTTAATATATTTTATTTTTTAAAAATATATTCTAATTTGCTATTGACATTTAAGTGCGTTTGCGGAAACAAGATATTGACTTTGACTCGCAAAGAGTTTAGTATTATTCCGTGGACTTATTGAAAAAAATCATAGGCCATGAAATAGGTATGAAAAGGGGCGGTTAAATTGAGAAAAGAGAAGAAGAACAGAGAAAAAAAGAAAAGAGAAAAAAAGAACAGAGAAAAGAAAAGACCGGCAATATGCCTGTCTTTGAGCTGCGACACAATAGAACAGCTCAAGACCGAAATCGAAGAGTACAGAGAATACTGTCAGATCGTCGAATGGTGCGTTGATAAAACCGCCGGAAGCAAGGACTATACGGAAGAAGAGTTCAAGACAATACTCAAAGAGATAAAGAAGCTTTGCAGAGAGAAGAAGCTCATAGTGGATTACAAAGGAGACGAGGAAGTCGGCAACAGGATTCAGAGATGGGCCATGGGCATCGCAGACATAATAGATTTGGACGCAGACAACGGCCGTATCAGAGAGATGATAAGAGAGGCCAAGAGGAAGAAGACCAAGACTCTGATTTCCCACCATGTGTTTGACAAAATGCCGACAAGAGATGAAATCGCAACCCGGTTTGTCAAGATGGAAAGAACAGGGGGTGACATCCTCAAAATCGCCTGCTTTGCGGAGAAAGAATCGGAGAGCTACGAGATTTTAGAGGCGGCCTGCGCTTACACCCAGCTCAGAAACCATACGCCGATAGTAGCCATAGCCATGGGAGAAGAAGGACAGGCCAGCAGAATATGCGCGGGAGACTTCGGATCAGTCATTACTTATTCCTGCGGAAGGGTTCCTACTGCGCCGGGCCAGTTTAATGCGAAAGATTTGAGCAGATATTTGGACATATATTACGAAAGAAGATAAGATGGATTCAATTATAAAGATTGAAAACTTAATATTTGAATATAAAAAGGACGACGAGACTGCGGCCAACAGGGCGATTAACGGCGTCAGCTTGGAGATAGAAAGAGGAAGCTTTACGGCCGTATTGGGCAAAAACGGCTCCGGCAAGTCCACGCTGGCAAAAAACCTCAACGGACTTCTACTGCCGACGAAGGGTGTGATATACGTTAACGGCTTCAACACCGCAGACGATGAACACATCTGGGATGTGCGCCAGTCGGCGGGCATGGTGTTTCAGAACCCGGACAACCAGCTGGTTTCTGCCATAGTAGAGGACGACGTGGCCTTCGGTCCGGAAAATCTGGGCGTGGAGCCGCAGGAGATACGCCGCAGGGTGGACAAGGCCCTTGCAGATGTAAACATGGGAGCTTTCAGGGGAAAGGCTCCTCACCTGCTTTCGGGAGGCCAGAAGCAGCGCATAGCCATAGCGGGCGTAGTCGCCATGAAGCCAAGTTGCATAATCTTCGACGAGCCGACGGCCATGCTGGACCCCAAAGGACGGGGCGAGATAATGGCCATAATAAAAGAGCTTAACGGAGAAGGCATAACCGTCATACTCATAACTCACTTCATGGAGGAGGCGGTAAACGCAGACAGGGTGATAATAATGCACGAGGGAGAGGTCTTCCTGGACGGAACGCCGTCAGAGGTGTTTGCCCGGGGGGAAAAAGTAAAATCCGTAAATCTCGACGTGCCGCTGGCAGTGGAACTGGCTGCCCGCCTCAGGCAGAGAGGAATAGAGGTTCCTGCCGATATTATAGGAACGGAAGAAATGGTTGAATACTTATGTCAATACAAGTCAAGAACTTAAAACACATATATGAAAAAGGCATGCCCGGCGAATCGGTGGCTCTTGAAGATATAACCTTTTCCGTGGAAGACGGAGAATTTCTGGGAATAATAGGCCATACCGGCTCGGGCAAATCCACTCTTTTGCAGCACCTCAACGGACTCTTGAAGCCGGATGAGGGAACCATCGAGATAGGAGATACGGATATAACCGCCTCCGGCATTTCGATGGTGGAGATACGCAAGAGGATAGGACTGGTCTTCCAATATCCCGAATACCAGCTTTTTGAAGAGACCGTGGCCAAGGACGTGGCTTTCGGCCCGCGGAACTTGGGATTGGGAGAGGAAGAGATAGAAGAGCGAGTCAGAGAAGCCATAGAGCTGGTGGGTCTCGACTATGAAAAATTTAAAGACAGGTCTCCCTTCGAGCTTTCGGGAGGGCAAAAGCGCAGAGTAGCCATAGCGGGAGTAATAGCCATGAGGCCGGAGGTGCTGATATTGGACGAGCCGACGGCAGGACTGGACCCCAAGGCGCACAAAGACGTGCTTGCCATGATAGAGGAGGTTCACAGGAGGACCGGAAACATAACCATACTGGTTTCTCACAACATGGCGGACATTGCCGGACTTTCGGACAAGGTGCTGGTGATTGACAGCGGCCGCATGGTGACCATAGGCACTCCGAAGGAGGTCTTCTCCCATCGCCGGGAGCTGAGCGGGGTCGGACTTGATTTGCCTCCGATTACACAGCTTACGGAGTCTCTGCGAGACAGAGGCATGGAAATCGGCGAGACCATATTGTCAATCGACGAGGCCGCCGACCGCATTGCGGAATATTTAAACGATAAAGGAAAGAACGGATGTTAAGAGATATAACGCTGGGACAGTATTTCCCGGGAAAGTCTTGGATACACAAGCTGGACCCGAGAATAAAGATAATAGCCACGCTGCTGTTTATAATAGAGCTGTTCATAGTCGACAATTTCATAGGGTTCCTGATAGCCGGAATAGTTCTGGGAATTCTGATAGCCGTGTCTAAAGTCCCCGTAAGCTACATAATGAGGGGACTCAAGCCCATACTGCTGATTCTGATATTCACCTTTGCGCTGAACATGTTCATGGTGGACGGAAGAATACTGTGGCAATGGAAGTTTCTCAAGATTACGGCCGAGGGTCTTGAGGTGGCCGTGTTTATGGCCATAAGACTGGTTCTTCTGCTGATGGGCTCTTCGATGCTGACCCTCTGCACGAGACCGCTGGCCTTGACCGACGGTATCGAGAGGCTGCTGTCGCCCTTTAAGAAGATAGGGCTTCCGGCTCACGACATCGCCATGATGATGACCATTGCTTTGAGGTTCATTCCTACACTGCTGGAAGAAGCGGACAAGATAATGAAGGCTCAGCAGGCCAGAGGCGCCGACTTTGAGTCAGGCGGTCTGATGAAGAGAGCCAAGAGCCTGATACCTATATTGGTGCCGCTGTTTGTGGGCGCTTTCAGGATAGCTCAGGATTTGGCCATGGCCATGGAGGCCAGATGCTACAGAGGCGGAGAGAACCGCACCCGCATGAACGAAATGAAATTCCGGAAGAGAGACTATGCTGCCATCGTCATGATGGTTCTCTTTCTTGCCGTGATAATCATAGAATCAAGGTTGCTTTAGTATGAGACAGAGAAACATAAAAAATCTGGACGAGAAGCTGAGACAGAACTCGCGGTTTCTCGTAGAAGACCCGGCGCAGCACAAAGGCAAGTGGGCACGAGTATTCGGAAACGACAATCCCATATACTTGGAGATAGGCTGCGGCAAGGGACAGTTTATAATGAAAAGAGCCGCCTCCTGCCCGTCGGCCAATTACATAGCCATAGAGGGGCAGAGCAACGTTGCCCTGAGGGCTCTTGAAAAGGCTCAGGCCGAGGGTATGGAAAACCTACGGATATTTATAGCCTATGTCCACGACCTGGAGGATTACTTTGAGGCAGGTGAGCTGGCCGGAATATACCTGAACTTCAGCGACCCATGGCCCAAAGCCAGACATTTTAAAAGAAGATTGACATACAGGCAGAGACTGCTGAATTATAAAAAAGTACTCGGCCGCGACGGGTTCGTGGAGTTCAAGACGGATAATGACGGGCTCTTCGAGTTTTCCCTCGAAGAAATCCAAGAAGCCGGACTCGAAATAACAGAGGTCACCGGAGACCTGCACTCAGAGGAGTATGAATCCAAGGATTTTACCACCGAATACGAGGACAGGTTCAGCAAGGCAGGCAAGAATATAAACTATGTAAAGTTCAAATAAAGGGGCGGCCGCACGACTGATTGAAAAATCGACCGGAGCGGCGGCGAAGGTTAGGGCTATGCTCTCTAATTGTGCAATTTAGCATGTGTAGAGAGCATTTTTTCTTGGGCAACTCTCTCAAATATCCGGATTTCAGATTTTTGAGAGAATAGCCTCGTATTCAGTCTCTCATTTTTGAAAAATCACGGGTGTAGAGAGAAATATTGTATATTGAAATCAAGTGAAACAATGAGTTTTCTCTCTAATGCCTAAAATATGAGAAATCGTGAGCAAAATTATTGAACAAACTCTCTCTAACGGCCTCAATATAAAAATTTGAGAGAATAGCCGCTGCCGGCCATGGGTTGGCCGGGCCCTCGCCGCAACACCGGGCCGGCCGGAACTTCGGGTAGCCGGCAGCACGCCGGCCGCCCCCACCACACCCCTTTATCATTGCAGGGATTCATAATATTCGAGGTCGGTTATCTTCCCGTCGATTTCCGCGGGAGCAGGAGCGGTGATTTGATTGGCTTCCGGATATTCTGCCACCTTGCCGTGAGTCACCGCGACGGGAGCCTGATACTTTCTGTTGTACTCCCAATACTGGTTCACGGTCATTCCCATTCCGTCGGCGTGAGGCCATTTTCTGCGGCGAAGGCTTTTTCCCGGAATTCCTGCTGTGCCTTCTGCTGTTCCAGATTCAGGGCAGCACGAGCACTGGCAAAATCAGGGTGATGGGAAAAGACCGTGTTAAGGTCAACATACCCAATGGTTGCTTCGGCAGCAAAGGCCGTTGCCGGAACCATGGCGCCAGTATACCCAAGGCATACCAAAAGGGCAATGACGACTGCCATGAATTGCTTTTTCAATTGAATCATCCTTTCTTCATGAAGCGTTAATTGAACGACTTCCTGCATTATATCATGTCAAATATTGCCATGCAAGGGAATGTACAATTTCCAGACCTCATTGCTTGCCGCGCCTCCAAATGCCCAATTGACGGGATGAAGACGCAGTCATCTTCTGACAGGATGACTCCAGAAAAAGTGAATTTTTTGGAAACAAAACCGCCGAACCATCAGCGCAGGACAGCCTTAGCGAATAAAGTGGGTCCAGACCTCCCGCTTTGTTCCAGGCAGCTCGATGCCGGCTTTTTTGCCTGCTTCAAGGCACTTCAGGAGATAGGCCATGTTCTTACCCAAATTGCGCATCGTTTGGAGCCCTTCTGCATCTTTGAGGATATCGCCGGCAACAAGGCCATGGCCCACATTCCAATACGTGGAACTGACTACGGGCATTTCTGCAATGGTAAAATACTTATTCATGGCATCAATGCTCGCCGTCGTGCCGGCCCGTCTTGCCACGGCAATGCTCGCCCCGGGCTTTAGGCGAAAGATGCCGCTTGCGGCATGAAAGACGCGGTCCAAAAAGGACAGGACGCGCCCCGTAGGATGGGCATAGTAGACAGGCGTGCCAAAGATAAACCCGTCGGCTTCCTTTGCTTTTGCAATGAAGGCATTGACCGGATCACCGGTGAAGATACATCCTTTTTCCGTACATTTTCCGCAGTCGATGCAATCCTGTATGGCCCCAGCCCCGATTTGAAACAGCTCCGTTTCGACGCCTTCTGCCTCGAGGGCTTTTGCCGCTTCCTCAAGAGCCAGTGCCGTATTGCCATTTTGATGATGACTGCCATTTAACAGCAGGACTTTCATATGATCTCTCCTTTAGATAGAAAAAACTGCCACAGCTTGTGCAGCAGTTTGTAGGTCAGCTTGATCAAGCCAGTTCGTAACCGGCTTCGCTGATGACGGATCTAAATTCATCCATGGGGATTTCGCGGGATGCCGTCACCTTCGCGGTCCCCTTTTCCAAGTTGACGTCGATGGCAAGCAACGCATCATGGACATGTTTCTGGCAGTTGACGCACATCATTCCTTTGACATTCAATGTTCTTTCCATATTATGTGGCTCCTTTCCAAGAACCATGGGCTCATTTCATGAGTTTCTGCATGGTTTCACAAAGTTCATCAACGACGGTATCATCCCCTGCACGGATATCGTTAACCACACAGGATTTGATATGATCGCACATCAGCTTGCGATTGAGCCCACTGTTGATGGCACTGACCTGAGTCAGGATATCCACGCAGTAACGGTCTTCTTCAAGCATCCGTTTGAGTCCCCGCACCTGTCCCTCAATTCGGTTAAGGCGTTTGATGAGATCCTTGTATTCCCGGCAGTCTTTATCCCTTTCGGTTTTTTCGTGCATCATAGTACTATACCTCCGTTACGTATATAGTATTCATTTTCTCCTGTTCTGTCAAGCCCTCTTTCAAGACCAGCCCCCCTCAGGACGAAAAAGGCCGCAGGGAGCCCGAAAGGGTTCCTGCGGCCTTTTTCTTAGTCGCTGAGGACTTCGATGCAGCGATGGCATAAGGTCGGATGGTCCGGATCCTTGCCAACGGTGGGATCATAGTTCCAGCAGCGTTCGCATTTTTCACCTTCAGCGGCTGCGACAGCCACGGTCAGGTCGTCGCGCTCAGTCTTCATCCCGCTATCTGTGCCTTCATGGATAGCAGCCTGGGAAACAATGAGCAGGGTTGGCAGATCCTTTTCCAAGGGCTTCAAGAGCTCATAAGCTTCACCCGTGGCATAAAGGTCGACCTTGGCATCAAGGGAGTGGCCGATGGTCTTTTCCCGGCGTGCATTTTCAAGGACCTTCGTGATTTCGCCGCGAATAGCAATGAAGTGTTCCCATTTTTCCATCTTGGCTTTGTCCAGATATTCTTCATGGAGTTTCGGCCATTCCAGCATAAGCACACTTTCCGGAGCGCCTGCCGGTTTTTTCATGAACTGGTACACTTCTTCCATGGTAAAGCTCAGAATCGGAGCGAGCATGACGATGAGGTCGCTGAGAATCTCGTACATGGCCGTCTGTGCACTGCGGCGCTTCTTATCATCCTTCTTGCTGGCATAGAGGCGGTCCTTGATGATATCAAGGTAGAAAGAGCTCATGTCGACAGTGCAGAAATCATGGATAGCATGGTGGACGACATGGAAATCATAATTTTCATAGGCTTTCTCGACGTCTTTTTTGAGTTCCTGGAGACGCATGAGGGCCCACTGGTCAAGTTCTTCCATTTCGGCAAAAGGAACCTTCATGGTTTCAGCGTCGAAATCAGACGTATTGCCCAAGATGTAGCGGATGGTGTTGCGGATCTTGCGGTACACTTCGGAAACGTGTTTGATGATTTCCTTAGAGACGCGGACATCGCCTTTATAGTCCGTGGAAGAAACCCAGAGACGAACGATATCGGCACCATAA
>OLVR01002196.1_pt1 | contig 15505 bp, 10 predicted proteins | sample 1673261 | NCBI WGS metagenome assembly OLVR01 (sample SAMEA3178938, study PRJEB25190) | human gut metagenome | biome: human gut; feature: human-associated habitat; material: faeces | place: Austria | collected 2013 | reverse complement strand
CAGCGAACGATTGCCGTTCTTATAGCTTCCCTCAGCCACGTCTTTTTCCCATGCCTTAAGTATCTCGATAATCCTGTCTTTGTCGTCTATTATTACGGTAGACATATCATCCTCGCTGACGTCAACGCCGCCCTCGCTGTTCTCATAATCGTACCAGTATGAATCCACCGGCGTTATGATCATATAACTTATCTTATCTACATTTATATAAGAAGTTATCTTGCTCTTTTCCACGTATTCTTCACAGCTGAGCAGATCGTTTATGATTTCAATTGCCTCATCGTCCAGCACTATATTATATCTGCGGCTCAATTCCTTTCCGTTTTTCAGATGATAATTTATGTTTATATATTCGTTATATACATAGATTTCATTTCCCTTTTTATCGGTAAGAGGAGATTCATACCGGCTCTCCTGAGAAGTCTCTTCATCTACTATATAGATACCGTTATCTATGATGTACTGATGAAGCTTGCGAGTCAGTTCTATAGCCTCCGGCGAAGTGAGCAGAGGCTTGTTGTTCACATACTCCTGGCCTGCGTCTCCGTACGCCAGGTTAGCTACATCGTAGCCTTCCACCAGGCCCGACATCTCGACAGACTCTACCTGATCCGCCTCGGGCACTCTGTTTCCGATCCCGAAAATATCGAAGACGGTTATGGATATGAAAACAGCCGCTATACACATATATATCGCCAGCGAACGCAGGAGTCCTCTGTTGAATATCCTGACGCTTCTGTTTACTACTATCTTAGTCACGGCGAAAGTAAACAGTATGCCTAATATCATACCTACTATTATAAATGCTCTCTGGCGCGTAAAATTCCAGGCCAAAAGTCCGAAGGCGCTCATTCCCACGAATACGGTGAGGTAGGTGCATATCTCTTCAAAGGTTCTGGAAAGCATGGAATTTCCCACAAGTTCCAGTTTTCTCGTCCTGTATATCTCCTTCGATACTGCTCCCAGCGCAAGACCTGCTACGAAATAGATTCCGTATGCCTTGAGGGTGAGAGGCTGGAAATAGAACATCAGAGCGAATACAGGGTTAGTCTTGACTGAGAAATCCAGCACCCCTTCGGGAAGCGTATAAAAGCCCGCTATAAAGATCTCTCCGTAAGTCTTTATTATGAACGTGATCAGCGGCGCTATGACCATCATGATTCCTACGGCTATGAGGTTCATATATACGGTGCCGGTGAGAGACCCCGCCAGCACGGCTATGCCATAGAAAAAAGTTATCATTGACAGCGAACTTATAAACCATATTGATATGTCCCTAAGCTGTATGATCTCGGTACTCGGAGCTATGGCGCAGTAAAGCAGCGCAATCAGCGCCACCGGTATCAGACACAGTATCCATCCGCTCAGATAATATGAATTGAACAGGCGGTTCTTTGACATGGGAAGGGCGTGAAGCATCAGAGCTTTGGATTCTCTGTGCAGGTAGCCCATCATGATAGACGCTGAAACTACCGGCGCTATTATCAGAAGAGCCATGTAAATAAATTTGAGGTTATTAAAAGATTCCGTTATATAATTCTCCAGCTCCGGAATATGTTTCAGATTTGAGAGCACCGGAAATATGCCGGCAAAGAAGTACATCACGAAGGATAAGGCCGGTATATACCAATACATTTTGAAACATTCTCTTATGAGAGGCCATGAAAGGCTGAAATATTTTTTATTCTGCACTTCGGCCACCTCCAAGCTTTTCTATAAATATCTCTTCTATGGAAACCGGCATCATCTCCAGCAGATCTCCTTCGAATATCATCTTTCCCCCTGCTATTATACCTATATAATCGCATACGTCTTCCATCTCTCTTGCATTGTGAGATGAAATGAGAACGGTCATTTCACGTTCGGCCACATCGCCCATTATATAGCGCCATAATTTTCTGCGCACTATAGGATCGAGCCCGTCTATAGGTTCGTCCAGTATCAGATAATCAGGCATAGCCGACATAGCCAGGCAGAAGGCTGCCTGTTTACGCATTCCTTTTGAGAAATTCCCCATATTTCTCCTAACGTCTATTTTGAAGTCTTCTGTCATCCTTTCGAACCGTTCGTCATTCCACCGCTCATATATGTCCTTATAATACCCCCTCATGTCTTTCAAACTGTAGCCTCGGAAGAAAAATACCTCGTCCGGTATGATGAGCACTCTCTCTTTGAGTTTTTCGTTATCTATTACCGGCTGCCCGTCTATGGCGACGGTTCCCGAATCCTGAGCAACAAAACCGGCCAGGTGTTTTATTACAGTCGTTTTTCCTGCCCCGTTAAGACCCATCAGACCGTAAACAGAACCCTTTGGAACAAGCAGGCTAAAGTTATCCAGAACTCTTATATCCTCATATGTTTTGCAAAGATTTTCTATTCTGATCACAGGTCATTCTTCCTTTCTTCGATTGTCTCAATCGCAATTTTGTAAGCTTCTTCATAGCTAAGACCGAGAAACAGTAGTTCCCTGAACGCCCCCCCTATGGCGTCTTTAGCCTTGCAAAGACCCTCTTCATCAGGCACTATACTCTTTTTATCCGCAACAAAGGTCCCCACCCCCGAAGACGTGTAGATATAGCCCTGACGTTCAAGTTCTCTGTAAGACTTCTGGATGGTATTGGGGTTGACCCCAAGTTCCCGGGACAGTTCTCTTACCGAAGGCATCTTAGCTCCGGTCTGCAACTGGCCCATCATAATCTGCTCTTTGAACTTATCCACTATCTGGTCATATATTGATTTGTTGTTACGCAAATCAAGCTGAAACATAGCTTACCTCCCTTTTCACCCTAAGTGTACCATGCACCATAGTACACTGTCAATATTTTTCTTTCCAACCGCCGGTTTTCATGTTACAATTGCTATACATACTTACTTCTCTAAAAAAGGAGGTCGCGATTTGGATCGATTCGATGAAGAAAAAAGACGGGTTCAATATTATTCGGACGGGCGTTTTCACGACGAAGAACGCTTTGACGACAGATACGGTTCCTACGTAGACGCCGGCAGAAGGAGAGGACTTCCCTCCTGGGCAAAGGCAGTAATAATCATAGTCCTCATACTCGTGGCTATAGCCATATTTATGGCCGGGTGCAGCAGAATCATAGGCGGTATCGCCGGAAATTCTGATTCTTCGGAAGTCACCACTAATTTCGGTCATGATTATATAGGAGTCTTATACGTTATCGACACCATAGATGAGTACGGAAGCGGTTCTTACAATCATCAGTATCTTCTAAACGCCATAGATTCCATGGCAGAAGACGACCGCAACAAGGGTATGATCCTGTATGTGAATACTCCCGGCGGAAGCGTCTATGCGTCGGATGAGCTTTACTTAAAGATAAAGGATTATCAGGAGACTACAGGCCGGCCTGTCTACTCGTCGATGCAGTCGCAGGCAACTTCAGGCGGCTATTATATCTCGGCTCCGTGCGATAAGATCATCGCCAACAGAAACTGCTGGACCGGATCTATAGGCGTCACCATGGGCACATTTATAGATATAAGCGGTCTGCTGTCTGATCTGGGCATAAATACAGAGACGATAACTTCCGGAGCCAACAAGTCCATGGGAAGCAACACGGAACCTATGACAGACGAGCAGAGAGCTATATTCCAGTCCCTTACAGATGAAGCCTACGAGCAGTTCGTCAGCATAGTAGCAGAAGGCAGAGGCATGTCCAACGAGCAGGTAAGAGAACTGGCTGACGGAAGAATATACTCCGCTCAGCAGGCAGTAGACAACGGTCTGGTAGATGAGATAGGAACTTTTGAAGAAGCCGTAAGCGATATGGCCGCAGTCTACGGCATGGAAGACGTGTATGTGGAATATTTCCAGTCCAAGTCCTATGCAAGTCTTTCCGACCTGCTGGGTATCATAGCAGACCAGAAGGGTTCTTCGTCTGTCACAGACGCCGAGGCCATAGAAGCGCTGATCGAGCTCAACGGCAGCTTCAGGCTGAGCTACATGAGCAATGTGTCTAAATAACCATTGATTCAGGCGACTTTTTATGATAAAATAATATATTATTAGATTGGAGAAACGCACTATGAAAAGAATCAAAACTTTAAAAACCGCTTCTCTCTGCGAGAGCGCTAAAAACGGAGGATGCGGCGAATGTCAGACTTCCTGCCAGTCGGCTTGCAAAACCAGCTGCGGAGTTGCAAACCAAAAATGTGAGAACGAGGAGAAATAAACACCTCGAAGTTTATCAACAATCAGAATTGCCGCCACTTAAGGCGGCAATATTTATGTCATTTTACCGGAGGAAAATATATGATACATCAGTACCGAATGGGCGGCTATAACATAGTGCTGGATACCTGCTCGGGATCTATACACTCAGTGGACGAGGTCGCCTACGATATAATATCAATGTATCCTGAAAACTCCAGAGAAGATATCATAAAATCTATCCTGGAAAAATACGTACACAGAGATGACGTCACAGAAGACGACGTCATGTCATGTATAGATGATATAGAATTTCTCAAGGCCGAAGGGAAGCTGTATACGCCGGATACTTTTGAAGAGATTGCGGGAACATTCAAAGAGCGCAGCAAAGACGTGATCAAGGCTCTGTGCCTTCATGTGGCTCATACATGCAACCTGAACTGTTCCTACTGTTTTGCCAGCCAGGGAAAGTATCACGGACAGCGGGCTCTCATGAGTCTTGAGACAGGTAAGCGGGCCTTGGATTTTCTGATAGAAAATTCCGGAGACAGGACGAATCTCGAAGTAGACTTTTTCGGAGGCGAGCCGCTGATGAACTGGGAAGTGGTGAAGCAGCTGGTGGAATATGCGAGGATTCAGGAAAAAAAGCATCGCAAGAACTTCCGCTTCACCCTCACCACCAACGGCATGCTCATAGATGAGGATGTCATCGACTTCGCAGATAGACAGATGAGCAACGTGGTCTTAAGTCTCGACGGCAGAAAGGAAATCCACGACAGGCTCCGCATCGATTACCAGGGCAACGGAAGCTATGACACCATAGTTCCAAAATTCAAGCGCCTCGTTGAATCGAGGGGAGAGAAAGATTATTATATCAGGGGCACCTTTACTCACGCCAATCCGGACTTTACCAAGGACGTGTTCCACATGGCAGACCTTGGATTTACACAGCTGAGCATGGAACCGGTCGTCGCCGCAGAAGGTGATCCGGCCGCTCTGACCTCAGAGGATATAGAAATCGTGAAGCAGCAGTACGAAATACTTGCTCAGGATATGCTACGCCGCCAAAGAGAGGGACGGCCTATAACCTTCTATCATTATATGCTGGATCTGACCGGCGGTCCATGTATATATAAGCGGATATCCGGCTGCGGCTGCGGAACTGAATATATGGCCGTGACTCCCTGGGGAGATCTCTATCCGTGCCATCAGTTCGTAGGAGATGAGGCCTACAAGCTGGGAGATATATGGGAAGGCGTCAGCAATTCGCCTCTTCAGGAGGAATTCAGAACCTGTAACGCATATTCCCGTCCCGAGTGCAGCGACTGCTGGGCTAAGTTCTACTGTTCGGGAGGCTGCGCCGCAAACGCCTGCCATGCTTCTGGAAGCATAAGAGGCGTCTATAAACCCGGCTGCGAATTGTTCAAAAAACGCATCGAATGTGCGATCATGATGAAAGTAGCGGAAACTGAAATATAACAGGCAAAAAATGAAGACCCCGTATCACTGATGATACGGGGTCTTCAATGCACATATTAAATTCATCATACTACGTTTAAGCAGTAAATATCATGCGGAAAATTTAATAACGTCTTATGACAATTTTCAAAAGTTGAATTATGATTTCTAATTTGCGGCCTTCTTGGCTTTCTTAGCCTCTTTGTCCGCTAAGTAGTATTTGCCCGGAGTATTGAAGTATTCCTTCTGCAGCTTCGCTACCTGAGGTACCATTATGATCAGTCCGATCATGTTTGGAGTCATGATAGCTGCCAGGAATCCATCGGTAACCATGTACATCATGGTCAGATCCAGTCCGGACGCGGCGATAGCCATGAACAGAGGATATATATATCTCCACACCTTAGCTGCTTTGAGTCCGAACATATACTCCGCCTGTTTCCAGCCGTACATACAGCATGCTATCAGAGTGGAGAATACGAACAGGAATACTGAAATAGCTACGAAGTAATCTCCGAAAGTTCCGAAGGCATTGTGGAACGCCGCCTGAGCGATCGCTCCCGTACCATATTCGGAAGTGGTCCACATACCTGTAGTCAGCGTCAGAAGAGCTGTAACAGTACATACGATCAGGGTGTCTACCGTTACTTCGAATACGCCCCAGCACGCCTGTCTGATAGGATGATCTACCGACGCCGTAGCATGTGCCGTAGGCGCAGTACCAAAGCCTGCCTCGTTGGAGTATACTCCTCGTGCAGCTCCCCATCTTAAGGCCAGCGCAATGGTGGATCCTGCGAATCCGCCTACTGCTGCATGCGGTGTGAATGCGTATACGAAGATGCTTCCCAATGAAGGAAGGATCTGGTCAGCATTCATGAATACTATTACCAGCGCTCCTACGATATACAGAACTGCCATTACAGGTACCATGATATCTGTAACTTTTGTTACTCTCTGAACGCCGCCTGCAATGATTATAGCTACTAATACTGCAATTATTATTCCGGAAATCTTCTGATCGACTCCGAATATGAGGAACTGCTCCGTCGCAGACAGAGCCTGAGTACAGAGTGAAGGGATCAGTTCGATCATCAGGCCGATAGCGTACCATCCGCCTAAGAACTTGCCGATGCCGCCGCCTAATGCTCTCAGATAGTAAGCTGCGCCTCCTACCCATTCGCCGGCTTCGTTCTTTTCTCTGTATTTGATTGCCAGGGCGATCTCGCAGTACTTGGTTCCGCAGCCAATTAAGGCTATGAGCCAGATCCAGAATACTGCTCCAGGACCTCCCATTACTACTGCCGCAGGCACGCCTACGATGTTGGAGGCTCCGATGGATGACGCAAGGGCTCCGCAGGCTGCAGAGAACGAAGATACTTCGCCGTCTCCCGCTTTTGCGAACATCTTGCCGAAAGTCTGCGAACATATATATCCGAACTTTCTAAACTGCACGAATCCCAAACGGATCGTGATGTAGATACCTCCGCCTACGATCAGAAACAGGATTGGAAGACCCCAAAACCAGTTACCGAACGCGGCAATTGCTTCCAAAATAAACATAGTATTATTCCTTTCTCAATAATTTAATATGTGCATGTTTATATTTTACCCTGAAAGCGTTTAAAAAATGTTTTATTATTCACATAATCAACAAATTCATAAAACAAAGGCGTACATTTATCAAATGTACGCCTTTGTTAACCGGGGCCTTTCGGTCAGAAAAACTAGTCAAGCAGCCCCTTGATAGTCTCGTAAGTTATATTAGGAACATTCTGGAAAGTCTGGCGCATGTCGACGCGCTCTGTAAGCATATGCCCGTCTCTTCCAAAGGTACCGATGTTCACCACCGGAACATTTATCTCCATTATCTTATCTATATCGTGAGTATATTTGACTCCGTACTGAGGCATGTTGTCCTTGAGAGCCTGAACTGCCAGCGTGTCATCGCATACGGCCATGAAGCTGGAATCTGAGATATAAGGGTAGAACATCCTGGTCTTTATCTTTCTTTGAGCTTCAGGTCTGATCTTATCTACGGCGGCCTCCACGCAGTTGAGAAGAGCTGCCTCCTTGTCGGTCTTTCCGGTCATCTCTATTCTTGCGCTGAATACCGATCCAAAGAACAGTATGACAGCCGGCGACTTATCCTCGCACCATTTCCATGCCTCTTCTGCCACTCTGAGTCCAAACAGTCTCAGATCCAGTTCAGGATCGTCTTGGTGAAGCTTCTCTGTGAATTCTTTTATGGCTTTTTCAAATTGCTGTCCGTGAATTCCGGCCAGATAATCGTAAAACTCCTTCCAGGTGTACACTCTCGTCTTCCAAGGAAGCGGAACGTACGGAACGTTGCTCAGACGGCAGAATTTTTCATACTGTCCCTGAAGATAATCCACCACCTCGTCAAAGGCTTCTACGGCCACCTCTCTGCTCTTAGCCAGAACCTGAGCGGGATCCCATCCGTGGGTAAAGAAGTTGTAGTAGCTGAAAGCGGTCAGCGCCGTCTGTACCGTATAAGGTCCTTTAGTATCCATCTGCTTCAGCGATACAGGCGGAATAGCCACCTCTCCCTGGGCTATATCGCAAAGATCGGTATTGAGGGACATCTTCTTAGTGATCTCAGCGATCAGAAGATTAGGATCCAGAGCGCTGAAGGCCTGACCTACGTGGGCCTCTTTTCCGAAAGCCACGAAGCAAGGCAGCAGTTTTCCTATGCTTCCGTAATATATGTAGCGGTTTTCGTCTCCGGGGCTGTAATTAGTCGAATAATCGGCGTTTATACAGGCTATATATTTAAATCCTTCCTTCTTCTTGAGCTCCACCAGTTCGTCGAGGGCGGTGATGATTCCCTTTGAATTGTCCTCCTCGTCACATTCGGCTATGGCTATGATATTTCCGTCCAGTTCCTCGGGATGCTCTGAAAAATATTTTATCAGATACATATGTCCGGCCACTCCCGATTTCATGTCCAGAGCGCCTCTTCCGAACATATACTCGCCTGATTCTATGTCCTCCAGCACTTCGTCCGAAAGCTTGAACGTCTCTTTCAGCTTTTCGGGAAGCTCTTCACATTTAAAAGCGTATTCCCTTATAGTACCAAAATCGTCTACACCTACGGTGTCCAGGTGCCCTATCAGAATGACGGTCCTTCCCGAATCGCCTTTTGTACCTTTTACATAAGCATATGTTGAATGTCTCTCTACAAAGTCATTTTTCGTCTGAAACATCTTTACTCTTTCAGGATGTTCTTTAAAGTAATCCAATCCCATGTAATAGTCATAGATATACTTAGCGACTGCAGTCTCCCCTTTCGGTTCTTTATTTATACTCGGTATGGCGACCATCTCCTGAGTAAGGCGTTTTACTTCTTCAAAAGAATCCAATTTCATCTCGTGTCAATCCTCCTCGCGTGAGTCTATTCTTTTTAACTATATTAAAAGCAATTATCGTGCCAAAGTCTTTCTCTCGCTGCCTGTGCTGAAACAGGCCGTTCTTTGAATGAAGATCTCAAAAACTGAGAAAAGATGCAAAAAATTTTACTACATTAAGTGCAAAAAATTTTACATCATTTTTTCAATAATCTTTTATAATCTATGCCATATTTCTCTATCTTGTATTTTACCGCCTGCCTGGTCATCTTGAGCATGGATGAGGCTTGAGACAGCGAGGCGGAGTTTCTCAGTGTCTGCTGAATTATCTCTTTCTCATATTCATTCATCATAGATGTCAGGCTCTTTCCCGCCTCAGGGAAAGCTGCATTTCCTCTTGTAAAACTGAATACGGCCAACGTCTCCGGAATGTCGCTCAGAGCGATGTATTCTCCCTCCGCCATGTTGAAAGCCGACTCCATAACATTGCGTAATTCTCTGACATTGCCCGGCCACGGGTAATTTTCGAATACTCTTCTCACGTCTTCGTCGACGCCTATGACCTGTCTGTTCATCTTGCTGTTATAATAACTTATAAAATGTTCTGTCAGCGGCTTCAGATCTTCTTTTCTCTCTCTCAGCGGCGGCACGAAAAACTGTACGACTCCTAATCTGAAAAACAGGTCGCTACGCAGAGAATTGTTCTTTATGGCCTCCTCTGGATCTACATTGACAGCCGAAATGACTCTCACGTCTACATCCACATATCTTTCTCCGCCCAGCTTCATATACTTCTGTTCTTCGACGGCTTTCAGGAGTTTCGCCTGAAGATCTATATTCATGGAATTTATCTCATCTAAAAACAGAGTGCCGCCGTCGGCTATCTCAAACAGACCCTTTCGGTTCTCCGCTCCCGTAAAGCTTCCCTTCACCGTACCGAACAGCGTGCTTTCCATGAGCGCGTCGGGTATCGCCGCGCAGTTGACGGATATGAAAGGTTTTTCCCTTCTGCTTCCCATAGAATGTATAGCTTCTACGATCAGCTCTTTCCCCGTTCCCGACTCTCCTATCACCATGACGGGAGAATCATTTCTTGAAACTTTAAGGATCTTGGATTTTATGGACAGCATCGCCTCATTTTCTGTCACTATGCTGTCTAACACGTAAAGCTTGTTCCTGTCCTCTTTTTCATCGTTTTTGCTCTTTGGGGTAAGGCTCGATGACAAGTCGAAAGTTCCTATTCTTCGGCCGTTATCTTCGATAGGAAAAGTGCTGGTGTTGATCACATAGGCCTTGCCGCTTCTCTCGACGATAAGCTGATTCTCGTTTATAACAGGTTTTCCCGTCTTCATCACCCTGGCGTGGGTGCTGTTTTCTTCTGTAAGATTAGGGTACATCTCATACAGGTTTTGGCCTATGACGTCTTTAGTAGATATATAAGTCCTGTCATCATTTATCATTGCCGAGTACAGAATCATATTCTCCTCGTTGACGATGATGAGAGCGTCCACCTTATCATAAATGCTTTTATATTTGTCTATATCGCGTATTATCATGGGCAGTCCTCTCGCCGCTACTCTTATTTAAAGTCCATATCTGACAGGGGCGGGCCTTATGATAAAAAGGTCCGCCCCGAATTATATCTATATCTTACGCTCTTCTGTAGGTCTCGTTTCCTGCCAGATAAGTGTTCAGAGCCTGAACATCTTTGAGCTCGTCTTCCGGAATATTGAAGATATCTCTGTCTATGACGACCATGTCTGCAAACTTGCCTGCTTCGATAGTTCCCATGAGATCCTGTTCACCGTTAGCATAAGGAATATTCTTTGAGAACATGCATACTGCGTCATATACGGAGAGTTTTTCCTCAGGCTGAACTCCGCCCTCAGGGTAGCCGTCCAAGTCTTTTCTCGCTACCAGAGAATAGATTCCGTTCCATGGAGAGAACATCTCTACAGGGCAGTCTGAACCGCCTGTCATCATGAGTCCCGCTTCCTGATAAGTCTTCCACGTATAACTCATGTTAGCTCTCTTTTCTCCTACTCTGTCCTTTATCCAGTGGAGATCTGTAAGGAAGAAGGAAGGCTGAATATCCAGTACTACTGGCAGTTTAGCCATTCTCTCGATCAGCTCGGGGTTTGCCATCTGAGCGTGAATGATTCTAAACGGCAGTCTGTCATCCTGTTCTCTCTGAGTCATGCCGTGCTCGCGGCTCTTTTCAAGAGTATACTCGATGGCAGTCAGAACTACATCGAGGCCTTTGTCTCCTATACAGTGGATGGCAGGCTGAAGACCCATCTCGTATCCTTTGAGCATCCTTTCATTCAGGTCTTCCTGGCTGATTACAAGAATTCCGTCAGTAGTAGGATCATCGTCGTAAGGCTCAAACAGCTTCGCCGATCTGGAGCCTAAGGAACCGTCGCTGAAGATCTTAAAAGTACCGAACTGAGCGGCTCTGAAAGGATCTTCTCTCTCAGCCTTGGTTACGAACGGCTTGTCGTAGAAATAATCCAGACATACCGTCATTCTGACAGGGAGTTCTCCCTTTCTGTTGAGTTCGATATAGTCATTTATATCCTCCGAATATTTCCAGATCTCCGCAGCATAAGTGTGCATCATGGTCAGACCATACTGAACCGCCAGATCAAAGCCTTTTTTCATGTATTTTTTCTTATTCTCAGGAATCAGGAACGGATCAGGAATCAGTTCGTCATAGATCTTAGACGCCTGTTCTCTGAATATTCCGTTAGGCATACCGTCCTCATCCAGAACTACAGTTCCGCCTACTCCGAAATCATAACCCTTGCCTATGCCGGCTTTCGAAAGAGCCATGGTGTTGGCTACTGCAGTATGCAGGCATACTCTCTTTATAACGATAGGATGCTTGGTACTGGCCATGTCCAGATCTTCTTTTGTAGGGAGCTGATCTTCGCAGTCATCCCACTTGGACTGGTCAAAGTTGGAACCCTTGATCCATTCTCCTTCAGGAGTTTCGGCTGCCTTGGCGGCCAGCCTCTCGATAGCTTCTTTTTTGCTCTTGGCTCCGCCCAGATCTACAGTGGTAAAAGTCTGGCAGAACGCGAAGAAATGCAAGTGGGAGTCTCCCATACCTGGGAGAACTGTCTTACCTTCCAAGTCGATGACTTCTTTTGCTTCGTATCTTTCGAGAGCTTCCTCGGTAGTTCCTACGAATACAAATTTTCCGTCTTTGATGACAATAGCCTCTTTTATAACGCCTTCTGCTTCAAGCGTATACGCTTTGGCGTTAATGAAGATCTTGTCTGCTGTTAATTTCATTTACTTACCTCCCGATAGTAATAATTTTCTCCCTGACCAAAGCCTCAAACAGCTCCTGGGATTTTTGGTCAAGGTTGTTCCAATTATCTATTTCCACGGTTATGCCATGTTCAAACCCGGGAAAGATCCCTTTAAGCATTTCCGTGGCCGCAGCGAAATCGCTGTTGTAGGCTTTATCTTTTATGCGGACGACCTCGGCTCCTTCCTGCTGAGCCCACTTCAATATTGACGTGTAACTCTCCTTCAGTTCACGTGAAGGGCCTACCGAAAGTTCTTTTTTCAGTCTACTGCAGTAGTCGTTATACTCTCTGACTGCTTCGCCGATGTTGCCCATCCTCTGGTGTATCTTCATCACCCTTATGTGAATATCATCCTCGAAGGGCGAAAGAAAGACCATCTTGTTCAGAATGTCAAGGGCCCGCTTATATTCTCCTTTTTCTTCAAAAGAATCGGCTACCCTCTTTAAAGCGTTTATTATTCTTCTCTCCCTGTTGTTTCTCTCCAGGGTGAGCCAGTCGTTGAAATCGTCACATCTCTTCAAGTAAAAATGCTCCATGAAGATGAGACTTGATCCTTTTTCTATTATATCCGCCAGGTCCTCTCTGCTGAAGTCGTTCACATTCTCCAGCCTTTCGAGGCCCGTCTTTTCTACCGGATATTCAGGATTTATCCTGCATGTGCTGCCGGCAGTGATTATAAAGTTTTCTCCGTCGATCTCCGGAATATTCTTTTTGATGCTCCAGAGATTGAACCTGAGATTATACGCCGCCTTTTCGCCGGCGTCGATCCATAACAGATCTTTGAGAGTACTCTTTGAGGCTTGGCGAGACGGAGCACACATGAGATAAGCTATGAGCGCCACCGATTTTTTGCTGAGGACGCCGATAAGGTCCCTCCCGCAAAATTCGATACGCATGTCTCCGTAAAGCTCGATTTTTAAAGTATCTGTGCTCATCGTCTCACCTCGCACGTCATTCACACATTTGGCCTTGCGGTCCGGGTCGACCCTTAGTCCTCAAGCATGTGCATCATAGTCTTGTACAGTATCTCAGGAAGCACTTCATAAGTATACACGGTCTCTACTCTCTCCGTGAACTGATGAGCGTCTTTTCCGTAAGAACCGATGTCTGCCACAGGCAGGTCGAGAGCCTGCATATCTTCGATAGGCAGATCGTATATGGTTCCGAAACCAGGCATGTTCTGCTTCAGAGCAGCTATGGCTTCCGCTTCTTTAGGAGCCGCAGCGTAGCTCAGGTCAGAGATACAAGGCAGGAACTTCTTCTGTACCAGCTTATAATCCGATTCCGTAGTAGTCACCGCATAATTTACGGCATCTATCAGAGCCTTTTCTTCAGGTCTTGCTCCCTCTACATAGATATGAGGATAGTAAGGAGGAGTCAAGTATACCAGAAGCACAGGGTTCTTATCCGACCAGAGGCTGTGAACATATTCTACTATTTTCATTGCCTTATCGCGCACGTCGTATCTGTCGTCTTTTGAAACTTCTTCGGCATAAGCCTTAACCATGTCGTCCAGCTTGTCGCCTACTTCTTTTTTAACTTCCACGAAGAGCTGGTCGTAACTCATAGTTCTCGCTTTCCAAGGAAGGCTCTTGAATTCTCTGCCTACCATGCCGCAGAACTTCTCATATCTTTCATTAAGAGTATCCACAACGTTCTGGAAACATTCCTGTCCTGCTTCCATCATCTTTTTCATGACGTCGGCAGGCGTGCTGGAATGAGTAGCATAGTTGAAGAAAAGAATCGACTTGCTGGCGATCTGAACAGAGTATTCAGGTTTTAAGTCTCTCTGTTTGAGAGTGATAGGAGGCAGAGTCACTTCGCCTTCCACCACGTCGGAAAATTCAGGGTTCAGGTTAACTCTTCTTGTTATCTCCGCAGCTATCTGGTTAGGATCCAGTCCGCTGAAGGATTCTCCCACGTGAGTCTCCTTACCCACTACGAAGAATGTAGGCATCAGCTTTCCTACAGTTCCTATGTACTGGTAAACGTTAGGGTCTCCCGGATATGCAGGGGCGATGTAGTCAGGGTCCAGCATGGCCTGATAGTCGTATCCGAATTCTTTTTTGAGTCTGATGAGCTCAGGTACGAAAGCAAGCATTCCCTGTGAGTTTCCTTCTTCGTCGCATACTGCGGCAAAGATGATGTTTCCTTCAAAGTTCTCGATGTCCTTGGAAACCATTTCCATGATACCCATGACGTTGGCGTCGCCGGACTTCATGTCGAAGATACCTCTTCCGAACATGTATTTGCCGGAGGCCATATCATCTTTTACTTCCTGAGTTAAAGAAACTTCTTTCAGTTTTTCGATGAGTTCTTCCGGTTTGGTAGCATATTCTGCCAGGTTGCCGTAGTCGGAAATACCTACAGTATCGGTATGTCCGATGAAGACTACAGTCTTGTCGCTTGGCTTCTTCTCTCCGTTCATCACGGCTACGACGATCTTTCTGTTCCATTTGTCATTCTTGGCAGGTACGAAATACAATTTTTCAGGATACTTCTTATAGTAATCCATTCTGGACATGATCTCATACACTTTATCGCTCATGGTAACTTCGTCGTCGGTTTCGACGATGCTCTTTTGTGCTACCAGCTCCAGAGCGATCTCTTTGATTCTTTTGCTCAGTTCAGTGTTCATATCTTTCCTCCTAATCACTTAATACATCTGAAACAAACTCGCTTATTATATGAGCAACTTCCAGCGCCGACTTAAGATCTACCCTTTCGTCGCTGCTGTGGAAGTTTTCACCCTCAGCGCCTAATAATACTGTCGGAATATTCAGCTTTCCGCCTATATGATTGAAATCGCCTATACTCTGGAAATAGGCTTTATTGGCCGGTCTGCCGCAGACCCTGAAAACGGTATCCTCCAGTTTCTTGAGAAGCTCTCCGTCTTCGTCTATGCAATATGCGTCAAAGCCGCCGTCGAAGCCTTCTGCCGGCGACTGTCTGAATACGACTTCTACTTTCGATCTCACCTTTGCAGCCTCTATGGCCTTATCCACTCTCTTCCTTATCGTCTCCTGAGTCTCTCCTCTGACCGTATGGTGGAAGATTTCCACTTCGGCATAATCCGGGACGCTGCAGGCTGCTCCCCCGCCGTTCATGCGTATAACGCAAGGGGTTGAATGACCCAGTTTCTCATCCTCTTCAGGCGGTATCTTCTCCAGCTCCGAGACTATGGCCGAAGC
>OLVR01002189.1_pt1 | contig 15566 bp, 22 predicted proteins | sample 1673261 | NCBI WGS metagenome assembly OLVR01 (sample SAMEA3178938, study PRJEB25190) | human gut metagenome | biome: human gut; feature: human-associated habitat; material: faeces | place: Austria | collected 2013 | reverse complement strand
CTTTAACAAAAAATGCGGTACACCATTTCCCCATTATACCATATAATAGTTATACTGTCAATAGTAAAATTATATAAACGGTTAATGCGTTTTTTGTGTACTATTATGCGATAAAATGATTGACATATGTTAGTGTACATGGTATCATAGTTATAGAAACAAGGAAGAAACAAAAATAAGAAAAAAGAGAGGTAAACAAAATGAAAACAGAAAAAGAGATAATAAGGAAAAGGGTAACAGAAGCATGGGAGGTTTTATGCTTTTATAGAAAGGTATTTGGAATTGATCACGATTTTACTAACAGGAAGCGAATGGAATGGTCAATATTAGATGACCTTTGGAACGAATTATATGATGAGGAATATTAAAGGAGAATGTTAAATGTATCAGATAATAGAAAAGCAAACCGGTTATATAATTTATGTTACAACTGTTAACAGTGAGACACGCAAGTTATTAGAAGAATGTGGTTTTATATGTAGAAAGGTGGTAAAGTGATATGAAAAAAGTAAAGGCAAGTACAGCACAAGGAAAGAAATTGGTTGAGATGGGTACAAAATGGGAGGGCACGCACTTAATGCAAGTATATGATAAATGGTCAGACGCAAAACAAGCGGCGTGGGATAGATGTTATGACGAATATTGCAATACAGATGGCGCAAGCGGTTTCAGTATTTGCTCACATAATACTTTTCAATTCACTTGTTCTTGGTTTTTAGCAGATGGCAGTATGAGATTAGAAACTAGAGACAATAGTTATCTTGTTATATTTGACGATAATAAGAAAAAAATTATTTGATGTGCTGTAAAAATAAAACCCTACTAGCAGACAGCGGTGTGCAAGTCACCGCAAGGGTTATACCGCAATAAAGCGGAAATATAAAAAGAAAAAAGGAGAACAAAATTATGACAAGAAAAAGAATGATTACAAGAACGATTATGCAGACAACGGCAAAGGTTATGACGTTAAACGTAACAACGGCAGAAGTGCAAATACTGACTTACGATATAGGCGGTCAGTATACAGATGATGAACTATTAAAAAAACTTCAACGGCTTTTTCAGACTGACGAGCTAAAATTAGTTCATATAGAATCTCAAGTATGTAATGAATTATTACTTGGCATGAATGAAGAAGATTTCATAAGATATGCAGAGGTGTTGCCACCAAGAAGCACGAATAAAAACGAGGAATATACACGAAGTTAGTTAAAACTAACAGGTGGGAATTATAGGTTTTTTTTCAATAGTATATTAAATAGAAAGGCAGGTAAAAATGATGACAGAAAAAGAAGTAATTAAAAGAATGATTGTTAACGCACTTGGTAACCTACGATATTGTGAAGAAAAATACGGAATGTTTGCTATTGTAACTATTAAATATAGGGCAAAATTGTCTATTCTTGACGAACTTTGGAATAAATTATATTATGACGAGGAATATTAGAAAAAGGAGACATTATGATGAAAGAATTTTTTAAAGAATCGCTTGAAAAAAGATTAAAAGGATGTATTAAATGTTCAATATTTGTGTTTGTAATTGATGATAAATTGATTATACAGATTATAGATAATTCTTTCCAAACATGGGGATATACTATAGATAATTTATCAGAAAAAGTGTTAGCAGGCTTAACAAGTAAAATTGTATGTGATGATATTATCGAAAAGTATAAGAGTTATATTTTTAAATGTTATTTTTACTAATAAATTTGAAAATAATCATTGACATTTCAAGTATAATTTGATACAATAAGAGAGTAATAAATCACAATTACAATTACTTTTCCAGAGGGTGTATCTGGAAACGGTGCACCCTACACCCCCTTGGATTGGTTTAATGTCAAAAGGAAAGTATTTCTAAACACCTAGGAATACGCAGGTTCGATTCCTGCCCAGTCCACTGGTGCAATAACGCACCTAAACTATAAAACTACAAACAGCCAGAAAGGAGAACAAAATTATGGCAAGAGTACCTATGGTGACAAGAACAATCGTAGCAACAAAAGCAAATGTAATGTGTCTGGATGTGCAGGCAGGAGAACCATGTAACAAGGTGGTAACAGTACCACGTACTTACAAAGATGATGAAGCACTTATGAAAAAAGTACGCCCCTTACTTGAAACGGAAACACTCAAAGCTGTACATATTGTCGGCAAGGAAGAGATTGAAACCTTGTATGGTATGACCGAACAGGATTTCATTGAACACGCAGAAGTATTGCCGCCGCGAAACACTGTTGAAAAAGAAGCGTAAAATCATTACACTGACAAATAACAAAAATATTCAATTAAAAGGAGAACAAAGACATGATTAACATTAAAGAAACGAGTAGAGAGTTTAATGAAGTGGAGCAGTACCTTATGACAATCGCACCATCAATTATTTCAATGAAAGACGCAGAGGATGGAGAACATATTACAGTTGATGGCATTCTGTTATTTGATGATGCCAAAGAGGATACTGGTGAAACGACTGAAATTATGTCAATTATTACACCAGATAAAAAGGTTTACAGCTGTCAGTCAGCTACTTTCAAACGGTCAATTAACGACATTGCAAATATTATGAAAGATAAGTCATTCACAGTTATTAAAACTTCCGGTAAAACCAAGAATAACCGTGACTATATTAACTGTGTACTTGACGTTGAAAGCATTGGTTAAGTTCGTGCTATAACGATTGACAAATGGAAGCACTATTAGCACCAAACTAAAGTGCTTCCATATTTTTTATTTATAGGGGGTGGACACTATGGCTAAAAGGCACAAAAAAACACCCACGGAACGTGCTTATTCTAAACAAGTTAGACGTATAAAACAGTTTATAAGTAGAGCAGAAAAACGTGGGTTTCATTTCAACGAAAATGTATTACCAAAAAGACCTAACCGTATCACACAAGCCAGTGTTAGAAAACTGGCAAAATTAACACCAGATAAACTGTATGAGAAAGCAGAATATGCAGGTACATTATCTTACGGTGAAATAGTACCTTCTATAGAGGGTCTTAAACTGGAACGGTCAGCCAGAGCAAATAAAGCCGAAGAAACTAAAAAATATAAACTGGCACATCCAACACAAGAACCTACTAATACAAAAGGATTTATTCCACCAGAGAATATATCGGAAGATACGTCGTTTTTTGACGCTGTTGTTATAAGTGGATTTAAGGCACACGTTAGGCAATTTAATGAGCACGCTAGTAATCTATTACTATCATGGTTAGACAAAATACTAGCAACAAATGATGTGCATGATGTTGCAACAATGCTGAACGACGGCGCAGAAGCAGGATTGCTAGTTACATATCAGATTGTATACTCACAAGATAAGCTAACACAATATATGTCTGAAATGTTAGACTATTTACCAGAAGCAGGAGAGTTGTTTAAGGCTGAAATGATGGACGCAATGGAAGAAGAAGAAGATTATAGTAGTCCGCTATGAAGGTCAAAAAATATCGTTATTTTATGTGCGATTTTGAAACAACCGTGTATAAAGGACAGGTTAACACAGAAGTATGGGCTAGTGCGTCCGTCGAATTGTTCACAGAAGATGTCAATATTTTTCATAGCATTGGAGAACAATTTGAATATTTTATAGCACAGAAATGTAATATAGTAGCATACTATCATAACTTGAAATTTGACGGTGCTTTTTGGTTATCTTATCTATTGATTGATAAGGGGTATAAACAAGCCTATAAAAAGGTAGGAGATAATGAAAATGGTGTTGAATGGTTACCAGAGAAATTCATGGAAAATAAGTCATTTAAGTATAGTATATCTGATAAGGGTATGTGGTACAGTATTATTATAAAAGTCAATAATCACTTTATAGAGATTAGAGATTCTTTGAAATTACTACCGTTCAGTGTAGAACGTATTGGAGAAAGTTTTGGTACAAAGCATAAGAAACTTGACATGGAGTACACTGGTTTTAGGTATGCAGGTTGTGTAATAACAGATGAAGAAAAAAAGTACATAGCGAATGATGTCCTTGTAGTTAAAGAAGCCTTAGAGATAATGTTTCAAGAAGGTCATAATAAGCTAACAATAGGGTCGTGTTGCTTAGAAGAATACAAGGCAATTTGTAAGGTTTCAACAAAGAACCCATATGACTACAATGAAATGTATCCAGACGTGTACGATATGACTATAGACAAGAAAGAATATAGATATAACAATGCAGGAGAATATATACGCAGGTCATATAGGGGTGGTTGGTGTTATCTTGTTAAAGGTAAAGAGAACAAGATTTTCACAAATGGAACTACAGCAGATGTAAACTCTTTGTATCCTAGTATGATGAGTAGTGAGAGCGGAAACAGATATCCAATAGGTGTACCACATTTCTGGAAAGGAAACATCATACCAGATGATGCACTTTTAGATGATAGGTATTACTTTGTTAGAGTTAAGACAAGGTTTTATATAAAACCAGATAAATTACCATTTATCCAAATAAAGTCATCATTACTTTACAAAGGTACAGAAGCACTTGAAACATCCGACGTATATGATAAGCGAACTGGTGAATATTACACACATTACACTGATAAAGACGGTAACATTAAAGACACTAGAGTTGAATTAGTTTTGACTATGACTGACTATGAATTATTAAAAGAGCATTATGAACTTGTAGACTTTGAGATTTTAGACGGTTGTTGGTTTTATAGTGAAATAGGTATCTTTGATGAATACATTGAAAAGTACAAAAAAATCAAAGTTGAAAGCGAAGGGGCGTTGCGTGAATTGGCTAAGTTATTTCTTAACAATTTGTACGGAAAAATGGCAAGCAGTAAGGATAGTAGTTTTAAACTAGCTTATGTAAAAGAAGATAAAACTATAGGTTTCTTACCTGTTGCAGAAGCTAACAAAAAAGCAGGTTATATACCTGTTGGGTCAGCTATCACAAGTTATGCAAGAAACTTTACCATTAGAGCAGCGCAGAAAAATTATCATGGTAAAGATAAGAGAGGTTTTATATATGCAGATACAGATAGTATACATTGTGACCTTGCACCAGAAGATATTGTTGGTATTAAAGTACATGATAAAGACTTTTGTTGCTGGAAATTAGAAAGCTGTTGGGATGTAGCTGTTTTTACAAGACAAAAGACATATATTGAACACGTAACACACGAAAATTGTGTACCACTTGAAAAGCTGTTAGATAAAGACGGTAAACCTAGAAAACCGTATAACAATATTAAGTGTGCAGGTATGCCTCAGAAATGTAAAGATTTATTTCAAGCGTCACTTGATGGAAAGGCAGACATTAGTGGATATCAAGATAAGTCAACAAAAGTGTTTAAGGAATGGAGTGAAGATGAAAAAGAATTTTTATTTGAAAAAGAAACAGGTAAACCGATAAAAAGAAATCTTAGTGACTTTAAAGTAGGACTAAAAGTTCCCGGAAAATTAAGACCAAAAAGAATACGTGGTGGTATCCTACTTATAGACACGTCATATGAAATGAGGTAAACATTATGCATTGTATGAATTATGTTGGTGTAGTTTGTATAAACGGTTGTTGTCCAAATGCATTAGCGGATGAATTTCCAGAGTATGGGTATGAACATTGTGATTGTAAAGAATGTGGATATTACAAAGGGTGTGATGATTGTGCATTATATGGGACAGAATATTGTGATTCAATAGAGAAAGGTGAAAATTATGAAAGTTAAAACTATTGGCATTAAATATGTAAAAAGCGGAATGGATAAGATTGAAACTTTTAAATGTGGAGATTGGATTGATTTACGTGTGGCAGAAGATATTACTCTTGAAGCAGGAGAGTTCAAACTGATACCACTTGGAGTTGCTATGATGTTACCAAAAGGATATGAAGCATTGATGATACCTAGAAGTTCAACATTTAAGAAGTACGGTATAATTCAAGCAAACAGTGTTGGTCTAATTGATGAATCATATTGTGGTAACAATGATGAATGGTATTTTCCTGCATTCGCTACTAGAAAAATAAGTATATCTAAGAATACAAGAATTTGTCAGTTTAGAATTATTGAACACCAACATCCTATTTACATTGTTGAAGTATCAAAATTATCAGAAATAAATCGTGGTGGTTTTGGGTCAACAGGTGATAAATAAAATATTACAAATAAGAATAGCAGGGGCGAACTAAGTTCGTATCCCTGCTATCTATTTATATCTATAACTCATGTACCAAACAAAGCGTTCAGCAAAAACGACAAATGGTATAGGCACTATTGTTTCAAGTGTGCTATCCTACCCACTCATTGATGGAAACATGAGAAGATACCTAGTAACTTAATGCACTAAGAACAGCTTCTTTACACTTCATATCTTTAAATCTGAACGCACCACGCTCAAATAAATATCTAAGATTAGATAAGAAAAAGTCATTTCTTTTAAGCATAACATAATTCACTTCATGGTCAGCTGTTGTTACTGTTATTTTGGTTTTAAAAGTAATATCTGGTTTATCATCACAATAAATATAACCATCTTCTGTAAATTCCCTTACGCCAAAATCTGTTCCTTTATATTTAAGTGTACAAATATATCTGTTTTTACCACTTGGTTTATCAATAAAACTCTTATTATCGTTAAGGTAAATGCATTCACTACTATAAGCAACATATGCATTTTTTACAAATGCACGGTTAAAACCACTACCTTTTTGTTCTTCACTTGCGCTTTGAATAAAGCCCTGTTCAAGTACATACCCATCACCACGCAAGAACTTTGTATCATCTTTCAGTCTTGCGCTAATTCCCATTTCAATATAGTAAGGATTTATTATAGATACTGGATTAGCAATCATATAAACTGGTACATATCTCACCTGTTCGCCTTGTCCTCTTGCTACTGACGTATGTACACTGAGTAGCTTCTTAGTTTCATCAGCACAATAGTGATTAGTTTCGCTTTGAAACTCGTCAAATATCATTCTTTTAATATCAGAAAATAAATGACTATATTTTTTAATCTGGTCAGCACTGTTAAGACTTAATGCGTAACCACAGCTTTTTTCATCTAAGAATAATTCATGAAAGATACCACTTGCCTTACGTTTACTTGTCATTTCGTGTTCTTTAAAGAACAAACTACCTAAGTCTTTATAAAACTTATCAACAACATCATCAAGTTCATAGTTATACCTATAAATAAGTCCAAATTTCTCACCTTTATCTAAAAATCTATTGATGCATAATCTACCAAAATATGTTGTTTTACCACCAGTGCGGTTAGTTGTACACATATAAATTTCTGGTTTGTTACCATTTATATCTAACATAGATAAAAGTTTAGTACCGTCATAATACTTACCCATTTACGATCACGTCCTTTCTAATATATATTTTAACATATATCTTGCAATTTGTCTAGCGATATGTTATAATTGATATAAATAACAAAGAAAGGAGTGAAAGAAATGGAACAGTTTTACCCTATAATTATTGCTATGGTTTTCAACGCGTTAGACCTTACCACAGGCATAATTACAGCTATCAAGAACAAAGACATTCAGTCCTCAAAATTGCGTGACGGTCTTTTTAAAAAGGTTGGCTTTATATTATGCTACTTTGTTGCGTGGTTGGTTGATAACGAAGGGGCATTGATAGGTTTTAAGATTGGTGTTTCAATCTTACCTATTATTATACTTTATGTGTGTACCACAGAATTAGTATCAATACTTGAAAACATATGCAAGATTAACCCAGACATTTTGCCGGAAAAACTAATGCAATTATTTCACATTTTTGATGTAAAGGAAGATTAAATTATGCCAAACATTATGAAAGCAGTTCAGTTTATGATTGACACAGCAAATGATAACACACACGGATACGACCAGAAGCACAGAAATAGCCCAGACTTTGATTGTTCTTCACTTGTTGGTACAGCACTTCACAAAGCAGGTTTTGATGTATCACCACACTCATGGACTGGTAATCTTGAGAAACAACTTAGAGCAGCAGGTTTTGTTAGTTGTAAAGCACCGTGGAAAGCAGGTGATATACACCTAAAAAGAAATAAGCACGTCGTAATGAGCATTTCAAATAACAAAATAGTTCATGCTTCTATCAATGAAAAAGGCACAGCATCTGGTGGCAAAACTGGTGACCAAACTGGAAAGGAAATATGCATAAGAAGTTATTATGAATATTCTGGTGGTTGGGATGTTCACCTTAGATATGTAGGTAATGACACAAACATAAACAATAAGGTTTCTATTGACACTATTGCAAGAGAAGTTATTGCAGGAAAATGGGGTAATGGTAATAAGAGAAAAAAACTTCTTACAGAAGCAGGATATGATTATGATGTTGTTAAGGCAAAAGTGAACGCAATTTGTCATGGTACTGATTTAAAATCTTACGAAGAAATTGCAAGAGAAGTTATTGCAGGAAAATGGGGAAATGGTAATACAAGAAAGAATAAACTTACAGCGGCAGGTTACGATTATTGTGCTATACAGAAACTTGTCAATACAATATCTGTAAGCAGATAAATACAATTACTAATATGAAAGGAGAAACAAATATGTTATTTAACGAGGGTACTTATAAGCATGAAGAGGGATTTACAATTATGGTGACAAAAAATGGTTCAATCATGGTGTCACCAAATCACCCACTTACATTAAGACTGAGTAATATATTTGATGTTACAAAGTGGACAAAAATTTCGTAGAAAGGAGAATACTATGGCAGTAAAAACTAGAGAAGAAATTCTTGAAAAATTAAAAGACAGGGTAGGAAATCAAAGTGATGATGAAACAATCGAATTTCTTGAAGATGTTACAGATACACTATCAGACTTAGAAGAAAAAGCAAAGGGTGATGGCGTAGACTGGAAAGCTAAGTATGAAGAAAATGACGCTGAATGGAGAAAAAAATATACTGACCGTTTTTTCAGTTCTGAACCAAATTCAGATGAGGATGATTTTAACCCACCAGATGAACCAGAAGAACCTACCACGTTTGAAGAACTGTTCAAAACAGTTTAACAATAAAATTCATTAAAGAAAGGAAGATAAAATTATGTCAAGAAGAATTGCAAACAGTACGCTTAATGCGTCAACCATTGACATTTTAAATGTAATTAGACAGAACGCTTCTTATGATTATCAGCAGAATGTTCCTAAGGTTACAACTGTCAATGACATCCCTAAAGTGGGAGAAATTATCTATGGTACACCTGCTTTTGCAAACCAGTTTATCAATGCTTTGGTAAACAGAATTGCAATAGTGCGTGTACAGAGTGCAACATTTAACAATCCTTATTCTATGCTTAAAAAAGGATACATTGAATATGGGGAAACGGTAGAAGATATTTTTGTGTCTATTGCAAAAGCTGTTGACTTCAATGTAGAAAAAGCGGCAGGACGTGAGTTTCAGAGAACTATTCCAGATGTGCGCTCGGCATTTCATACTATGAATTGGCGTGTAATGTATCCTGTTACCATTCAAGACGAAGATTTACGACAGGCATTTTTGAGTATTGATGGCGTACAGAACCTTATCGCAAAGATTGTTGACAGTGTTTACACAGCGGCGGAGTATGATGAATTTCTACTTTTTAAATACCTTCTTATTAAGGCAATCAGTCATGGAAAAATATATCCTACTGTTATCGGTAATGGTACAGACCTTAGTGAAGCGGCTGTACAGTTTAGAGGTACTTCTAATTTGTTACCGTTTATGTCTAGTGATTACAATGAAGCCGGTGTTAAAACTAATACACCTAAAGATAGACAGGTTATCTTTATGGACGCTTTGTTCAACGCACAGTTTGACGTAAATGTACTTGCAAGTGCATTCAACATGGATAAAGCCGCATTTATGGGTAGACTGTTTTTAATTGATAACTGGACTGACTTTGACAATGAACGGTTTGATATTATCAGAGCAAACTCTGATGGAATCGAAGAAGTTACAGCAGATGAGTTAGCACTGTTAGCAAACGTAAAGGCTGTCATTCTAGACGAAAATTGGTTTCAAGTTTACGACAATAACAACAAATTTACAGAAAAATATGTTTCTTCTGGTTTGTATTGGAATTATTTTTACCACACATGGAAAACAGTGTCAAACTCACCGTTTGCAAATGCTGTTGTGTTCGTGACATCTACAGCTGACATTGCATTACCTGCTTCTATTACTGTTCATGTGGACGCTAAAGATGAAAGTGATGCAGCTACTGTCTTTACTATTAGTGCAGACTTTGAAAGTGCAGGACTTAATCCGCAGAATGTAAACTTTGTTCAGACAGAAGCACTCACCAAAGCAGGTATTGCTGTTCAGAAATACGGTGGTCTTATTATTCCAACGTCACAAATTGCAACAGATATTACTCTTGTTGCTGATATTGCCGGTACAACTTATACAGCTACTACTGCTATTAACGGTGCTACTACTGTTGATACGACTGTTACACTTAACAAGGCGTAAGATTATAACATAAGGGGGGTACATCAATACGGTGTACCCTTTATAAAAAGGAGTTATTGAAATGTATATACAGCCTACAACAAATATAAGGTTACTTAAAAATGTTCCTCTTGACACAGCATATGACCATACAATTTACTTTTCATCATCAACAGACCAGTACACTTACTTTATATCATTGCAGAAATATAACCTTACAAACTACACATATCAGAGAGTAAAAAAGGGTGTAGCAAGGGTAGGTATAAAAGCTGACAGCTTATATGATTGCAATTATATGATGTTCCAGAATACAGCATATGGAAACAAGTGGTTTTATGCTTTCATTACAGCTGTTGAATTTGTTAACAATGAATGCTCAGATGTTTATTTTGAAATTGATGTTATGCAAACATGGTTTTTTAATTGTGAACCAGATTATTGTTTCATTGAACGAGAACACACTGAAACTGATATTATAGGGTCACATATAGAACCAGAAACAGTTGCAACAGGCGAATATATAATGAACGATTATAAAGCTATAGTTGGAATGACAGATATGTGTGTTTGTATTGCTATAGTAGATACATCAAGCACAGTGGATGGTACATTATATGACGGTATATATGGGTCAGCACAATTATGGGTTTATGATAGTACAGATGTACAGAGTATAAATGCAAAAATAAGTGAATATATACAAAAACCAGAATCCGTCATAGGTGTTTATATGTTTCCAAAATTATTTATAGGTGGAACAATACCAGAAAATCATAGACTTGCATATGGTGCTTCTGCTTCTAAAACAACAATAACATTAGAAGCAGTCACAACGAATGATACGCTTGATGGCTACAAGCCTAAAAACAAAAAGTTATACACGTATCCATACAATTTCTATCACATAGATAATGCAAGTGGTGGTGAATTGTCTTTACGTTATGAATTTTTTGATAAGCGTACACCAGTAGTAGAAATAAGTGGAACAGTAACACAACCAGTCATAGCAATTCTACGTCCTTGTAGTTATAAAGGTGTGAACGAGTTTAGTGAATTGGGTGGTTACACCACATTAAATACGGAAAGTATACAGTTAAATAACTATCCTATGTGTTCATGGAATTTTAACGCTTATCAGACATGGGTAGCACAAAATAGCGTACCGATTATTTTGAATGCTGTTTCAAGTGCAGGAAAAATTGGTATAGCAGGGGCATATAGTACTAATCCTGCGGCGGCTATAGGAAGTGGTGTACTAGGTGAAGTCAGCAGTATTATGTCACAATTTTATCAAGCATCTATAGCGTCAGACATAAGCAAAGGAAACATGAACAATGGCGGTGGTAATGTTGCAAACGCTAAACAACAGTTTTATGGCGGAAGGTGCAGTGTTACAAAAGAATATGCTAAAATGATTGATGATTATTTTACCATGTTTGGGTATGCTATTCACAAAATTAAAAAACCAAATAGAAACAGCAGACCGCACTGGAATTATGTTAAAACTATTGGTGCGACAATAACTGGTAGTGTACCATCCGACGATATGCGAAAAATCTGTGAAATATATGATAAAGGAATTACCTTTTGGAAGGACGGTTCAGAGGTAGGTAATTATAACTTAGATAATACAGTATAAGGTGGTGAATTGAAATGAGTAGAAAACGTGGTATTACAGATATATTTGATGACAGTGCTATACTGAATAACTTAACATATCTACAATATATTAACAGATTAACAGAGTTGGCTATATGTATGTTTGAATGGAAGAATTTACCTGCTAGCGTAGACCAAAGATATCTTGAATTACATCTATTTGAAACTGGGTGTATGGTTTACTTTGATGATGATATTCTTGGTAACTTATGTTTAGACTGTATAGCGAACGGAAGGCTTGGTGTTTATGGTGACCCTATTTTACGCAGAGCATATTCTGGGTATAACAATTATCAAAAACTTTTAAAAGAAAGTAATAGCGTTATAATCTGGAATAATTATTTGCACACAAATAGTATACTAGATGTTAAAATGTTTGCAAAAAGATTATATAACATTGATAGAATTATTGATGTTAACGCAAATGCACAAAAAACACCTGTTTTAGTGCAAGGAACTGAAAAACAAAGATTAACACTTTTAAACTTATACAAGGAATTTGATGGGAATACACCATTCATTTTTGGTGATAAAAACTTGGATTTATCTGCGTTGAAATCAATACAAACTGGTGCACCATATGTATGTGATAAACTTTATCAATTAAAGACACAGATATGGAACGAAGCTTTGACTTACCTTGGTATAAGTAATATCAACATTCAAAAGAAAGAAAGGTTGATTACTGATGAAGTAACCAGAAATCAAGGTGGTACAATTGCTAGCAGATATAGTAGGTTAGAAAGCAGGAGACAAGCTGTGAAAAAAATCAACGATATGTTTGGCACTAATATTGAAGTAAATTACCGTGAAGATTTCCAAGAAATTGATAACAATGATACTGATAGCATTGGTAATGATACAACAAGTGAGGTGTAAACAATGAGTAAATACACTACAGAAGTAAGATTTATTTGTGAAGAAAAAAGTGGGTTGGATATTTCTGTAAATAGTAATGACGTAAATAATGTTATTGCAAATTCATGGGATAAAATATTTACAACCAATACACCATTTTTTGACGAAGAATATAGAAGTGTACTTTGTCAAAAGATTTTAAAACATTACTATTTAAGAGAAATTGGTTGTGAAACCGTTGGTGTATGGCTACTTTGGATGAATACAAGACTTGAAGAAATTATGCCATATTACAACCAACTATATGAAAGTGCTAGAATTAAATTTAATCCTATGCATGATGTAGAATTAACTAGAGAATATAACAGAAAGGCTGATGGTAGTAGTACAGAAGATGAAACAAGAAAACAAACAACTAAAGAAACAAAAGAAGATAAGGGAGAAAAAACTAGAAATCTAACAGGAAATATCAATGCAACTGATACTAGTGAAGGAACAATAAATAAAACTAATACTGGTAATGGTACAAAGTATGATTTATACTCAGATACACCGCAAGGTGCTATTACTGGTATAGAAAATGAAAATTATCTTACTAACGCAAGAAAAATTACAGACAATAATACTGAAACTAATAAAGAAAATACAAGTACAACAGGAACAGCTGAAACTACTAACACAGAAAATGAAACAACAAATAATAAAATTACTGGGAGTTCTAGCATAAGTTTAGATGATACCACAAGTAACACTGGTGTTACTAACACTACTGAAAATTATGTAGAAACTATTACAGGAAAACAAGGAACAGAAAGTTTTAGCACATTGTTAAATAAGTTTAGAGATACACTTCTTAACATTGATATGCAAGTTATTAACGAGTTTAATGACTTATTCTTTGGACTATGGTAAAGAAAGGAGATTGAAATGAATAATAGTAAATTTATTGAATTACCTACTTTCAAATTCTGGTGTCAAAAGGTCTTACCTTTAGTTTATGATGACAGTTTAAGCTATTATGAAATTCTTTGTAAAATAGTAAAATATATTAACAATATGATTGAAAATCAAAAAGAATTTACTGATGAACTAAATAAGTTACAAGAAGAAATAAATGTTATACAAAAATGGATTGATAATTTTGATACTACGTATATTGAAAAAATTATTGAAAAATACCTAGCAACAATGATTTTTGTTGAAATAACTGATACCGGTTATTTTGTATATTATATTCCAGAACAGTGGGCTGACATTACTTTTGAAACTACTGGACTGGATGTTGAAATACCAAATACAGAATATGGTAGACTGGTGCTTATTTATTAAGGGAGGAAGGAAAAATTATGGCTACAAGACAATACATTGGTGCAAGATATGTACCAACATTCGCTGACCCTATTGAATGGAATAAAGAAAGAAGTTATGAAGCATTAACTATTGTTACTTATTTAAGTAATAGTTATACTAGCAAAAAACCTGTTCCGATTGGAGTTGACATTACAAATAAAGAATACTGGGTTGTAACAGGAAACTACAATTCACAGGTTGAACTATATAGGCAATCAGTAGAACAATTAAATGACAAAGTAAATGATGAAGTGGAAAAATTAAACACAAAAATAAATAATGAAACAACAAATAGAAAAAATGATGTAGAACAAAATGGTTGGTCTTTTTCTGGTAATGGTATAAAAAACAAGCACATTATTTTTATGGGCGATAGTTACGCAGAGGGTGCTATTTGTATAGGAACAAATCCGAACACATACACAAGAGAATATTCAGATGGATGGATGAGTAAAACTATACATTATTTGGGTATGGATTCTGAACACGCTATTCCTATTTATAAAGGTGGGGCTTCTTTTTCATTAACAGGTGGTAATCATTGGCAGGACGCACTAAACAATTACCCACTTGAAAATGGTAATGATATTGACGCTATTGTTGTACTTGGTGGTGCAAATGACGCACCAGAAACAACAGAAAGAATCTTAGCAGGTATAAATGAATTTTTCAATGTAGCACGTAAAAAATGTCCGAATGCCACAGTTATTATAGGTATGGTAGGTTTTTCGTGGTGGGGTACATCAATCAACAAATTTTATAAGGTCTTTACAGCTTATAAAGATGGTGCAATTACAAATGGTGGAATATATGTAAGTAACATTGAAAATATACTCCATCATACAGCATATTTTTCACCAGATGGTTTACACGCTACAGCGGAAGGTTATACCGTTATCGCTAAAGAACTCACTAATTTTTTAAGATGTGGTTCTATTGATTATGTCGCAGAAGGTCAATACAGTTTTACACCGTCTATAGAAAATAGTGCCATTCAGACATTTACTGAATCGTACACATATACACACAATAATATATCCGGTATTAAAACACAAGCATTAGCATTACGTTTCGACACAAAAATAGCATCTTTTAGATTAGATGGTTCTGAAACTAATTTTGGTGTACTTAATAATGCTGATGTAATTGGTCGTGATGAAAAATTTGGTGCAGTTGGTAGATGTAAAGGTGTTCTACACAGCGCATCTGGTTTTTTAGCAACAGAAGCATCAATTAGAATTAGTGGACGTACTTTATTTGTTAAAT